>WNGC01001703.1_pt1 | contig 13430 bp, 16 predicted proteins | sample 5400051 | NCBI WGS metagenome assembly WNGC01 (sample SAMN13153368, study PRJNA577476) | soil metagenome | isolation source: 20 cm soil or saprolite under grassland replicate 2 | place: USA:California | collected 2016-06-15 | reverse complement strand
AACATGCCATCTCGCCGGAAGTGGAAGCTCTGCTCCTGAAGCGCTTCGGCGACAAAAAGACCTGCCCGCACGGCGTTCCTCTGCGAGGAGGAATCGCCAAGCTGAGGAGGCAGGGAGCGGTATTGCTGTCGGATTTGCGTGCGCCGGAAGCGGCCGAAATACTGTGCGTCTACGAGAAGGATGAACAGTTCCTCGGATTTCTGGAAGGGCTGCATTTGCGTCCGTCGACGACCGTAGAGGTGCTGAGGCGCGAGTACGATGAAACAATGACTCTCCGTTCCGCTGGGAAGACCATGCACCTCGGTAAACCTGCCACCAGCCGAATCTGGGTGCGGCGCCTTAGCGCTTAACGGAAGGGGTACCGAGTGGTTTGGTTGTTCGTTATTCCTTACCGGTCGTCGTATATATAAGCCCTGTTGCCCCGCGTATGAAGAGAAGAAATCCCTCGTCACGTTTAATTCGAGTGATGCCGGCACATCGACATCCTGCTTACCTCGTTTCTTGAGCAAGGGAGGCAAGTAACTCGCTGCGCGTCGAAGGCAACGTTGCTTGCAGCACCTGTTGCGCTTCGTTTTTCATCACGGCATCCGATTGTCCATGTAGGTTCACGGGCCAAAATAAGATTGTTGGCCTGCTTACTGAAAGAGGTTACTTTCGCTCGTCGAGGAGGGCTTTGAGGCGGGCGTAGCCGGCACGGCTCACCGGCAAGCGCGTGCCGTCGGTGAGAATCGCAAGCCGGCTGTCCTTGCCGTACGGCTCGATGCGCACGACGCGTTCCAGATTCACGATGTAAGAGCGGTGGATGCGCACGAAACAGTTTGGATCGAGGCCTGCTTCCAGGCCGGCAATGGTTTGCTGCTTGAGATGTTTTTTGCCCTGGCTGGCCAGCGCCACGTAGTCGTCCTGGGCTTCCGCGTAGTCAAGCTTGGCAACCGGAATGAGCGTGACCTTCGTGCCGTCTTTCACTACCAGACGTTCCAGGAATTGTTGTGGCAGTCGCGCGGCGGCCGCGAGTTCGTGCGCGGAAGGCATTTTCGCGCCCAGCCGACTTTTCGCTCTTTCCAGTGCCGCATTAAAGCGCTCGCGTCCGATGGGCTTTAACAGGTAGTCGACGGCGTGGACATCGAAGGCGCGCATCGCGTATTCGTCGTACGCGGTCACGAAGATGACCGGCATTTCGGTACCAATCAGTTCCAAGACATCGAATCCCGTCAATTTGGGCATCTGCACGTCGAGAAAGATCAAATTCGGTTTGTGTTCCGCGACGGCCTTCACGGCTTCGATGCCGTTGGCGCATTCGGCGGTGATTTCGATTTCCGCATGGGGTTGCAGAAACTCGCGAATCACGTGCCGCGCGAGCTCTTCGTCATCGACGATGAGCGCCTTCCATCGTTTGTTTTGCGAGGGGCTCATTCTTTTTCCTCGCTTTCCGCCGGGAGGGACAAACTGACTTGAAAGAGTTCGCCTTCGCTGTTCACCCGCAGGCTTGCGTCCTTGCCGTAACGCGCCTCCAGACGCCGTTGCACATTCTTCAATCCCATGCCTCCCGAACGGCGGGGCGGAGCTTCCGGGTCCCAGGAATTCTCGACGAGGATGGCCAGCCGTCCGTTCTGGCGCTGCACGGCCAGGCGCACGTCGCCACCTTCCGGAAGACTAGCGATGCCATGTTTGACGGCGTTCTCGACGAGCGGCTGCAGCAACAAGGGCGGCAGCAGGCAGTCCTTGGACTCCTCCTGAATCTCCTCATGCATCTTCAATCGCGAGCCAAAGCGGACTTTCTCAATCGCCATGTATTTTTGCAGCAACTCCAATTCCTCGGAAAGGCGCACCGAGGTCTTTTCACCCAAGCCCAGCGTCAACCGCAAGAAATCCCCGAGCAGAACGCACATATCACGCGCACGAACCGCATCGATGGTGGTCAGAGCACTGATGGAATTCAGGCTGTTGAACAAGAAATGCGGATTGATCTGGGCTTTCAGGGCTTTCAGCTCGGCGTCGCGCGCCTGAATGCTGGTCTGCATGGCGCGCGCCTCAACCTCGTGCGTAGCCTCTTGGGCCAGAGAAACATAGTGAAACGAAACGGCCAGCAGGTATAAGACGCATCCCGCGCCATAGACAATTGTGGTTCTTTCGGCAAAACGGGCTTCAATGCCATGCAGGGCTGGCACGAAGGATAAGGCATGGGCCAGAAGCTTGCCGGCTCCGAGCCACAGCAGGCTCAGGATTTGTGCGGCCACGACATGGGTCGCCAGAAGCCTCCAGATCAACGTTCGTTGGATGGGCGCGATCCGGCACGAATACCAAGCCGGCAGAGAGATACATTCGCCGATGACTGCCATACCAAAGCCGAGAATCCCGGCCTGCAACCATGTCAGACCGCCCGGCGTGTGCAGAACGAGGGCAAGGACCGCGGCAAGGGGCAGAGCAGCAACTCTGTAAATCCGGTGCTGGTTTTTTAGTGCGGTGTTGAGGTTCATGGAGGCGTCTCAATTCTTGATTTCGACGCCCCCGAAGATGACTGCGCCGGTGAGGACCAATACTCGCGTCGGGAGAACAGTGGGCGGCTGGGATCCCCGCCGCAAGGTCTTGTCCGCAATGCCGCCGAAAATGGGTGTGCCGCGAAAGGCCACTTGCCACGTCTCCGGCACACGAAGTTCGACGCCGCCGAAGATGGCGTTGATTTCCAGGGTGGCTTCATCGGCCTGCATGTTGGCGTCGGTCAAATCGATTTCGACGCCGCCAAAGACCGCGTTGATGTGTCCGCCTTGAAAATCCTGGCTCGTCACTCTTCGTTCGATGCCGCCAAAAATGGCCACTTCGTTGAGTGTCGTCCGGGGGTCGCCTCCGCTAGGAGGCGAGGAAGGTCTTTTTCGCGCCTCAATGGCGCCCCACATGAGCATTAAGCCCGTTGCGATCAATAGAATCGGCCACATGTCGTTCCAGCGAAAGTGCCCGATGCCCAGCTCATTGAGCTGAAAAAGCACTCCTCCGGTGATCAGCAAAATGCCCCAGAGGCGGCGCTCGCGCGACATGACATTGGGGATGCCTGCGCAGACCAGCAGCAGCGGCCAGAATCGCCACAGCCGGTCGACGGAAATAATGCCCATGTGATCGAGGAGGAGAGCGACTCCGCCCAGAACCAGGAACGCGCCCCAGAAGAGACTGCTCTTGCCTCGGCCGCATCGCTTTCCCTGATTTTCGGCGCCTGTCTTCACGCTGTCGTGAATATCGCGATGGATCCCGTCGCGGAGGTCATCGCTGAACTTGTGCGCATCGAATTTTTTCTCGTCACTCATCAACGATCTCCCACTGCCGAAGAGCCCGCGGCGGCTCTGTATGCCGCGAATCGGCCCAGAATGAATCTCGCAATAGCACTGCTCCGATGACGATGAGGATCAGCGGCCAGCATGGTACCAAGAATTGCAGCAGAACCGACAGAAACCCCGCGTGATCAAAAGCGTATTCCTGCAGGACATGCCATGTTGCCAGGACGAGCGCCGGTAGTATGCCCTGGGCCTCCTGCGAGGTGCCGACTGCACTGGTAATTTGCCCTGTGACCCCGTCCAGATTCGCGAAAAGAATAAGGAATCCGAGCGCGAGGAGGATTGCACCCGCGATCGATTTCAAGCTTCGCGGGGATGTTTGTTGTGCCGCCATGTGGTCCTCCTGAAGGGCGATTTCCTCGCCGCAAAGTGAGAGTAGGGTTTCAAGGGAAGGTATGCATTGAAGATTCGGCCGAAAGGGGGAATTTACCGGCGAATGGTGGCGGGGAGAGGGGGAGTAGCAGGTCAAAAATCAGTTGGTCCCAACCAGGTGAATAAGAAGGCTTGCAAAATGGACGAAATCACAATAGCGTATGCGACACGCGTTGGGACACCCCCTGTACACTCTCGTCCCTGGGGTGCGAGGAGATACGGAATGACCGAATCTGTGGTCAGAGCTGTCGACAAAAATGCCGAGCGATGGCGTTGGCTGCTCTATGTAGCGCTGGCTCTGGCCGGTGCAATGCTGACCTTTGTTGGGGCCCGGGCGCAGCAGAGGGCTGCGGAGGATACCGCTTTTCGCAAGCTCATCGACGGCTATTGCGAGGCTTGGAGCACGGGAACGGCGGACGCTGCGGCGAAGTTCTACGCCCAGGACGACGGACTCGTTTTTTATGATGTGGCGCCGTTTGCGTATCATAGCTGGAAGGAATATCACGACGGCGTCCAAACGGCGATTCTGAATAACGCGGCGAGTATCAAACTGACGGCGGGAGAAGATCTGAGAGTGACCCGCCGCGGCCTGATCGCCTGGGCGACTGTGCCGATGCATCTGGCGGAAAAAACAAAAGAGGGAAAGACGATCGAACTGGATCTCCGGTACACCGGTATTTGGGAAAAACGCGGTGCGAGCTGGGTGCTTGTGCACGAGCATCTCTCAACGCCGTTGGCCGGAAACTAGAGTCTTGACGAGGAGGGCTGGGCGATTCGCCCATTGCGCAAGAAATGTTCAAGACCATGCAGTACTACTGGAATGCCGCTCGGGGTTATCGCTTCAAGCCGTGGAAAAGTCCCTATATGCGGTGGCGCTTTGAGACTTTTCTTGGGAAAGAAGCAGCCAATCTGACCGCCGGGACGTTTTTTCACCTCGCCTGGAAGTACCGTGAACATATGGAACGTTTCGTGGACTGGGCCGCGGAAAGACGCCGCTTTCAACGCCGGCGCCACGCCTGAAGCCTGAACACATTCCCTCTGCAAGCTTGAATCACTCGCGCGGACCTCTCCGCCCGGAGGTATAATGCTGTCTGAGAGGAGGATCCATGGAAGAGCTGAAGATCCTCCAGAAGACCGAACAGTTGCACGAGGCCGCGTGGTGGGAAGCGGAGCCAGACGGACGGGTTCACTGCTATCTTTGCCCACGCCACTGCCACATCCATCCCGGCCAAGCAGGATTCTGTTTCATTCGCATCAATCAAGACGGGAAGCTCTATAGCCTTGGATACGGGGCCCCCGCCGCACTGCAAGTTGATCCCATCGAGAAGAAGCCGCTGAATCATTTTCTGCCGGGCACGCGCGTTTTCAGCATGGGCACGGCGGGCTGCAACATGGGCTGCTTCTTCTGCCAGAACTGGGACATTTCGAAATCGCGGTCGGATCAAGTGCGTTCCCAGCATGTTCCGCCGGAAGATGTGCCGCTGTTGGCGCTGAAGAACGGTTGCGAGTCGCTTGCCTTCACCTACAACGAGCCGACCATCTGGGGCGAATACATTATCGACATCTGCAAAGAAGCCAGGAAATATGGCCTGAAAACGGTGATGGTCACCAATGGCTACATCACCTACGAAGCCTTCCACGACATTTACGATCACATCGACGCTGCGAACGTCGATCTCAAGGCCTTTACCGAGAATTTTTACGGGAAGATTACGCTGACGCATCTTCAGCCGGTGCTGGAGACGCTGGCGTGGCTGAAGAAGGAAACGCCAGTGTGGTTTGAGATCACCAACCTGATGATTCCAACTTTGAATGACGATCCGGCAGAAACGCGGAAGCTTGCCGAATGGATTCTGACTCATCTGGGGCCGGACGTGCCGCTGCATTTCACCGCGTTTCATCCGGACTTCAAGCTGCAGGACAAGCCACGGACGCCTCCCCAGACTCTCGACCGGGCGCGGCAGATCGCGCTCGATGTTGGCCTGCGCTACGTCTATGAAGGAAATATCTACAGCGATGGCGCGAACACACATTGTCCGAAGTGCGAGGAACTGCTCGTCCGCCGTTCGTGGCATGACGTACTGGAGAATCGCGTCAAGAACAGCGCTTGCCCGAAGTGCGGATTCACGATTCCCGGTGTCTGGACGAACGACGCAAAAGGGAAGCGCTGGCCAGAACAAGTTGTGGCCGCGAAGGCCTACAGCCATTTGAATCTGTAAGTCCGGCCTCTCAGCGCGGATGGAAGTGGTAGTAACCCGGCCCCACGCGCATGGCGTGATGCCACGCAACCGGAAACGCCCACCAAACCAAAGCGCCCAGAATTCCTTGCCCGATGGCGAGTGGAATGATGTTGCGATCGCGGGCAAAGAGCCACGCCGTGGCGGCTCCCCCGATGAAGGTGAGCGGAATCAGCACGGGATTTGGCCAGTGAAGCGCAGCAAAAATTGTGCCTGCAAGCAGAGCGGCACGCGCAGGGCTGTCCGTTGCTCCAAGGAGCCGGTTTGTCAGATAGGAATTTAGTCCCACCTGCTGGAGCAGGCAAAAGGCCACATACCCAAAAAAATGCTTGGGCATAAAGAGATGGTTTAAGGGGCGCTGCCATGCTCCGAGCAGGATTCCCGCGAGGCAAAGTCCTCCGATGCAGGGAGCGAAAATGACGGCGGACCGTTTTGTGGCGGACCATAGGTTATCGGCCCGCCATCCCATTGTTTTCGGAGTGTCCTGGTGGATCGCAAAACTGGCGGCCAGCCAAACGGGAAACACAATCCACGATGACCAAGCGGAAGTCTGAAGCTGCCAGATGAACCACCCAACGTAGCAACAGAACGCGAGAGCCTCAATCAGATTCAAGGCACGAAGAGTGGCCGTGGTCATGGCCATGCTAATCCACGGAACGTCCTTCGTCGGGATGACTGAGATCGAGAAGCTGCAAGGCGCTCTCAAAAAGTTGATCGATCTCTTTTTCGCTGACTTCGCGCGGGGCCAGCAGTTCGTTCAGATCGAAGTCTGGGAACCCGCGATTCGTCACCCGTGCCGGCAGAAGTTCCCGCAAGCGGCGGGATTCAATAGATCCCAGGTCGCGGATTTCTTCGAACACCGCGCGCTGCAGGGGGTCCCCAAAGACACCAGGATCAAGCAATTTGCAGAACTGAACGCGCGTCCCGCTCTTGATCAGCACCGAGCAAAGAAAGCGCAGAGTGTTTCTCTCCAGTTGAAATCCGCCGGCTGTTTCTTTTCTATGCATTCGAAGGCTCTTGGTTACGAGTTTCCCGGTCCGATTTCATACAAGTGCGAGCGCGGTAGCAGAAAAAACTGGAATTGTTACGCGGGTCCCGCGCATCAAAGCTGGGCAATTCACATAGATGAGATGATACTAGGTTGGTCTAGGTTGCGTTCGGAGAGAATCGATGGGAGAAAAACACCGGGTCGTTATTCTCGGCGGCGGATTCGGCGGACTGGCTGCGGCACAAAAGCTGAAGCGTGCGCCTGTCGAAATCACCCTGATTGACCGGCGAAATTTTCATCTTTTCCAACCATTGCTGTACCAGGTGGCTACCGGTTCGCTGTCGCCGGGAGAAATTGCCGCTCCATTACGCGGTGTCCTGAGCCGTCAGAAAAACACCAGCGTACTTCTGGGCGAGGCCGTGGACGTCGATCCACAGGCAAAGCGCGTTATTTTGCGGGACGGCGCGGCATTTGAATACGACTCGCTGATTGTGGCCACCGGAACGCAGACCTCTTACTACGGTAATGACTCCTGGCGGGAGTGGGCGCCCAGCCTGAAGTCCGTCGAAGAAGCCACGGCGATCCGCCACAAGATTTTGTACGCCTTCGAACGTGCCGAGCGTGCCGCTACACCGGAAGAAGTGCGCGCATGGCTTACCTTCGTCATTGTAGGAGCCGGCGCCACGGGGCTCGAACTCTCGGGAGCGCTCGCGGAAATCGCTCGAGAGACGCTGCGGCACGATTTTCGAAAGATCGACCCCCAGAAGGCGAGAATCATTTTGATGGAAGGAGCCCCAAGAGTCCTGGGCCCCTTTCCCGAGGATTTGTCCGCCAAAGCAGAGAGGCTCGTTTCTCGTCTCGGCGTGGAAGTGCTGAAAAGCGTGATGGTGACGAACATCGACGCGAGAGGCGTCACGTTCAAGCGAGGGGATTCAAGCGAGGTTCTGGCGGCGAAGACCGTGCTCTGGGCCGGCGGCGTCACGGCCACTCCCTTTGGCAGGAGACTTGCCGAGCGCACGAAATCGGAATCGGATCGCAGCGGCCGGATCAAGGTGAACCGCGACCTGACCGTTCCCAATTTCCCGGATATTTTCATCATTGGCGATCTTGCTCACGCCGTGGATGAGAAGGGAACGCCGCTGCCTGGTGTCGCGCAAGTCGCGATGCAGGGCGGAGCATACGCCGCCAAAGTCATCCGCGCACGTCTGGAAGGGAAGAGAGAGCTGCCGCCGTTTCACTATTTCAATAAAGGCGAGATGGCTGTGATCGGCCGTGCGGCCGCGGTGGCAAATATTTTTGGCATCCACGTTTCCGGGCTGCTCGCATGGCTGATGTGGGTTTTCATCCACTTGATTTATATCGTGGAATTTCAAAGCCGCATCCAGGTTTTCGTCCAGTGGGGATTCGAATACTTAACGTTCAGCCGCGGCGCTCGCCTGATCACCGGCCAAGCTGCCACTGATTCGGTCGATCAGGCAGGCTCGATGGGTAACAAGAGCAACGGCAGCTAGGATGAAAGCAAAGAGATCTCAAACTTCGGCCAGCCACGCCCGGCGTGCACCGTCAGATTACTGTTGGTTTCGAAATTGTTCCACCATCGCAGGTCTGCCGGAGGTGCTGCCCGAGCCAGAACGCCCGACAGCCAGGTTCCGCGCCGGAAGATTGTAAGTGACGCTGTTGAGGCGTTGGAGATAGCTCAACACGCCTTGATAGAGACCCTCGGCCAGCCGCTGCCGGTACTCGCCCTTCTTCAGAAGCTGCTCGTCGGAAGGATTGCTCAGGAAGGAGATTTCGGCCAGCGCCGATGGCATATTCGCGCCGATCAAGACCACAAACGGAGCGCGGTGCACGCCGCGGTTCCGCGAGCTCTCGGCGGAGCGCTGGACGTGCAGGCTGAGCGAGTCCTGAATGTCTTCGGCAAACTCCCGTGACTCTTCGATCTTTTCGTTGCTCGCAATCTCCTTCACCAGCTCCTGCAGGTCCGACACCGTTTCCAGAACCGTTGCGTTCTCACGTGCGGCGACTTCCATCGCCTCCCGGCTGCCTTTGAGATTCAAATAGTAGGTCTCGACGCCACGAGCCGCGTTATACCGGCTCCAGTTCGCGTGAATTGACAGAAAGAGGTCGGCTTTCATCTTGTTGGCGATGTTGGTGCGCTCTTCGAGCGGGATAAACGTATCGTCTGTACGTGTGAAGATGACTTCCGCGCCGGGGATGTGCTGCTCGATGATACGGCCGAGCCGCAGCGCGACGTCCAGGCAAAGATCCTTTTCCACTAGGCCCGTGGGCCCCATTGTCCCGGTGTCATGGCCGCCGTGGCCCGGATCAATCACAATGCTGCCAATCTTCAGCCCCAGGGTGCGCGTCAGAAAAGACTGTACGGGCGTCGCGCTTGCCATTGCAGGGCCGATAGCGGGGGTTGAGGGGGCGGCTGGCGGGCTCGGACCTTGCGGACCCGGCACGGGCGTCGCAATATCTGCAACGACCGGGGTAGGCGAGTCTCGCAGTTGCCGGCCCGCTCCACCTCTGGAATAGAGCGGCAGAAGACCCGAAAGCACAAGTGCTGCACCAAGAGCTAAAGTGCCCCCGGCCCAATTGCCTCTGGAAACTGCCGGGTAGGAAAGCACAGACGTGCGCTGCGGCGCAGGAGCCTTCTGTCGACCTGCCTGAGACGATTTCTGCACTGGATAGATTGCGTCAATGAGAGCGATCTGGTCCACGTGACTGGAAGCGACTTGCTTTGGCACTGAGAAGTCGCACCGGGAGGTAGTAGGATCAGATTGCGCCTTCAGCGGGGGCGCAAGTGGCCTCGTGACTTCTGGCTTCCGCACTGGAGGATTTGGAGCAAGGTCAGATACAACCTTGGGCCCATCGCCTGAATCGACTTGATTACGGTCTGAAAAATCGGCACGGGCAATGCCGGCACAAGAAAGAGGCGGTCTTTGCGGGGGAGGTGGGGCCTGGGGAACTTGCAGCATCGGCTCTGGCGGAGTGACCTCGCACTCGACAACAACCTCCCGTGCATCATTGGAATCGACCTGCTTTGGGTCCAATTCAGCCTTGAACACGCTTGAATAAGGACTGATCGGTGCCCGCGTCAGCGCAAGAGGCTCTTGGGTGACCAGGCAACTCCGCTCGAGAGGATTCATGTCGAGGTCGGCCAGAACTTGGTCCACGACAGCGGAATCGATCTCCTTGTGACCTGCAGCGTACCCAACGAGGAGCGCATTGAAGCACAGATTGTTAATGTTCCGTGGAATGCCTTCGCTGTGCGCTAAAATCCTTTCAAGAGCCCCAGTGGTGAACAACGGCCCCCCGCGGTAACCAGCTACCTGAAGCCGGTGTTCGATGTACCCAACGGTTTCCGCCCGCGTAAGCGGCTCCAAGCGACTCAGGATTGAAATTCGCTGCCTAAGCTGTGTCAGGCTGGGGCGCGACAGCTTGTCCGCCAACTGCGTCTGGCCGACGAGAAGGATTTGCATCAACTTCGCACTGGGCGTCTCGAAGTCGGATAGCAGTCGGACCGTCTCCAGCACGGAGTTGTCGAGGTTGTGGCACTCGTCAATGATCAGCACAAAGCGCCGGCCAGCCAGCAGCTCGCGCGCCAGAAACTGGTTCAATCTCTCGTGCATTGTGACGATATCTTGACCCGCAGCATCGAGTCCCAAGCCACTGAGCAGGTAGCGCAAGAGCTCACGCGAATCACACTGGGTCTGAAACAGGAAGATCGCACGAGACGTCTGCTCGAGTTGCTTCAAGAGTTGGAAGACCAAAGTGGTCTTGCCCATGCCCGGCTTCGCAATCAGGGCCAGAAAGCCGCAGCCGGCTTCGATGCCGCAGGACAGGGAATTGAACGCCTTGCTGTGGGTTCGGCTGGGACAGATGAAGCGCGGGTCCGGCGTCACGCCGAATGGCTGCTCTTTCAACCCGTAAAATTCCAGGAACATAGAGCTGCTACCTCGATTGATTGACACCCCGGGTCACCTAGTAAAAGACACGGCCGGTCCCCGGTTAGATCGCGAGTCGCTAAGGCCGCCCAACGAATCTCAGCCGAAAGCTCTTCAATGGCACACTTCATCTGGAATCTACGATTTCCTGTCTTTGCGCAAGACCATACGCCAGACAACCTCTCGTGTCAAACTCAGATCGGCACAGATCGGCACAGATCGGCATTGGTGGCATAGAGCAGGGTCAGACACGATTGTTCGGTCGGGAAGCGTGGAATCACATTCGTGCGCCGGCGACCCTCGAGTCGTTCCAGCCGATTGGTTGTGCAAAAACTCCCGGTAAGGGGCTTGCTGACCGCAAGGACAAGCCACCGTGCGTGGGAGTTGGCCGGGGTCGGAAACTCCAGCAGTTCGGTCAAGGCGGCGGCACCCGCCCGGTGCATGGCGGAGGGCACGGCCATCTCCAGGGCTTCCAGATCGAGACGCCCGGTCTTGCGCCGGCCTTGGAAAGTGACCCGCAAGAGTTGATCTACTTCGCGCGCGACCTCTTGACGGATCGCTTCGGCGTTTTTTTTTCCTGGTCCGTTTCGGACTCCTCCTCGAGCGGCCGCAAGTGGCAGATCTTGGCGTTGGTTTCGATAAATTCACGACTGAGTTGCTGGAAATTGCGGAACTCCGCCACTTCTCGCTCCGTTTTGCGGGTCGCGGCTGGCGTGGGCAACGACTCAGAGAAGGTTTTGCCGTCAACTTTATAGGTGAGCCGGAGATTAGGGCCGTGGCCAGGCTGGCCGGGCCGATGGCAGCGACAGCTGGGCTTGCCACACCGACCCGAGGTGTTAGAAATGGAACCAGGCCGAAGATCGCCGAGTTGAGCGATCTGCTGAGTAATGGAGTCCCGTCGCTTCTCTAATTCGACAAGGGAATAGGGCATAAGCAGTCTCCTTCTCCTAGCGTATCATATACGCAAGGACTTTGCCGCAAAAAAAGAAAGTCAGCCATTCTCCCTTCCATGTCGCCCGCCCGAATTGGGGGCAGCAGGTGCACCCCGGATAAATCCATGACAAACTCAAATTCCTGCAGACGTCGACGAGTTCGGGTGTGAACGGGAAAGAAAACCTCCAGTTGTGTACTGAGCCAGCCTAGCACTTCACAGAGCTGTTGGAGGGCCGCAGGGTCGTCCACGTTAGATGGACGATGGATCGTCACGAGTGCAAAGCGGGGCGGCAAGTCCTCGTGACCAGATCACCAGCGAATGGCAGTAGCTGGACTAGGGTGTCAATCATGGTGTTGCCGACCAAGCGGATTTTGCTCCGGGGTATGCCCTCGCGCAACAAGTTCGCATCCCCGTCTTCTGAAGGTGTGAGCAAAAGGTCAGAAGTCTGGTCGGTCAGTACACGATATGTTTCCTCCGGCATGCTCCGATCGAATGACCGCAAACCCGGCTCAATATGTGCAACCTTGATTGCCGAGCTTGCTGCACACCAGTGCAGCTGCGGTCGAATTAACGTCGCCGTATACCAGCACCCAATCGGGCTTTCGCTCCAGCACCACCGATTCGAAGCGCGTCATCACGGCAGCTGTCTGTTGCGCGTGGGTGCCGCAACCGACCCCCAATTAACGTCGGGTTTAGGTAATTTAAGCTGGTCGAAAAAGACCTCGGACATCTCTGCGTCGCAGTGCTGGCCTGTGTGGACGAGAACCTGCCGGGTATTTGGTCTAGCGTGCAACGCTCTCGACACCGGTCCGGCTTTCATGAAATTGGGACGACCACCGACGACGTGAAGAACATTCATTCAAATCACCTGACTTTTAGAAAATATGTGAGGCGTTCTCTATGGCTAACCCGATATCAAGTCTCCGACTTGATGCCGCTTCGCTCTGCGCGAATACCGCGGAGCAGAATACAAAAGTGACAGGGGACAGGGGGACTGAGTCAGGTCATCCAGATCGATGAGGGGAAGACTTAGGAGCGCCTCGGTGAAGTCGTGAAGTCGTTCGCAGCACGGTGGAAGAGACGTTGAACCCGATGGTCAGCGGCACGCCAGAAGGCCGAACAAGTTGCGCCGAAGCTGAAAGAGATGAAACTGGGGGATGCAGCCGCGCTGGGCGTCGCCGGGATCGAAGAGTTGCTGGTCAACTACTTTTTTCCAAGCGAGCAACGGGTGCGAAAAACTCTGAACACTAACCCTGCGCATCGTCCGCCCCCTTGACCTTTCGTTGCCACCAATAGAACTGTCCCTCCTTTAACCCGTGCTTCCGGCAAAACTCCGGAATCGAAATACCGCTCCGCACCGCTTCCCGAATGTTCACGGCCAGTAACGTTCCCATCTCCGCGTCGTACTCCCGTTTATTCGACACCTCCGCCTCGTCGGCACATGCACACTGAACATCGCGCCGTTTGCTGAGGTGGAGTATCAATCGTGAGGGGCATTCCTAACGCTCCGAAGAATCTCAGTGTCAGCTATTGAGGTCAGAAGCGGTAAATGGCTAGGCTTACTAAGGCGTTCAAAATTGTGGCGACACCTGTGCTAGCTATTCCTTTTGTCTTACTACTTGGAACCCA
>WNGC01001702.1_pt1 | contig 13433 bp, 12 predicted proteins | sample 5400051 | NCBI WGS metagenome assembly WNGC01 (sample SAMN13153368, study PRJNA577476) | soil metagenome | isolation source: 20 cm soil or saprolite under grassland replicate 2 | place: USA:California | collected 2016-06-15 | reverse complement strand
ACGGCAAACGCGACACATCCATCCTTGAGAACGACTCTCAACGCCTCCCGGACTGCGGCGGCAGGATCGGCGAAGAACATTGCTGATAATCTGCCTACGGCTACGTCAAACGTACAAGCTTCAAATGGTAGGTCGTCGGCAGAACATTGTCTGAAATGGATGTTGGTAAGGCCCCGTCGGGCCGCTTCCGGCTGAGCGCTCTCGAGCATACCGGCCACGGGATCGGTGTACGTTACTGACCCTGTAGGTCCGACAATTCTTGAGATTGTGAGGGATGGCTCGCCGCTGCCACCGCCGATATCAAGCACGTTTTGACCGATTCGGATCTGCGCCTCTTCGACCAAGCCCGACGTCAAAGGTGCGAACATTTCGGTGATCAGGGCGCGATACTTGTCCCAATACAGCGCAGAGGTTTGCCACGCGTGAAGCGCTTTGTTCTGATTCTCAGGAATCACTTTGTTTCGAGGGAACCGGCCCACTGCTTTGCTTCAAGAGTAGATGATGCTCTGTCCCAACAAAAGCGAGCGTTTCCCATAAAGGTAGGGACGCCGCGCCGCGGCGTCCGGATGGCGCAGCGCGCCGTCCCTACCAATTCGACGATACTGCTATTGCGGTTGCGGCACGATTCGGAGATATGGCTTGGGCGCTTTCCAGCCTTGCGGATAACGCTTCTTCGCCTCCTCGTTCGAAACCGAGCCCGCAATGATCACATCGTCCCCTTGTTTCCAATTAACGGGCGTTGCTACCTGATGTTTTGCGGTCAATTGCAGAGAATCGATCACGCGCAGCACCTCGTCGAAGTTGCGGCCTGTCGTCATGGGGTAGACCAGGATCAATTTAATTTTCTTATCCGGGCTGACGACGTAGACATTGCGCACAGTCGCATTGTCCGCGGGTGTGCGTTTCTTGGGGTCGCCTTCAACATCTGCGGGAAGCATCCCGTACAATTTCGAGATCTTGAAGTCGGCATCACCGACGATTGGATAGTTCGGCGCCTGTCCTTGCGTTTCTTCAATGTCCTTCGCCCAGCCTTTATGATCGCCAGTTGAGTCGACCGACAATCCCATTATCTTCACGTTCCTGCGCTCGAACTCCGGCTTAATTTTTGCCATATAGCCGAGCTCCGTCGTGCAAACCGGAGTGAAATCCTTCGGATGTGAGAACAAAATGGCCCAGGAGTTGCCGATCCAATCATGGAAACGGATCCGGCCTTCAGTAGTTTCTGCCTCAAAATCTGGTGCTGTGTCGCCAATTTTCATTTGTATTTGCCTCCTTTATTCCTAGCAGAGCTGTTATTTCAGAATCCGACGCCAAAGTCAATCCTTACATGTAGTTGCCAACATTTTTACTGTGCGATCAGGTTGCAGAATTTGTCGAGATCGATATTTCCACCTGAGACGATCGCAACGATCGGACCTTTGCCAGCTTTCCCACTTAAAGCCGCAGCCAGCGGCAATGCCCCTGCGCCTTCGGAAACTATCCGTGTCTTTTCCGCCATAAGCCGCATCGCTTTCCTTGTCTCCTCGAGGCTGACCACCAAATAGTCATCGACCACCGGTTTCATTCGTTCCCACATACGAGGGAACACGCTTTGGCCGCCGGCGCCATCCACGAACGAGGCTTTCCAATGTTTGAATACCTGTGGCGACCCGATTTTGAAGGAGAGTGCAGCGGGCGCAGCGGTCTCCGGTTCAACTCCAAAAATTTTTATGTTTGGCTTGAGCGATTTGATTGCAGTGCCAACGCCGGTGATGAGTCCGCCACCGCCGATGCTTGCAATAACAGCGGTCGTATCCGGAGCGTCCTCTAAGATTTCCAATCCCATTGTTCCATGGCCGGCAATGAAATTGTCATCGTCGAACGGATGAATGAATGTTCCTTCCGCCCCGGGAAATGAGCGCTCATCCAGTGCTTTCCATGCCACGTCGTACGAGACGGGAATGAGTTTAGCGCCAAGTGCGCTCATTCGGTCCAGCTTGGATTTTGGGGCGGTCTCAATTACTACGACCGCGCACGGCACACCTGCTTGTCGCGCCGCGTAGGCTACTCCCTGTCCGGCGTTTCCCGCACTGATTGTCCACACACCACGCTTCCGTTCGGAATCGGAGAGCAATGCAACGGCATTCGCCGCCCCGCGTAATTTGTATGCATTGATCGGCTGGAGGTTTTCCAGCTTGAGTCGAATGTCAGGAAACTTCGGTCCGAGATCCAAACGGACCAGAGGCGTCCGAATAATCGTCTTTGCGATTCGCTCTCGCGCTTGTTCTATCTCTGACAATTGGATGGGACGAACCGGGTTAAGAATCATCGGCTCACTGTAAAGGCAGCGGTCCCGGCTGCAATTTATCCGATCCTATAATGGAGTTGGCTACACAAAATTTTGAACGCTTTCGACTGCGCGGGTATCTCAGGATTCACCATGATCAAAATTACCACTACAGCTCTAATCGCGGTTGCGATGCTGACTGCATCCAGCGCGTTTGCAGGAGACAAGGCATGTTGCGCCAAGGGTGCCTCGAAAGCAGACGCGATGGCGTGCGTTAATCTGGCAACGCTCAATCTCACGCCAGATCAAAAGACAAAGATCGAAACGTGGCAGGCCGAATGCGTGAAGGCCGGCTGCACAAACGAAAGCCGGAAGACGTTTCTCAAACAGGCCAAAGGAGTTCTTTCTGCAGAGCAGTTCGCTCAGTTGAAAGCGCAATGCAAGAAAACGGCTAGCGCGAAGAAGACCGAAGCCTGATTTAATTTGACAGTCCTTAAAGAAATCGCGCCGTGGAAAAATCCCGGCGCCATTTTCTTTTTCCAAGACCGATCAACGACGAAGCCGTAAGACTGCGTTTCAAGCCTGTCGGTGATGTTCTGTCTAGAACGTTTTGTCGGAATCGAGAAGGATTGTGACAGGGCCTTCGTTGATTAACTCGACCGACATCATCGCCTGGAAAACTCCTGTGGCCACGGTCACTCCCAAGGTGCGCAACGCTTCGCAAAACTCTTCGTAAAGCTTCTTTGCCTGTTCCGGTGGCGCAGCAGCAATAAAGCTGGGCCTGCGTTGACCACGCGCGTCACCGTAAAGCGTAAACTGCGAGACAACCAGAGCGCTGGCCCCGACATCCAGAAGAGAGCGATTCATCTTCCCTTGATCGTCCTCAAAAATCCGGAGGGTTGCGACCTTCTCGGCCATGCTGCCAGCGACGACAGACGTATCATCGCGGCCGACACCGAGCAAAATCATAAGACCGGTCGTGATTTCTCCCGTCACGCCGCCCTCCACGGTCACGCGTGCGCGGCTTACTCTCTGAACAACAACTCGCATTTTTTGCTACAAGATTTTCTCCAGCAAATCGGCAAGCCGCCAACCGGCTTTGTGCAGTTCTTGCCGGACAACATCTGTCGCCCACGGGCGATAGTTCATTTGATGCGCGGTTGTTTTTTCGACTGCTTCACCGGCTGCTACTATGCGGCCTTCGTCCTGTTGTGGGCGCACGTTTGTGAATTCCAGCCGCGCATACGCATCGCGCGCAATCGGCAAGATTTCGTCTGCCCATATTTCGGCATAACTATCAGCGGGAACACTTGCTGGCATTCGCCAGTTACTGGGTTCATGCGTTGCCATTTCGTAGATTAGTTCCCTCTTTCGCGCCTCGATAAGCGCCTGCAGTTCATCTTTTCGCAGCGTGCCGGGTTCGTGGAGGAAAAGCCCGTTCACTGTGTCGTTATCCCAAAAGCCGTGCAATTTCTTCTTATGAATTCCGCGGCTGCGCGGCGGTTCGTCGCTCAGTTCAAGTGTTAACGTATTTCCGCCTTCGTCTCCAAGCGCCGACTGATTTTTGTCCGGATCTGTGAGCTTGCCTTGTTGATCGAAATATTCCGCGCCAACATGAAGCGGCTGATGAATGTCTGCCACGTAATGTGCAAGCAAGATGACAGCTACCCCCTTGGTAATTCCTCGCTCGTTTTGTTCAGGCACTCGGCCCTGCAAAACGCGGATGCAAAATGGAATCATATGGACCACGTCCCATTTGCTGCGGCCAGCGTGCCCGTCGCGGTATCGCTGCGCCGGTACGACGGGAACGTCGGTGTAGTGGAACCAATGATGCGAAGGCGCGCTTGGACTTACGTCGGTCGTCGGCGGATTCGCTCGCCAGAAATCGCGCAACTGCCTGTCGATGTTCTGGTGTGCTGAATAATAAAACGATCTCGGATCATCAACACCTTTCTTGTCCCAGACTCTGATCTCGTCTGCAATGAGGCCGGCTTTTTCCAAGGTAAGTCCGTCCAGCAGAGCATTGATTTTTGCAGCGGTCGGTGTGTTCGCCAGTCGCTCATCTGCGATCGCGCCGACAATTTCATGTCCAAGAGGGCCGTACGCTTGTGCTGTAGGAAATTGAAGAACAGCAAAAACCGCCGGTACGAGCAGAGATCGCAGAAGACGTTTCATTGCAAGAATGCGCGATCATACGACTAAATCTTTGGTAGCGGAAACTGATGTCTTAAATAGTACAATCATGTTGAGCGAAGCGAAATATCTCTGCTTTCTGCTGTGAGCCTGGTTCTTATATGCGATCAGAGGTTTTTCGTTTCACCCAGAATGACATTCGCGATGTTTTGTGCACACCCAGGCACGTGCTCACCCACAACGTTCGCGGATTTGTTCGATGCGTTTCTGGAGTTTCGAGAAATGCGACCCCGCCCAGTAAATCTGGCCGCAATCCGTACAACGGCGGAATTGATCGTAATAGATCTTTGTAAGGGGTTCGAGTTTTTCGATTATGCCAGCCTTGGAAACTTTTCGCAGGGGCGCGTTACAGCGGAGGCATCGTGTAAACGGGGCGAGGGAACCGAGAAGCTCAAAACGGCGGATGACTTCGAGAGTTTGTTCATCGGCGTTTTGTGAACGCGGGCAGTAGCCGATCTTTACTATCGCGTGCATCAGCAACCGACGATCGCGTGTCAGAAGCGCCCGGTTTTCACGTTCCATTATCTCGAGCAATTGCCGATCTTCTGCATGTGGATCGTAGGCGACGTCAAAACCGAGCAGTCGCAAATCGCGAGCAAGTTTTCCAAGATGACCATCCACGACAAAGCTATTAGTCCTGGCAACTTGTAGTCTTTTTTCCTTATAATGCGGCAAACCCGTTCCCACCGGATATAGCTCGATATTCGCATCGTTTATTATCGCGTAATGAAAATCGACCGGCTTCTCATTAACCAGGATCAAGTCGATTTCAGGATGCGGCACACCGCAGGCTTCGATCACGTCTTTCACGGACGTCTTTTCGCTCAGGGTCCGTTCGATGCTTCGACCACGCCCTCCCGAGCGGAGAAAAAAATCCAGGTCTCCATGTAAATTGATCCGAACCGTAAACGGGTTCACGTCAATTTATGATTCGCGCGTTGGCGTAAGCGTACTCGAAGGTCGTTGCTCGCGGTCGCCCCATGAGCTTGCCAGGCCCAAGAGGCTCATCTTCTCCGTAATAGCAGTCGATCTGCCATCGGCGCAGGCCACCGCCAGTATCCATGATCTTCCAACGATTGCTGCGAAATATTCTCTGCAGGTCTGGGGACTCAGTCTCGACAGTTGCGCCGTGTCGTAAACTTCCTTGACCCAACTTTATCGCAGCCGACAACCGTGGAACCAAAGTCCCACCGCCACCGGTAGGGTTTGAGGCGAACGCATACGAACCTCCGCCGTTGTAACGAATGTAATTGCGTCCGTTCACCGGCGTAACGATCCGGCCGAAGCCTTCCTTTTTCACCGAGCGCAGAAAGTCGCGTGGGTATTTTCGCCCGTTCAAGCCAGGTTTTGTGACCAGGGTCGCGTCAAATCCCCGTTCGAAAGTGAAGCCGGATTCTTTCGGTGTGTAGTAAAGAGTGCAAACCACGAAGTATTCCCCGTTGTGTCCTTGAGGGCGGCGCGCCAATTTTTCATTCTCGTACGCGAGCCGCTGGACAACTTCGGCCCATGGGATGTCTGCTCGAGCGATCGTGCTCCACGCCATCATTATGCCGCTTACGCCTAACAAGTGTAGCCAGGTGCCTGTGGCACGTCTGGGCTGAACCGCCCGCAGGACACTGGCTACAACGTCGGTCGACAATCGGCCTAGCCGAAGAGCGATTCGATCGGCCCGCCGATCAGAACTTCGATCGGAAGTCGTTTCCATTCGTATTCGTAGGGCGGCTGCTTCCACGAGAATTCCTTTAATTTTCGGAGCATGCTAATGATTGCAACGCCTGTTTGGAACGGTTGAAACGCATTTCGATCGCTTATGTGCAATTGCGCACCGTTACAAAGTTCACCGGCGAACTTGTGAAAAGTCGGCTGGAAATAATTTTCACGGAAGAAGACGCCGGGTAATCCCAATGCGTTGAGCCGGCGACAGAGTGCTTCGCTCTGGACAAAGGGCGCGCCAAAAATCTCGAATGGACGCGTTGTGCCTCGACCCTCCGAAATGTTTGTTCCTTCCAGAAGACACATGCCTGGATAGACTGTTGCAGTATCGAGCGTGGGCATGTTTGGTGAGGGCATCACCCATGGCAGACCGGTTTCATCGAACCACATTTCACGCTCCCAATTTTTCATTGGCAAGATCGACAATCGACAGTCCGGGAAAGCCTCGTCTCGAAATTGCTGAGCCAGTTCGCCGATTGTTTTTCCGTGTCGGGCTGGAATCGGATGGAGACCCACGAACGATTTGTAATTGGGATCAAGCGGCGGCCCTTCCGTTGTCACTCCATTGATCGGATTCGGCCGATCGAGAACGACGACTTCTATACGCGCTTTCTCACAGGCCCGCATACAGAGATACATCGTCCACACGAAAGTGTAATAGCGCGCTCCGACGTCTTGCAGATCAACGAGCAAAACATCGAAGTCTTTAAGCATCTCTGCTGTCGGCTCGCGGTGTTCGCCGTAAAGACTATAAACGGGAATGTGTAGACGCGGGTGCTCGTAACTTCTCCATTCCACCATGTTGTCCTGCGTCTGACCAAGAAATCCATGTTGCGGACCGAAAAATGCAGCGAGACTAAAAAGCTCACCGTCGTGTCGCTCGAGAACCCACGAAGCATGCTCGAGCCTCGCCGAAACTGATGCTGGATGAAACAACGCGCCGACACGCGCGCCGCGAAATTTCCTCGGCCACAGCTCGGCTAGATGATCGAGTGGAAGTAGGACGGGCATGAAGTATAATTTGTGCGAAAATTTGTGGCGACGTTTGTGTCAAACGCCGATCCCAAAAATAGGCGCTTGGCACAAGCGCCTCTACAACTTTCTGCGCAAGGCGAAGAACGCCAGCGTGGCTATCGCAGTCACAACTGCGCAAACCTTGACGAACAATTCGCCATGGCGCGTGTAAAAGGTTAACTCGTGCTCGGTTGGGACCTTGACCTCCCCTGTGAGTACACCTTCGGTGAAGGTGCTGCCCGTATCATCCTGCAATTTTTGGATGACGCGTCCAAATTCGTTTACAAAACAAGTGACTCCGGTGTTCGCGGCGCGAACCATTGGCCGCCGTGTTTCTACGCAGCGAAAAATGGCGTTTGCCAGGTGTTGATGCGAGCCGGCGGAATGCAAAAACCATCCGTCGTTTGTGATGTCTACCAGCAAATTCGCGCCGGGATTCCCATCGTTCGGAAGCACAAAGCGTCTGGTCAAGTCGCCGATGGTGTCTTCGAAACAGATGAGTGGCGCCACTTTCACGTTATTATCTGTCAGCTCAAATAGTGTGTAGGCGTTGCCCGCTTTGAAATCGCCAGGGACCTGGTCGCCGACAATTCGCGCGAGCAAAGGCACCCGGTGTCGCCCCGGAACGTATTCGCCAAACGGGACGAGATGCAGTTTTCGATAAACCTGCACCTGCTCGCCGCCATCGGAAACAAGCAGCGCGGCGTTGTAAACATCGCCGTTCTCTTCGTCGATCGTGCCCAGGAGAATATCGCTCTCTGCCGACGCGGCCAGATCCATCACGAATTGGTAACTCTCCCGATCTGCGAGGACCGGCCCAGGCATGGAGCTTTCCGGCCAGATCAACAAATCGGGTGGAGGATTAGAACGCAGCGCAATTTCGCTCAAGCGCCGGAATTGGTCGAAAATCCTGCGCGTAAACTGTGGATCGAACTTTTGATTCTGCGGCACATTCGATTGCACGGCAGCAACTCGGACCGGCTTTGTAGATGGCGAAACCTGAGTGGCACGAATTCCGAAAGTGAGAGCGCCCACAATTGCTGCCAAGGTAAGGGTCAGGTCAAAATGCGGGCGGACCGTGCGTGTGCTCGCCTCAACAATCAAACGGCGCACAGTTGTGACCCCAATGACGTTCGCGAACGCGACCATGAATGATAAACCCGCAACGCCTGTGAACTCTGCGATTTGAATCAGCGGCCAGGTCTCATGCAACGCCACACCGAGACCGTTCCAACCGAAGCCGGAAAACACCCATCCGCGCAGCCATTCCTGTGTCACCCATGCAGCAGCCAGGAGGAAGGCGAGTAGCAGATTATTTGTTGATTTTATCCACGGCGATCGTGAAGGGGGCGCTGCACTGCGGGCCTGGGCCAGCATCTGGTCCCATTTCGTCGAACTTGATTCTCTTCTTTTTTCTCGGGGCTGGAGCAAACCGCAAAACCACGCCCAAAACGCAAAATAAATTGCCATGTAAAATTGGAGAACAAACCAGCCGAGAACAGTGACAGTTGTGAGCCAGGAGAAAGCCGTCCAAAAAAATGTCAGTCCGGCAACGTAACCCAGTAGAAGATTTCGAAGCCAGCGATGACGCACCTTTTCGTTTGGAAACCAAATTGCGGCGATGAGCGGTGTGAGAGCAATCCAGCACAGCCACGTGAAATTAAACGGCGCGAAACAGCCCGTGTAGAGGAGACCGCTACAGATCGCCGCAAGCCACGGCCAAAGCCGCGGCACTCTGGGTAGCCGCTGCAGCTCCATTATTCGGTCAGGCGCGACTCCGCATCCCTCTGCAGCCAATTCCAAAGACGGTCGAGTTTCTCTTTCACTTCCGTCTTGATTTGATTGAGTTCCACGGACTCGAATTTCCCTTTCGGCCGTCGATGCGCGAAGAGGTAATACTTGATCTTGGGCTCGGTTCCCGACGGGCGCACCGCGATGCGCGTTCCATCTTTCAACTCAAACATCAACATTTTTTCCCTGGGGATTTGCTCGCCTTCTGCATCTTCGATTTTGTCGGCCTCGAAGTTTCTGACGTTTGTTACTTTTGAGCCGAGCATTTCCGGGAATGGATCGGCGGCATAAGATTTAATGAGACGGGTGATTTTTGTTGCGCCTTCTGCTCCCTCAAAAGCGAGGGAACCGTTTTTCTCGGCGAAATAACCGAACTCGGAATAAATATCATCGAGTAATTGATCGATTGTTTTCTCCTGCGTCTTTGCGTAAGCCGCTACTTCGCAAAACATGATCACCGCGCCGTTGCCGTCTTTGTCGCGCACAAAATCTGCTCCGCTGTAACCGTAGCTTTCTTCGCCGCCGAAAACATAGAATGACGAATGTTCGAGACGCAGTTTGCGGGTTTCATCCTCGGAAAGCTCGACATAGTTCAGACGGAGGCGGTCCGGGATTGCGTGTTCGTAATTCCCAAGCTTCGCGCCAATGTATTTGAAGCCGGTCAACGTCTCGACGCAGCGCAGCCCGTAATGCTCAGCGATCGCTTTTTGCAGATCGGTTGTGACAAACGTTTTGATAATGACTCCGCGGGACGCGTTTTGTTTGTTAAGGATGCCTTTCTCGAAGAGTCTTTTGGTTCGATACCACGCAAGGAGGGAGCCGATCTGATTTCCTGTCAGTAACGTCATTTTTCCATCGCTTGCGCGGACTGCCGCGCCCATCCGATCACAGTCAGGATCAGTCGCGACTACGACATCGGCATTTTCCTTTTCCGCCAGGGTAATTGCCATCGTTAACGCCTCGGCATTTTCCGGATTCGGTGATTTTACCGTAGGAAATCGCCCATCGAAATGGTCCTGCTCCGGTACGACTTTAAAATTGAAACCGAGTCGCTCGAGCATCGGTTTGATGATTACGCTGCCGGTGCCGTGCAAAGGTGTATAGATAATCTTTGGCGATTTGGCCTTACGAATCACCTTTGGATCCAAAACGAGCGTTTCGAGCCGATGCATGTACGCTTCGTCGATATCCTCGCCTATGATTGCTACCTTGCCCTGTCGGTCTTTTGGTAACGGTTCATACACTTCGGAGGCAATCGCATTCACTCTTGCAATGATCCCACTCGCATGCGGTTCGATCACCTGGGCACCATCACTAAAGTAAACCTTGTAGCCGTTGTCGTACGGTGGGTTATGACTCGCTGTAATCATGCCGCCCGCGCTCGCTTTGAGATAACGAACCGCAAATGAAAGTTCAGGGACGGAACGCGGCGCTTCAAACACAAATGCATCGCAACCGTTCTCAGATGCGACTTTCGCGGCAAGCTCAGCAAATTCCTTCGAGAAGAATCGCGGGTCATGCGCGATCACAAGTTTTGGGTTTGCCGAAATTTTTTCGTGTCGGTTCCAATCATGCAGGTAAGCCACGAGTCCCTGGGTTGCTCGACTGATATTGAAGAAATTCATCGCGTTTGTCCCCACGCACGGAAATTCAGGCCGTTCGTCAGGCCCAGCTTTTCCGCGCTCCGCGGCGGTCACGATTTTTCCGATGGTGCGTCCGCGCAGCCCGCCTGTTCCAAACGCAAGAGTTTGATAGAAACGATCGTTCAATTCCGACCATTCAGCGGCATCAATAAGTTGGCTAACAGATCGCAAATAAAGATTAGATGACGTGCCGCCTAACAACGCATGAATATTTTTCACCGCGGATTCCATTAATTGTCCGCCGGCGACGGCACGGTCGATCTCGGAATTGAGTTGTTCGCCATCATTTGCCATCGCTGCCAACTCTTCCGGCATGCTCCTGCTTTGCAAGCGTTTGTCTTGAAACAAATGCGTTCGATCGTTGAGGAGACCGATCACATAATATTGCAGCAGCAAGCTTGATTCTTAGTCTGAAAATCCGCGATCCACTTCAGGTTGTAGAAGACGGGAGTTCACGCTGAATCCCTGATCGATATACCAACGTCGCTGCGGCAATATCTTCTACCGCCATACCTAACGACTTGAAGACCGTTGTTTCGTTTGCACGCGCCGGAACCTTGCCAGCCAGCACTTCGCCCAGCTCCGCGTAAATCTTCGCACCAGAAAGAATCACGTCACCAGATTCTTTCAACGCGCCTTCGCGCGAGTCGACGAATACAACCTTTGCCATCGCATCGTCGTCCAGTTCGCGCCAATCAGGACGGCACGCGCCGACGGCATTCACATGGCAACCGGGTTTTAGCCAGGATCCCTTTAACACTGGTGTTTTCGAGCTTGTCACTGTCACAACAACGTCTGCGCCCCGTACCGCTTCTTCGGCAGAGAGCGCTCTTCCACCGATTTCTTTCGCAAATCGCTCAGCATGTTCCGTCGTCGGGCCATAGACGCGAATTTCTTCAAATTGCCTAACAAGTCGCAACGCTTCCACGTGACTGCGTGCTTGCACACCACTTCCGAGAATCGCGAGAATTTTTGCTTCAGGCGCCGCTAGAAGTTTCGTCGCTGCCGCTGACACCGCGGCGGTCCGCATTTCTGTGATCAATCTGCCGTCCATAATCGCAAGCGGCGCGCCGGTCTGTGGATCGACAAGAAAAATTGTCGCCATATGCGTTGGAATCCCGCGCTCAGCGTTGGATGGGTAAAAGGTCACTGCCTTTAGCCCAAGTCCATCGGGTGTGAGCGCTGGCATCAGACCGAACAATCCAGTTGCCGCGGCGACATCCACTTTGATGATCGAGCGCACCGGTTGAGTCACTTTGCCCGCGGAGAAATCCATTAACGCTTTCTCCATCGCAGGAATCAAGTCGGCCATGTGCAAATGCCGACGGACTTCGTCTTCGTTGAGAAACAGGAGCTTTCCAGGCTTCATGCGATATTGGGTATTGGACCTCGGATATCTGGTTTCCATTGATTCTGCAGCACGCATTGAGGATCGGCTACGCAAATTGTGACGGCAGGGCAGGGGCTCCACTGCAACACCTATGTAAGGTGTGTTCTTTGTTGTTTTCGGAATTGATCGTGCTGGCCGAACCGTTTCAGAATATGCGGCATGAACGGCGCGGAACCGAATATCGAAATCTTTAAACCGTTTGGTGAGGCGTTTGAGCTGATGAAGAAGATTCTTTTTCAGCCGTTCGATCTTAAGAAATGGTTCATCATTGGATTTGCGGCGTGGCTGGCGAACCTGGGTCGTGGCGGCGGCAGTTTCAACTATCAGTTTAATCGTCGCGAGGAGGCTCAGAAGATAAAAGAAGCGATTAGCCAAATCCCGCATCCGATTCTGGTGCTTGGCATTTCTCTTCTGGTTGTTCTCGTCCTTGTGCTAATCGTCCTCTTTTCCTGGCTGCGAGCACGCGGGGGATTCATGTTTATCGATTGCATCGTAAAAAACCGCGCCGTGATTGCCGAGCCTTGGCGCGAATTTAGGAAAGAGGGTAACAGCTACTTCCTCTTTTCGTTGGTGGTTACTTTTGTTTTGATCGTTTTCGCAGCGCTTCTCGCACTCCCGCTGATCGTCCTGGCGTTCAAAGGGCGTTACTTTCTGCATCTGCATCGTGATCGTCTGGATCTTTATGTGATATTGATCATCGCCGCATGGATATTCGTGATCCTGCTTGTGATCATCGCATGGGCTCTGATTGCCAGCTTCATGGTGCCGGTGATGTATCGCCGCCGTTGTCGAGCTTATGAAGCTTTCCGCGCGGCTTTGTCATTGATCGCGGCGCATCCGGGCGAGATTCTTCTCTATTGCTTATTTCTGGTCGTCCTTGCGATCGCGACTGGATTGATCAGTTGTTTCGCAATCTGTGCTACGTGCTGCATCGCCGCGCTTCCTTATATCGGGACCGTGATTTTGCTGCCGGTATTTATCTTGTTTCGCTCGTTTTCGCTTGTGTTTCTTCGTCAATTCGGTCCGGACTACGATGTCTGGGTTACTTTCATGCCGCCGGAATTCGCGCCCGCCCTGTCAGGAGTGCCGCCTATACCGCCAGCAGCACAGCCGCCGAATCTACCGCCAGAACCGCCATCGTTTCCCGTTGGGTGAAAAGACTCAAGTCAGGCGTTCGCCAGGACGAATCTGACCTTCGGCGGATCAGAGGTTAGAAGATCAGAAATGATTCGACCGTATCAGGCGATGGGCCTAAGAATCTCTAATGAAAAAACTCGACCTTGTGGGTGGCCGAGTGATTGAGGATTACGTCCACGGCTACGCAACCGCTGAGCAAGAGCGTCTGCTAAAGCAGGCGGAGCATTGGCGCGACGAATTGATTCTCGCGGGGACGAGACTTGCCCCTGGAACGCGCCTGCTTGAG
>WNGC01006236.1_pt1 | contig 13440 bp, 10 predicted proteins | sample 5400051 | NCBI WGS metagenome assembly WNGC01 (sample SAMN13153368, study PRJNA577476) | soil metagenome | isolation source: 20 cm soil or saprolite under grassland replicate 2 | place: USA:California | collected 2016-06-15 | reverse complement strand
AGCGGAGCGGTCGCTCCGGTCAAGAGGCGAAGCGGTTGGTTGGCGTTGAGCATCAGCCGGACCGCCGGTCCGGGCACCGCGGTACTGTAGAAGAGCAGCGCATTGGCCACCCGTCGCTCATGTCCATCGGACGGAGAGTTCACCACGGCCGCTTGCGGCCGGCCGGGGAGGCGGACCACCATGGTCGCCGACCCGCCGCTGTCGAAGGCCATCGCCTCGGAAGCACCCAGCCAGTTCATGTAGGCGGCGAGCTGCGGCTGCGTGAGCCCGATGCTGAGGTGCGGCTGGCGGCCGTCGACTTCCACGAGGATCACCGTATGGCCGTCCTTGAGGATGCCCAGCGCGGTCACCGGATACCGCACGTTGCGCTCCCTTGGCGAGGGGGGATGGGGATCGTTGACCACCAATCCACACTGGACCAGGACGGGCCCGCCGCCGATGGCCGCGCGCAACTCATGCCAGTCCGGGTCCGTCGTGAGATTCACCCCGACCACTGTACCGGCCGGTACCTTGTCCCGGATCCACTTCGCCGCCGCCCTGCCCCGCCCAACGAGGAGGATCTCTCCCGCCGGAAAGGGCGCGTAAAACGCCTGCTGGACCCAGACCTGCTTCACCGTGTAAAGGCCCGGCGTCGACGCCCCCGGCACCCCGGCGGCCTTCCCGGGCCCGACGGGAGTGGCAGGCAGGCCCGCGGGCGCGAGCTCCGCGACCGTCTGGCGCATCCCAGGCTCGGGCGCGGGAGCCCCGTACCCCAGGGCGTCAGAGATGACCATGAGCCCGTCGGGAGGCAGACCTGCGTTGTACCCCGCGAGCGCGTGCGACTCCCCCGTCCCGGGCAGCACCACGGTGCCGGTCCACTTGAACCGGTCGATCCGGAGACGCCCATCCTTCCGAATGGCGAACGCGACCCATGCTGTCGGACTGCGCAGGAGCTGGCCGTCTCGAACGACGATGTTGAGGGGCATCCCGGAGCCACGGATGTCGAAGAAGTCGCCGTTGACGCCGGCAATCGCCCCGCTGCGGGTGACCATCGAGGAGACGGTTTCGTCGTCGCTCATGATTCGGTTGTGGGCGAGTCCCGCCCCCGCGCGCACCGTCGGATTGCCCAGATCAACGCTGAGGTGATGGACGTTGAGCGGCCCGGCCGCGGTGCCGACCTTGAAGTGGCTGTAGAGGATGCCAGAGGCGACCGGCACGGTAAAACCGGACGACGAGAAGACCGCAGGCCAGAAGTCTAGGGATTGCGCCAGGCCTGGTCCGGCGGGCACGGCGAGAAATACCGCGACGCAGGCCCAGATGGCGTGGCGGCGGCTACGAATGGCTGGTGCACGTCCGGCCGATGCTCCCCTCACTCGCATGTAATCTTCCCCCGCCCGGTCGGCGCGAAACCGGGCCCCGAAACCCATATACACTTCACCGTAGAACATATGTCGAACCATTCTATCTGGGATACCGGGAGATTCCCTCAGGTTGAGGCGGGAAATCACGGAGCGCGGGCGTCGATCCGGCTATCGAGGGCGCTTCCGAATCGCTTCCCAGACGGCTCGAACCTGCTGGCGGGTGCGGGCGGGGGAGCCGTTGTTGTCGATGACCCAGTCGGCGCGAGCCACCTTGTCCCGAAGCGGCACCTGGGCCCTCATGCGGTGCCGGGCCTCCTCGGGCGAGAGTCCGTCCCGGGCGGCCAGGCGGTCCACGCGGACGTCGTCGGACGCATCGGCGACAACGATCCCATCGAGCCCCAGGTCGCGGCCATCGGTCGTATCGAGCAGCAGGGGGATATCCAGGACGATCACCTCGACGCCCGGGGTGGCGGCGAGGCGGGTCGCTTCCTCCGCCATCCGGCGGCGGATGTGGGGGTGGGTCAAGCCGTTCAGCCGAAGGCGGGCGGACGCATCCGCGAACACCCGGGCCGCCAGCGCCTTGCGGTCGATCGTCCCGTCCGCGCGGAGAATGCTCCGGCCAAACGCCTCAACCACGCCCTGGTAGGCGGCCCCGTCCGGTGCGACGACCTCCCGCGCGATCGCGTCGGCGTCCACGACCGCCGCCCCCAGTTCCCGGAAGCACTGCGCCACGAGGCTCTTGCCGCTGGCGATCCCGCCGGTCAGTCCGATCCGCAGGGGTCGCCGGTCACGCGACGTCGACAAGGTCCTGCCAGTTGGGGCCGCAGGCGACGCTGACCGCGAGCGGAGCGGCCAGCTGGTAGGCCCGCTCCATGATCTCGCGGATGCGAGGCGCAACATCCGGCACCAGGGCCTCCGGCAGCTCGAACAGCAGCTCATCGTGGATCTGCAAAATCATCTCGAGCCCCGAGGTCCCCGGCAGCAGATCATGGTGGATCCGCAGCATCGCGATCTTGATGATGTCCGCGGCCGTCCCCTGGATCGGCGCGTTGATGGCGTTCCGCTCCGCGGCCTCCCGGATGACGCGGTTGCGGCTGAGGATGTCCGGCAGGTAGCGGCGCCGGTTGAGGAGGGTCGTCACGTACCCCTGCCGGCGCGCCAGTTCCACGGTCGTCCGCGTATACTCCTGGACCCGAGGATACCGCGCGAAGTACGTGTCCATGAACCGCTGGGCCTCCGCGCGGCCGATGCCCAGCTGGGACGCGAGCCCGAAGTCGCTGATCCCGTAGGCGATGCCGTAGTTGAAGACCTTGGCCTGCCGCCGCATCTCCGGGGTGACGCCGTCGGGCGCCACACCGAACACCTCGGCCGCGGTCACCGTGTGGATGTCCTCCCCGCGCCGGAAGGCGTCGAGCAGACCCGGATCGGCGGTGATGTGCGCCAGGACGCGCAGCTCGATCTGGTCGTAATCCGCCGACAACAGGACGTGCCCGGGCCGCCCCGGGACGAATGTCCGGCGGATCTGCCGCCCGACGTCGGTGCGGATGGGAACGTTCTGGAGGTTCGGGTCCGTGGTGACCAGACGGCCCGTGCTGGCAACGGTCTGGTTGAACGTCGTGTGCACCCGCCCGGTGCGCGGGTCGATCATGTCCGGCAGGACGTCGACGTAGGTACTGAGCAGCTTGCTGAGCTCCCGGTGCTCGAGGATCCGGGCCACCACCTCGTGCTGCGGAGCCAGCTGTTCCAGGACCTCGGCGTCGGTCGAAAATCCCGTCTTGGTCCGCTTGAGGGGCGGAAGTTGGAGCTTCTCGAACAGGACAAACGCCAGCTGCTTGGGCGACCCGATATTGAACTCCGTGCCGGCCAGGCGGTAGATCTCCCCGGTCAGCGCGTCGATGCGCTCCCGCAGGGTCACGGACAGGGCGCGCAGCGCGTCCACGTCGATGGCGACGCCGACGGTCTCCATGCGGGCGAGCACGTCGACCAGCGGCATTTCGATCTCCCGGTAGAGGGCGAGGAGCTCGCGCTCCCCGAGGCGCGCCTCGAGGATCTCGGCGAGGCGGCCGGTGATATCGGCGCGTTCAGCCGCGGCCTCCTCCGGCGCCCGCCCCAGCGACAGCGCGTCGTCCTCGGCGCCTTCCCCATTCCCCAACCGCCACCCCAGGAACTGCCATGCCGCGCTCTCCAGCGTGTGCGTGCGCTTGCCGGGATCGAGCAGGTAGGATGCGAGCGACACGTCGAACGCGAACCCCCTGGGATGCAGCCCGGCTCCCTCGAGGAGCAGGCGATCGCGCTTGGCGTCTTCGCTGAGTTTCGGGAGGGCCCCCCGCTCCAGGAGGTCGGCCAGCGCCCGGGGGATGCCGGACTCGACCGGCACGTACGCGCCCTCGCCCGTCCTGGTCGAGACGGCCAGGCCCCGGAGCTCAGCCGTGAGCGGATGCCCGGGGCCCGCGACGGGGGCGATCGCCAGGCGCGGCGCCTCCGCCAGCAGCCGCGGCATGGCGTCCGCGGCCACGGTGCGGTAGGTCCCGCGGCTCTGCGGCGCGGGCGCTTCGACCCCCAGGCGCTCCAGCAGCGTCTTGAACTCCAGGGTCGTGAACAGCTCTTTGACCTGGTCGCGGTCCGGGGGCCGGCGCCGCAGGAACTCGAGATCGAGCCGGACGTTGTCGAGGTCGGTCACGATCGTCGCCAGGTGCTTGCTCGCCAGAATCTGCTCCCGGTGTTCCCTGAGCCGCTCCCGCAGCCTCGCCTCGCGGATGTCGCCGACCCCGTTCAGCAGCGCCTCCACGGAGCCGTACTGGCTGAGCAGGCGGCTCGCGGTCTTCTCCCCCACCCCGGGCACGCCGGGGATGTTGTCGGTCGTGTCGCCCTTCAGGCTCTTCAGATCCGGGATCTGCTGCGGGGCGATCCCGAATCGCTCCCGCACTGCCGCCTCATCGTAGATCGTGGTCTCCGTGATGCCGCGGGCGGTCATCATCACGCGCGTGTGGGGCGAAACCAGCTGGAGCGCGTCCAGATCCCCCGTCACGATCAGGACGTCGATGCCCTGCGCCTCCGCCTGCCGCGCAAGCGCGCCGATGACGTCATCGGCCTCGAACCCGGCCACCTCGAAGACCGGCAACTGCAGCGCCTCAACCACCTCTTTGGCCAGGCCGACCTGGGGGCGGAGATCGTCCGGCATCTTGCGCCGGGTGGCCTTGTACTCCGCGTAGGCTTCGTGGCGGAAGGTCGGCCCGGGCCTGTCGAAGGCCACGGCCACGTACTCGGGCGACTCATCCTCCAGCACCTTGAGCAGCATCGTGGTGAAACCGTACACGGCGTTGGTCGGCTGGCCGTCGCTCGTCGTGAAGTATGGAAGGGCGTAAAAGGCCCGGTAGACGAGACCATTGGCATCGATGAGGACGAGGAGAGAGCGCCCGGAGCGAGCAGGCATCGCTCAACGATTATAGCACGCGCCGGCCGGCGCTCTGGAGCGCCGCACCCGCAGAGCCTGCGATACTCGCGGCACACAGCGCCCAAGAACCGGCATCGGCAGGCGATGGCGACTCACCATCGCTCCTGCTCACGGCGGTGGGACGTTGAATCCCGCGGAGGTTCATACGGCATCGAGGAATGATCCGAGTGACTATCGGTTGCTATCCTGACGAAGATAGGGTCTTTCCACCAGTACTCATCAGGGTTTTACCTGATTCAGATATAGGGGCTTTCACATGCTATCCTCCTGCTGTGATACCAAGAGGGCTGGGGGCTGGGTAATATAGCACACATCCGTTCGCATCAGTGATTCTTCCGAGGAGGAGGGAACTGATTGTGAGCAGTAAAGAGGCCAAGGCTGGTCCGAAAAAGGCAAGGGAAGCAAACATCACCAGGCGTGCTCTCATCGCTGCGGGCTGGGTTCTCCCGGCCGTGATTGTGGTCGCGATACCTTCGAAGGCGTTCGCCGAGTACGGGGGGCCGATACCAGATTCGAGCTCCACAGGCTCCACAGGCAGAAGTGAGTCCCATGGGCCCGGCGACGGCGAAGGCAACCACGACCGCGCGGGGTCCCATCAATCCGATCCATAGTTCGCGCCCCTTGAGCCCTCCATGCGCAGATGCTAGGATACTCACGGCACACCCGCGCCGGAGTGTCGGAATCGGCAGACGATGGCGACTCAAAATCGCCTGGGCTCACGCCCGTGGGGGTTCGAGTCCCTCCTCCGGCACCACGATTTCCTGTGCTTCCCATTTTCGCCAGGGATGAGATGGATTTCTGCCTGGCCCCACCGACCGGCCGCCCCACAAAATCAACAGTGCTTCACATATCCGTGGATGCTCCGAGGAAAAATTGGGGTGTATAGCCTAGCCCGTGAAGGTTGTGTCATCAGGCGGTACACCGATTGAACGTCTGACGATCTCATCATTTTTCATCGGGGGTTTTCCCATATTTTAGTACGGCCTTCACCTGATTCAGAACCGGGGGGTTGCATCTTATCTTCTAGGTGTGGTGCGACCCGGCTGGTTCAAAGGCTGCACATCAAAGCGAACGCGTGTTCGCGACAATAGACCGGGTCAGAGGGAGGCTGTTATGAGCAGTCAGGATGGCAGGGCCGGTTCGCGGGAGACGAGGGATACGAACCTGACCAGACGGGCTCTCATCAGGGCGGGCTGGATCATACCCGCTGTTCTCGTGGTATCGCTGCCGACCAAAGGGTTCGCGGCGTACGGAACCCCACAGATACCGGATCCCAGCATCAGCGGCGGCGCCAATTTTACTGCCGGCGGAACGGCCGGCGGGGCGACGATATCCGCCGGCGGCGGGGCCAGCGGAAGCGCTTCGACGCCGCCGGCGCATTAAATTCGGTCTGACGTGAGGTTGAACCGGCATGCCCATTGACGCGGCGACCATCCGACCGGCCCGGTCACGGAGGAACTGGGGCAATGCCTAGGTCGTTCCAGGACGACGTTGCTGACCGACGTGATGCGGGGCGTCAATCGGCTCCACGAGTTGGGCCTCCTGGAACTCCGATGAGCGCCGCGCCGGCGGGTGCGCGGACGGCGAGAGTCCCCCGGACGGTCTACATCGAGTTCGAGGGGCACCAGGTCGCTGTGAGATCGGATGCTCATGAGGTGCTGGCGGGCCTCGAGAGCATGTACTCCGCCATGATCGTCCCCGCGGCCGCACGCGCCGTCCGGACGCTCGCGGTATCAGGGAATGACGGCTCATACCACATCACGGGCGACACCGCGTTTCAAGTTGCTGATGGCTCGCTCCCCGACGTCCTCCGCTGCCTCCGCTTCTCGGTGATCCAGGCCCTGATGCAGGCCCGGCAGGATCTCCTCTGGTTTCATGCGGGCGCTGCCGCGGCGGACGGGCGCGCGATCCTGCTCCTGGGCCCACGGGGACGGGGCAAGAGCACGCTCATCGTCAGCCTGTGCGCGCGGGGCTGGACCTACCTGTCGGACGACGTCGTTCCCCTGAATCCAGCCTCGAGCCGCGCCGTGCCGTTTCCGCTGACGCCCGCTCGGCGTGAGTTCCCCGGTCAGGAGATGCCCGCGGACTGGCTTCGATCGCCGACCAAAGTCGACGTTCCTCTCCCGTCGCGAAGCCTCGGCCGACATCCCGTGCCGGTCGGCGCCCTGGTCTTCCCGAAATACCGCATCGGCGCTCCGGCCAGGCTAGCCCCCTGCCTGCCTGCCGAGGCCGCGGCGGAGCTGCTTCAGCACTGCTGGAACTTCGCCGAACACGGAAAGGCCGCGCTGCGCCGCCTCTGCGACCTGGCCGCACGCGTGCCCGCCTACCATCTGTCATTCAGCAATGGAGATCTCGCGACCGACCTCCTGGCCCTGCTGCGTCTGAGGGAGATGCCGCCGGCCGGCGCCAAACGAGACTCCGTTGGAGCGCGCTAGAGAGGCAAGGAGGGAGCGAGGGAAGGGGTAGCCAAGGGGGATTGTGGTAGCGGAGGCGATGTCGCTGGGGCGCACGAGCAGGCGGCACGGGAATTCAGGCTTCACGACGATCGAAATGGTGATCGTCCTCGCCCTCTTTGGCATCGTCCTCATCAGCCTGATGGGCCTGCACCTTGTGGCGATCACGGCCGGCACGGCGGCCGAGACCTCGTCGATCGCGGCGAACCTCGCCAGAGCGCGGATGGAAGAACTACTGTCCTTGCCTCCGGACACGCTCAAAGAGCAGAACGGCACTGAGGAACAGCGGCAGGTTCCGGCCGGCGGCGGACGCCCCTACACCGTGCAGACCAGCGTGGTCGCCCCGGACCCCGCCCGGTTGGACATCACCGTGACGGTGACCTGGCAACTGGCCTATGGGGGGGCCTGCGTGGCCGGAGGACGGAGCCACCAATGTGAGAGCAGCCCGGTGAAATACGCGCGGACGCTCCAAACCAGGATCCAGGCCCCGGATCAGGGACAGGCCCAGCCTTGAATCGGCCAGAACCATGGTCTGCCGCGGGCGCGCCCCGGCAGCCCGAGCGCCGGCTGCTCCTCGCGTGTCTCCGCCGCCGGCGCCCCGAAGATCTCCAGGCCCTGGCCGGGCCCGAGCTCGACTGGGAGCGGCTGCTGGGCGCTGCGGCGCTCCACAGCATCACCCCGCTCGTCTATGCCGCGTTCAAACAGGGGATCGACGGCGCGGCAGTTCCCCCCGCCGTCATGGACCGGCTCGCGCACGAGTACTATCAGCAGGCAGCGTCGAACGGGCACCGCTTCGCCGAGCTGCGGAAGATCGTGGGGGCGTGCGGGCAGGCGGGGATACCCGTCCTGGTGTTGAAGGGCACGGCGATCGCGGAGAGGGTGTACGGGAACATCGCCCTGTGCCCGATGAGGGACCTGGATTTCCTGGTCAGGAGGACGGACCTCGATGCGGCGGACGGCGTCCTCCACGAGCTCGGATACACGCACGACGAATCGTACCGCTGGGCCGCGTGGTACCGGGACCATCATCACCATCTGCCCCCGTACGTCAGAGCCGATGGGCGCGGCATCGTCGAGCTGCATCATCACCTCGTCCCGCCCCCCGTGTCGGCCGGCATCCCGATCGAGGATCTCTGGCGGCGGGCCAAGCCGGCCGGCGACGGCGCGCTGGTGTTGTGCCCTGAAGACCTGCTCCTCCACCTGTGCCTCCACGCCTCCCTCGGTCACCAATTCAATCTGGGATTGCGGCCGATGTGCGACATCTCCGAGACCATCCGGTATTATGGAGACGACATCGACTGGACGCAGATCACCCTCCGCGCCCGCGAGTGGGGGATTGGAAAGTACGTCTATCTCGCGCTCCGCCTCAGCAAGGAGCTCCTCGGCGCCGCCGTGCCGGACGATCCGGTGGGCCCTCTCCGGCCTGAGGGATTCGACCCCAGGGTCATCGCCTGGGCCGCAGAGCAGGTGTTTGCCGATGAAGGCTGGACCCCATCCTCGCCCCTCGCGCAACTCTACGGGCCCATGCGCCTCCGGGAGAGAATCGCCCTGCTTCTGCAGAGCGCGTGCCCCTCACCGAAAGCCATGGCGCGATTGTATCCGGCCCCCCACGACTCGAAGCGCATCTACCTCTACTATCCGGTCCGTTGGTGGGACCTCATGCGGAAGTACGGCCGCCCGGCGCGCCACCTCCTGCGCCGCGGCGACGCCATGACCGTTTTGGCTGAGCGCGAGGATCAGAAATCTGCCCTGAGGAAGTGGCTCACGCCGGATCCGCTTCCCGAGCGCTCACCGGGCGCCTGACGAGGGAGGCCCACGCCGAGCGGTCACGTCCCGGATAAACCCGGCGGCGACCCGTCCCAACGCCTGTCCGATGTCTCGATCGGAACGTGTTGTCCCCCGCACGCGGAACGAGTGATCGCCGTCCGCCACCACATGCAGACGGGCCAGCGGTTCCAGCCGCTTGACCACCGCCTCGACAAGATCGAACCTCGCCAGCGGATCTCTGGTGCCTTGAATGAACAACATCGGCACACGGATTCCAGGCAGATGGGCGTCCCGGAGGCGGCCGGAGTTCCCCGGAGGATGCAGCGGATACCCGAAAAACACCAGGGCCGTCCCCGCGAAATCTTCGCCCTGCGCCGCAGCCAGCATGGAGGCGATCCGTCCTCCCATCGATTTGCCGCCCGCCACCAGCGGCACCCCGCGGTCGGGAGGCGCGGCCTGTTGGATGGCCGCGTTCCAGGTCGTCTGGAGCACGGGGGCGCCGTCGGGGACCCGGCGGCGGGCGTCCATGTATGGAAAATTGAACCGGAACACGGAGATCCCACCCGCGGCGAGTTCGTCCGCCACCCCCGACATGAACGGGTGAGTCATGCCTGCCCCCGCCCCATGGGCGATGACCGATACGGCCGTGGGGTGGGGCGCCCGGGTCCAGAGACCGGACGTCTGGATCCCGCCGGCATGAAACTGCACAGGCTCCGAACCGGTGCGTTCGATGGTGGCGTCCTGCGGGGGCCTACGGCTTCGCCGCCCGCTTGTGCCGCCCCGGTTCAGCCTGCTTCGTGGGCGCGTCTGAACGCGTGCGCCGGGGGCGGAGCCGCGACTGCGAGGAGCGCCAGGTGCTCTTCGACCCTCTCCGTGGCGGTAATGGCGCGGACCACGATCTCGTCGACCACGCCGTGCCACTTCGCCAGCGCCGGCGGGATCGCGCCCGGGTCCTCCACCGCGATGGCCGTCTCCACCGGCCGGACGCCCATGCGGGCAAAGTTGGCCGCGTACGCCGGATATCCCGCATACCGGCCGGCCTCGGTCAGCAGTCGCTCGCGGGCCGCGGGGCCCAGCGCGACGCGCACATAGGCCATCAGCGTCGGGGATTGGCGACCCGCCGCGGCCGCGCCGGCACGCACCCATTCGGCCGATTGCCGGGCGTGCGCGGGCGTCACCCAATTGAAGAGCACCCCGTCGGCCAGCTCCCCGGCCAGGCGACACATCTGGGGACCGAGGGCCGCCGCGACGATGCGCACCTTGAGACGGGACCGGAGCGTGCTGATTCCCTCGCGCATGCGCGCGAGCGCCCCCGGGTTTGCGCTGCCGACACCCAGGAGGAGACGGTCGAGCGGCAGCGCGTTGGCGCGGACGCCCTGGTCGATGCTGTTGGGGCCGCGCGTGTGCAGCGGAATCACCCCGATCCCCAGGTCGATGCGCCGGGTCACCTGCGCCGCCGGCGCGAGCGCCGCGAGCCCATCGGTCTCACCGGGATGGTTGACCCAAAAGGACCCGTACCCCCGCCCTTCGGCCTCTCGCGCCGACGCGCGGATGACCTCGGGCCCGATGGCGGCAGAGAAGACCGCGAAACCGTATCCCATCTCACTCCCCCTTCACGGATGAGCGGCGCCGAGGACGGAGGCCGCGTGCTCCACGTAGGAAAGATCGACGAAGCGCGCGGGGGTGACGAAGGCGCCGATCAGGCGCTCGTTCAGCAGCCAGCGCTGATAGTCCAGGATCGTGCGCACATTGACCGCGCCGTCGGGGCTGAGCCCGGGCCAGATCATCCGGTCCCACACCGTCCGGTCTTTGATCGGCGTGCGGCCTATCATGATCGTGATCACGTCGTCGCGGATCTCCCGGTTTCGGAGCGCCGCGTTGTAGTAGCGAAGCGCCTTGACGTAGGCGACCATCCAGCCTCGCGCCTCCTCCGGATGCTCGCGGGCCCATTGGGTGTTGTAGAAGATAGCCGCCGTCTGGAAATCCGGGAGGATCTGGTCCAGGGGCATGACGATCTTCCCGATCCCTCGTGACTCGGCCGCGGTGGCGAACGGCTCCACCATCACCGCCGCGTCAATTTTCCCATTCGCCATCGCCGCCGGCTGGTCGACGAACTCCATGTACTCGATGGCGACATCGTGGGGTGTGAGGCCGCCCTTCCGGAGCAGCAGGGAGTTCTCGAAATTGACGATGGACGCGGGGCTCGCCGTGCCCAGGACACGGCCCCGCAGGTCGCCGAGCCCCCGGAACTGGCCGGCGTCCACCAGCGCCTTCCGGACGACGAGGACGTTGAAGCCGAAGCCCTTGCGCAGCGAGCCTTTGTCCGCGACCACCACCACGGGCAGGCCGCGGAGGATGGCGTTGAACAGGGTCGGGCTGGGCGCTCCGCTGGCGATATCCAGCCGTCCCGATCCGAGCAGCGCCATTTGGTCCGCGCCGACCCCGAACCGCTCGAGCGAGAGGTCCAGACCCTGCGCTTTGAAATACCCCTTCTCCAAAGCAATGAAGATTCCGGCATCGCTGGCGACGCCGAGATATCCCATCCGTACGGGTGACGCGGCTCCCGCGGGCGTCACCGCCCGCCCCGCGCCGGCCAGGCTCAGCACCCCCAGGCCCAGGCACAGGATGAGCGCGCCGGTGCCCCTCATCGAGGTGTGCTCGCCTGCCGGCGGTGGGCCAGCACCTGCCGGAAATTGCCTTCGTCGACCATCAGCCGGCGCTCCGGGGAAAGCCCGCTCTCATCGAGCGCCGCGATCGTCTCGCGGATGTAGCGGCTGCCCCCTTCGACGTCAAACGGGGTATCGGTGCCGAACAGCACCCGATCGATCGGAAAGTAGGCCAGGCCGCATCGGACGCCGTGGGGGGCTCCGAACAGCGCGGTGTCCGCGTAGAAGCGGGGAAAATACCAGGCCGGCGGATGCGCCAGGGCGATGGGGAACGTCTCCACCTGGTGCTCCGCCCCCCGGGTGCCGAACTGGTCGTACCCGCCGTGGATCCGCCCGGCGAAGTGGGGGACCATGGCCCCCATGTGGTGGGTGATGATCACCGCGTCGGGATGGCGGTCGAAGAGCCCGGTGAAGACGAGCCGGGCCATGGCGATCGTGGTCTCGTACGGCCAGCCGAAGATCTGCCAAAGATCGTACCGGGAATCCTTCTCGCCCACGTAGTCGGGGAGGTCGGAGGCGTTCCGCGCGGGGTGGATGAAGATCGGCATCCGCAGGCGCGCGGCCTCTTCGATCACCTCAAGGGTCCGCGGCTCATCGAGCGGGCGCCCTCCGACATTCGAATAGATCTGGATGCCGGCGAAGGCGGCCTGGGAGGCCAGCCGATCCAATTCCCGGAGGCTGGCGTCGGGATTGTTGAGCGGTAGACCTCCGAAGGCGCCCGCGAACCGATCCGGGTGGGCGCCCACGAGACCGGCGAGCTCATCGTTGGCCAGGCGGGCCAGGTCGGGGGTGACCTGAGGAGATCCGAGCCGGTCGATCGGCGGGGACGCCAGCGACAGCACCTGCCGGTAGTCGGCGAAGCCGTCCATGATCCGGAACCGTACGTTGAGGTCGTACAGGCACGGGATCCCCTTGACCCGCTTGGCCATGTAGAATCCGGGAATCTGCTGCAGCCGGGCGAAATAACGGGTGGGCAGGATGTGCGCGGCGATGTCGATACGCATGTGCGTCCTCTACGCCGGTCCTCCGCGCATCTCCTGCGCTTGTCCTGTGCTCATCGGTTCTCCTGAATCAGCAGCGCGTTGCTGATGAGGCGTCCGGGGGTCCTGAGGTATGTCCCGCGCAGCCACAGGCCGCTCGATCCTCCGCTGTCCAGGTTCATCGCCTGATCGGCCCCCAGGGCTTTCATCACGCCCGCCATCTCGCGCACGGTGCCGCTGGAGATCGCGAGGATGAGCCACCCGTCCGCGGTCAGCCCGACCATGCTCCGCGCCAGCGACAGGCGCACGATCTTGGGATCGCGGAACCCCTCGGCCACGGGGTCCACCGTGACGCGCCCATCGGTCAGCAGCCGCGGCCCGGCGCCGACCGCCTCGCGCACCCGGGCCCAGAACCCCAGTCCCCTCCCACCCTCCGCGACGATCCGAAAAGCGCACCTGCGTCCGACCCGGAATCGCTTCGCGAGCTGCGCGTCGCTGCCCCGAAAATAGATCACGTAGCCATCATCGGGGATGATCTGCGAGTCTCTCCCGACGCGCGTGACGGTGCCGTGCGCGACGACGATCTGCACTCCATCGTGCAGCCCGGTGGACCTGCCCCAGTACGGGGAGAAGATGGTCGCGACGTTGGCATGCTCCGGATAGCGGTTGACCCAGTAGGCGTACCAGTTGTTGGGGTACGTGAAGTCCCCGTCGAGACCGCCTTCGATCCGCAGCGGCAGCCGTTCGATGCGGGCCTGATTGTCGGCGGTGAAGCCGATG
>WNGC01001699.1_pt1 | contig 13445 bp, 13 predicted proteins | sample 5400051 | NCBI WGS metagenome assembly WNGC01 (sample SAMN13153368, study PRJNA577476) | soil metagenome | isolation source: 20 cm soil or saprolite under grassland replicate 2 | place: USA:California | collected 2016-06-15 | reverse complement strand
TGAAAATGGCGAGCGCGATCTGGTCGGCCGATCGCGCCATTACCATCTTCGCATCCGGGCGCTCGACGGCCAATCGAATCTGGAACGGCACCCAGGCAGATTTTATCGCGCTACCGACAGTTCTAACTATGCTGGCGAATGTGTCCGCCAGTCCGTAGATGCCGAGGGTGCCCAAGCCGACGTACTTCTCGAGGACAAATCTGTCGGTTACGGGGTTGAACGATTCGATTAGTGAGCCGGGAACGAGTGGCAGGGAGTAGGCAAGTGCTTCCCTGGTGTAGTTGACGCGAAGTTGCGGTCGCGCGCGCCGGAACATGAGAAGCGCGTAGACTGGAATCATCAGCGCTCCGGCAATGGCCTGACCCTGAAGCACGCCCAGCGCTCCGCGTCTGGCGTACACCACAAGGAAAAGAATCAGGACCGTCTGCAGAAGGAACGAGGAGATGGATAACGCTACATACTTTTTGTCCGCCTCCTCCACGCGCAAGACCACAAGTGGCGAAGCGGCAAAGCTGCTCAGCGTGCCGATGATGACGGCGATCCGAAGATAGGGATCGACCGGTACGGTGTGGAAGATCGGGCGCAGCAGCGGACCTGAAAGCAACGCGATCGCTCCGCCGATCAGGATGGACGTCAGCCAGTCAAAGGTCCACGCGTTTCCCAGCCTGTCACGTCGCTGCGACGCTGGCCAGAGTTTGTAGAAGCGTATGATCGACTCGGGAGTCGCGAGCCCCAACAGCGGCGAGAGGACGGCCGTGACAATTCCTGCGCCAGCAAGAATTCCGTAGTCGCTCGGCGTGAGTACCCGCCAATAGATGGGTACGAGCAGCAACGCGCCGAAACGCGTGGTGAACACCCCCACCGTGTAAATGGAGATGCTCGCCGCGAGTCGCTTCAGTAGCTGCCCGTGCGATAGCTCCGAGTAAGCGGCCGCTCGAGGACTGCTCTCGACCGGACCCACGACTGGAGTCGTGGGAACGGCCAAGACAGGATCTACCGATCGTCCAGTTTCGGGAGTATCCGATTCGTCACTTGCCACTGTGGTGCACGCTCCTCAACTCCGGCGCTGCGTTGATTGGCAGAGCAGACCGAAAAGTCGTCACTTGGCCGCCGGCGGATCGCGAGAGCTAGTCGAGGACCTGGAGAAAGTCCGCTACGGCACGCTGAGAGGGTTGGAGCTGGTTGAAATCCTGGCGGCGGAGCTTGAACGGCTTGGCGGTCCCGCTGAACTCCTGGTGGACAACATAATCCACCGTCAGCATTCCCCTATCGTTGCCGCGGATTTTCGTTCCCCGGTGGAATCCGTTCGTATCGGCGATGACGATGTCGCCCACCTTCGCCGTGAGAAGCAGCACATTCTCTTCGCCGTAAATGGGTGCGATCTCCTCGAGCTCCCAGCGGTACTTTCTCTGCCATCCGGCGAACCGGCGACGGTGACTCCCTCTCACATAGCAGAACGGGCCGCCTGCCTCATCGACATCGTTGAGATAAAAGAAGAATTTGAGAAACTTCGGACTGTTCGGGTCGACGTGAAAATAGAGCGTGTCGAACTCCGGTAGCCGATTCCGGAAACTCTTGCGGAGATTCGCTCCTCCAATGCCGGGCACACATTGCAGGTACGCAGTCGAGATGTCGACGAGCTGCTGGTCGAAGGCGAGTTGAATCGAGGCGGGACAGTTGAGGAAAGGCTCGGCGACGGCCGCGTAGTTGGTGCGGCTGCGTAGGTACTCCTGACCCTGCTTCAGCTCCTGCTGCGAAAGGAACTTACTCGCGGCCTCGCGGTCGCCGGCCTTGCGGGCGGAGTCGTCGGACACCGGCAGCAAACCCTCACCAGAATCGAGACGTTCCTCGAGCTGTTTGCGGACTGTGAGCACGCTCTCCGGCGCGACAGCCTGACGAAGCACCGCAAACCCTTCCCGGTTCAACTGCTCAACGACACGCTGTGCCTGCGGCGACGGACGAGGACGCGGTGAATGCCGCGCGTCGCGAATCTTGCGGTCGCGCTCGAAGTCAACCATCCGACGCTGGTCGCGGCTCTTCTCGACCATTGCAGTCAATGGATATCCGAGCGTGCGGTCGATGCTGTGGAGGCTTTCTCTAAGTGTCATTGTGAAGCCCAAAAGGGGGTCGAGTTAACGGGGAACCCAGCAAATTAGCGTGGGATCGTTGACAGCGCGCGGTGAAAAGTTGAGACGAGCGACAGCGGTGAGTCGCAGCCGTCCTTCCTTTTCCAATGAGCGAAGCGTCTTCAACAGGTTGTTCTGATAGTCGTGCGCAGTCAGATAGAATCTGTTTGCGAGGTCAGTGAGCCGCCACCAGCTGAATAGCTCGGGCGTAGGCTCGACATGGATGACGCGCCTCACGCCGCTGTCGAGAAGATTCTCGATGACCAGCCTCGTCGAGTACTTCAGCTGCTCGAGGCAAAGGTAGGTAAACGCGGTCGCTCCCTCGATCTCGCGGAAACCTTGCTGGTTTCGTTTCGTGAGATCGAGCTGCTGCGCATGGACTGACTGGACTCCGAAATAGGCAGCGGCCTCATTTGTCGCGCGCACTCCGTTGGCGGAGACATCGTAGCCCCGCAAGGATCGCCAGCGGTTTGCCAGCGCCAGCGAAAACAAGTTAGCTCCCCATCCGCATCCGAGCTCCACGAGCCCATCTCCGCCGCTCGCATTCATTTCCATCAGGTCCTGCAGCTTCCTCAGGCGGAACTCGTAATAGTCGCGGGTTCTGATGCGCACGATCCGGCCGTCGATTTTGGCCAGGCGCATCGCATCGATCGGCGGCACAACATATTCAAAAAGAGAGCCAACCCTTTCCCACCGGCGGTCAGCGAGCAGCGATTTCCAGTTACCCTCGTCGTACTCCTCGTTGACGGTCTGGTTGCTCCGCCGCGAGTAGGACGCGCCGCGGAGCCGCGACCGGGCGGCCATGAGCGCGCCACCAAATTCACGGGCCAACGCCAACGTCGAGTTGGCTGGTGAGAGCGGTTGAGCGGAAATCAAATGGTGACGTCGCTGGTAAGCCGGCGAGAAAATGCGGGACTCCAATATATCCGGCGGTGCGCGGTAATTGAAGGTCGATTACTCCCGGTATATTATTGACGACTATGATGTCACAGCTACGCGAGCTCTCGCTTCTCTTCCGCGATCATCGAACCTACAGCCGGCGTCGAACAGTTCCAGTTCGTCGCGCCTTCAACAAAGTATACAAACTGCTGCGGCTCCCAACCTATCTCGAGCGGCGGCGATTGATAGCAGCGATTCCCGGCAACAAGGATTTTGCCATCCCGGAGGAGAAGGGATTCATTCTCTGGCACCCAAAATCCTTCCCCCTGCTCGACCAAGCCATTGCCGAGGGAAAGGAGCTGTTCGCGGGAGCTGATATCGACGCGTTGAAGAAAAAGATTCCCGAGGATTCATCGTTCGGAACAGTTCCTTTTGCGTTGGATCCCGACTCCGCAATAGCGAAGCTGGCGGTCGAGCCACGTCTGTTAAGACCGTTTGCGGAGTATCTGGGGAGCGTCCCGCTTCTCCATTACGTACAGCTCATTTATTCACCCAACGAGCGTCAGGCCGCCGGCAGCGCGCAGCTGTTTCATCTCGATGGACAGGATGTCAGGTCGCTGCAGGTCTTCGTATACCTCGACGACGTCACCGAAGAAAATGGCCCCGTAACAGTCCTGGCTGCGCGCGCTTCCGAGCGCGTGGCGCGCGCACTTCGTTACCGCAAGACGCCTACGACCAAGCGGGTTACCGACGAAGTCGTAAAGGGATTGGTGAATGAGAGCGACCTCGAAGTCATGACCGGCAAGGCCGGCTCGATTTGCATTTTCGACGGCGATCGGTGTTTCCACTTTGGCAGCCGCAAGGGAACCAAGCCGCGCCGGATTCTCCACTATGAGTACGTGACTGCCTTCGCATTCACTTTGCCCAGCCCATACTGGTCTCGGGACAATTTCGCGCATCTCAGGCGTCCCAACACGCCGGCGTGGCAGCGCGGAGTGCTGGGCAAGCCCTGATTGCTGTCTAGTTTGCGTTGCCGAGCACGGCGACGGATCTGAGCCGGTAGCGGGCAGCACGCGACAACGTCGACGCTGCATCGACCACTTTCATTGCATCACTCTCCGCTCGCCCGTCTGCATCCTCTATCGCGGCAGTGATTCTGCGCACTTCGGCGACGCCGAAGAACTTCTCGCTCTTCTCCCAGCGATCTGCTCCCGACCCGGATGGACGGAACGACTGGGAAGGCGAAATCTTGAGCGCCATGCGAACGCCGCCGGCGAGTCGCTGCCTCGGGCTCGCATCGAGGCCGTAGAGCGCGCGATGGGCATGCCGCTCGAGTTTCGGATCGCGCTGGCTCGGAACGTCGCGCAGGATTCTCGCGCTCACGCGTTGCGCCGCCTTGCCGTCCACGGCGGCGAACCAGTCAGCGACGACTTCGGAGAGCGCCTCGCCAATTCCGGCCGGCGGTACGAATCCGCCGTCGAGCACTTTCTGCAAAGTCTCCGACATCTCGTCGGGCGTGGCGCACGAGTAGCTGACCGCGTTCGCGGCCGGCATTTCGCGGGCGGTGGGAAGCCAGCTGGGTGACAGCGCTACTTTCCCGGCCATTGCGGCTTCGATCGCAGTGGAGCAGCTGCGTTGAATTACCGCCATCGACTGCAGGATCCAGGTATCCGCGGTGCCGCGTCTGATAAGCCTGAGATTCACCCGCGGCGCAATCATGCCGGCGTAGGCGTTGACATTCTCGAAGGGATGCGGGCGATAGACGAAGGACACCGCTGGGAACTCCTCCGCCAGTTGATTGGCGAGGTCAGTAAGTCCGACCATCCCCGCCGCCTGGGCTGACTGCCATTGCTCGACATCAGCAGCAGCATACCCAAACTGTCGGATGAGTCTACTTCCCTCTTCGGCCCTTGTCGAAAATTGTGGGTTAGCGAGCGGAAAATTGCCGTTGAACATCACCAGCGGCTTCGGCAAATCGTGCGGAACTTCACTGAGCTGGATTGCCGCCGGGCGCCATTTCGGATTGTAGAAATCGAACCGCGGGCTCCCCGTCACACTCACCTGGTGCGGATTGAACCAGCCTGACTTCGTAGCATGCTCGGCGAGTCGAGGTCCCCATGTCATAAAGGCGGCGATCGACTCTCGCACTCGCGGATCAGTCGCCAGCGTCTGTTCGTACGATTCAAAGCTCGATAGAACACCGCCCTCGGTATCGAGCACGCCGACCCGTATTCCTGCGCTCCCCAGTCTCGCAATCAGCTCCTCGTTGTTCTTGCGGCAGTAGTTGATCAGCACGTAGTCGGGCGCGAGGGCGAACAGCTCCCATTGCTGCAAGTTCATCGGAACGAGATAAACCGTAGCGCCGTTGGCGACCAGGTGACGCGCCACCAGCGTGAGACCAGGCAGATCGCGAAACGGATTGTCGACTACCAGCGCAACTTTCACTTGATCGACTTCTGCTGAACGTCAGCGTTGATGCGTGTCAGCTCCGGCCGCTTCTCCAGAAGCGAGAGCACCTCCGACTGCCCGAAGTCATCGTCGTCAAAGCTCTGGTAGACCTCTTCCACGAACGTGAGATCCTCCGGCGTGTCGACAGTCCAGCGGAATCGCGAAGCGTCGCGATCGTTTTGCACGCGGTGGAGCGCAAACGACTCGGGGTGACGATAGATGTACGGCGTGACGTGCTCCCGCGACGCCGGGTCCTTGTCCTCTTTCCACGCCTTTTCCAGCGCTGAACAGGACATGACCTCAACGTCGAGACCGCGCGGGAACGTTCGTGGCTCGAGAGTGTTGGCGGCGTAATCGACGGACGGCTGCGCATCCAAAAACGCTCTTACTGTCGCGTCGATCGCTGCCGGATCGATCAACGGACAGTCCGATGTAATTCTCACCACGACATCTGCTTCGAACTCCCGTGCTGCCATTCTGTAGCGATCGAGCACATCGTCTTCGCTTCCGCGGAAGAAATCGCATTCGTTCATGCGACAAAACTCGACGATCGCATCGTCCTGCGGCTGGTTCGTCGTCGCCACGACGGTTGAGTTGACCGACCGAGCGCTCTGTACCCGCCGCAATACGTGATCGAGCATCGGCTTCCCTTTGATCATCGTCAGGGCCTTTCCCGGCAGCCGCGTGCTTCCCATTCTCGCCTGGATGATCGCCACTACATGCTGTCGATCAGCCAACCAGATGCTCCCAAGCCAGCGGTGTGCCGGCACGAATGTCCGAGCGTGCGCGCGATTTCAGAGCGGTTGAAAGATGCCGAGGGGAAAGGCCGTACCCGGGCCTGATGGCGCGGATGTTCTGATCCGAGAAACTTTCGCCTGCCTTGACGTCACGCACGACGAAAAGCGAGCGTCGAAAAACCACGTTGCCCTCCTCGGCGAGCCCCACTCCGAATGACGCCGAGCCCTGCATTGCCTCCGCGCGTCGAACGTCCTTCGCCATCGCTGCGAATTCGGCGGGCTCAAGTGAGAAATGGCTGTCGACTCCGCCGTCGGCTCTGGAAAGAGTGAAGTGCTTCTCGATCAGGCAGGCGCCGAGGGTAACGGCAATCACTGGTGCGGTCGTACCCATGCTGTGGTCGGATAACCCAACCGCGCAGCCAGTGACACGCTCGAGCTCCGGGATTGTCGCCAGACCCATGCTCTCGTCGGGCGCCGGATAGGCACTGGTGCAATGCAGGAAGATGATCTCACGCGCACCGCTCTCGACGAGCACCTGCTTGGCGTGGGTGATTTCCTCGAGGCTAGCCATTCCCGTCGACACGATCACCGCCTTGCCTTTCCCGGCGACGGCAGCCAGCAGCGCATCGTCCGTCAGCTCGAACGACGCGATTTTGTACGCCGGTACGCCGAGCGAATCGAGGAAGTCGACAGCTGTCGGGTCGAACGGCGTCGAAAAAATGTCGATGCCGACCTTTTTTGCTTCCTTGAAGAGCGGCTTGTGCCAGTCCCATGGCGTGTGAGCTTCTTCGTAAAGATCGTAGAGCGTCTTCCCAGCCCACGGTCCTTCGCCACCGACGACGAACATGGGATCGCTTGAGCGGATTGTCATGGTGTCGGCGGTGTACGTTTGCAGCTTGATTGCGTCCGCACCCGATCGCGCCGCGGCGCGAACCGTTTCGAGGGCGCGGTCCAGGCTGCCGTTGTGGTTTCCAGAGAGCTCAGCGACGAGGTACGTCGGGAAGGAGCGTCCGACTGCCCGGTTGCCGATTCTCACCACGGGTGTATCCGATCCGGCGCGTCCGGCCGTCATGCGACCGTCCGTGGTCGCCCCAGGTGGCGGAAAACCTCCTCCACTACGAAATCGACTTCAGCGTCCGTAAGTCCCGGATACATCGGAATCGTTATCGCCTCTGAATAGTACCGCTCGGCGTTGGGCAAGCTGTAGCCCATGAATCCGTTCTCTCGATAGTACGGCTGCTGATAGACCGGGATGTAATGAAGATTTACGCCAATCCCTGCCGACCTCATGCCGTTGAAGATCTTCAATCGTTTCTCCGCAGGGACACGAATCACATAGAGGTGATAAACGCTCTCTGACCAGGCGGGCATCAGGATCGGTTTCACTTCGCTGTCGAATGAAAATGCACGGTCATACCGCTCCGCGATCTTGCGACGGCGATCCAGAAAATCAGCCAGCCTCTCGATCTGACTCAGTCCCAGCGCGCACTGGAAATCGGTGATTCGATAATTGAACCCTAGCGCGTGCTGCTCGTAGTACCACGCTCCGTCGTTTCGCTTCATTACAGAAGGATCTCGCGTGATCCCATGGCTACGAAAGAGTTTTAGCCTTTCGTACAGAATCCGGTCGTTGGTGGTGACCGCGCCGCCTTCCCCAGTGGTGATGTGCTTAACCGGGTGGAAGCTGAAGACGCACAGATCACTGTGCTGGCAGGCGCCGACGGTCCATTGCGACTTGTTCTTCTTGCCGTACTTTGCGCCGAGCGCGTGCGCTGCATCCTCGATGACAATCCAGCCGCGTTCTCGCGCCACCGCCGACAGCCCTTCCATGTCGCAGACGTGACCGCACATATGCACGGGCACTAATGCTCTGACCTTCTTCGATCCCGCTGCGGCGAGCGTCTTCGGCGTCATCAGCGGCGCGGCGTCATCGACGTCAACGAATTCCACGCCGCCGCCGAGGTACAACGACGCGTTGCCCGTTGCCACGAACGTGATTGGCGGAATCAGGACTGACTTGTCCGGTCCGATATCGGCGGCAAAGTAGGCGGCGTGCAGCGCCGATGTGCCGCTGTTCACGGCGACGGCGTACTTCGCTCCGACTTGCTGCGCCAGACGCGCCTCGAATTCCTCGACAAGGGGACCCTGTGTGAGCATCGGCCGGCGCAGTGCTGCGCTCACCGCTGCGATGTCGTCTTCGTCGATTTCCTGGCGGCCGTAGGGAATCACCTTCACTCCATGTCCAACGTCTTCAGTAGCTCGCGCACCTGTTTCACCGAAAGACGGTCCGGATTGTTCTCGCTGGTATAACTGAAACCATCGGGAACCGGCGATCCCTCGGAAATCAGGTTTCCATCCCACCACGGAAACTCCGGCTCGACTACGTAGTAGCTCCCCATGTCGCGTGTCCGACGCGCATCGTCAGAGCCGATCATCAGCTCGTGCAGCTTCTCGCCAGGCCGAATGCCGATCGTCTCCTTCTTGCACTTCGGCCCAATTGCTTCGGCGAGAGTCAGAATATCGGTCGCCGGAATCTTCGGCACGAACAGCTCGCCACCGTGCATTCTGTCGATGGCGCCGATGACGAATCGCACGCCCTGCTCAAGCGTGATCCAGAATCGGGTCATGCGCGGATCGGTAATCGGGATGGTTCCCGTTTTACGCACAGATCGAAAGAACGGAACGACGGATCCGCGGCTGCCAACGACGTTGCCGTAGCGAACGACCCCCATCCTCAGGTTACGCTGCCCCGCGTACGAATTGCCGGCGATGAACAGCTTGTCCGAGCAGAGTTTTGTCGCACCGTAGAGATTAATCGGATTCGCAGCCTTGTCGGTGCTGAGCGCGACGACTCTCGTGACGTCGGTCGAGAGCGCAGCCTCGATGACGTTCTGAGCGCCAAGCACGTTGGTCTTGATGCACTCGAATGGATTGTATTCGGCCGCCGGTACGTGCTTCAGAGCGGCGGCGTGAACGATCACGTCGACTCCCTCGCATGCGCGCTTCAGCCGCTCGAGATCGCGAACATCTCCGAGAAAGAAGCGAATCCGATCGTCTTCGATCGTCTGCGCCATCTCATACTGCTTCAGCTCGTCGCGACTGAAGACGATGACCTTATGCGGCTCGTGCTCCGCGAGCACGGTACGTATGAACTGCGTCCCAAACGAGCCGGTTCCACCGGTCACGAGGACAGTCTTGTCTTTAAGCATTAGGTTGAATCGGTCGGCCTCAGCCCGTGCCTCGCGCCAATCGTGAATGGGCTGTGCAACTTGCCGTGGTGAAAGTTTGCAGTCAACCCCGCGAGTAGTAGAGAACGCCTTCTGCCTCTCTCACCAACTGCATGCCGACGAATTCCGCGATTTTCGCGGAGCTTGCGTTGTCTTTCCGCACCTCAGATTGGATTGGCCCCTCGAGCTCACGAACGAATTCCGCGACCATACGCTTTCCAATCCCGCGTCCCCTTGCCTCCGGCGCCACCGTCCAGGACAACTCGTGCACGCCGTCGACGTAATCTGCTCGCACAACGCCAACGGAACACCCACTCTGCTCCACGACTCGCAGCTTTCTGGTTGGAGACTCCAGGGATTTCGCCAGCCATTCCAGATGCTCACGCTTCGTAACGGGCGCGGTCTCTCGACTGGCCCGCCTGGTCTCAGGATCGTTACGCCATCTCAACAACGTCTCAGCGTCCGCAAGAGTCGCGGGACGCAAAACAAAATCACTGGAAGAGACGCGACTCATCGCGATGCGCCGGCGATGGCGTTACGCACAAAATCCCTCACACGTCCAGCGCCGTTTTCAATGGCAGGCAACCGTCGTGCGCCGCCGAGAGCTGCCGCCAGCCGTTCACGCAGTACACGCTCTTCAACATGAGTTGCGTCGATTCCGGGCGCACCGCTCGCCACGGCCCACTCGAAGATTCTTGACTGGTTGCCTGCGAGGAGCAGCATCACGACTGGAATTCCGGCCATGGCTGCTTCCCATGTCGTCACCCCCGACGCCGTGATCAATCTCTCGCAACGGACGATTCCTGGCCACGGATTCATCTCATCGAGCATGGTCCACTCGCGGGGAACCCAGGAGCCCACGCCAGAAAAAGGCGTAAGTAAAGGTTCGCTCGCCAAATTGGCGAGAGCGCTCTTGACTGGAGCTGGAATAGCGTTACTTCCCCCGAGCATGACAGCAGTTCCATGAGTACCCTTGCGCGTCCACGAAGGAATGTCAGGACGAATCGGCACATACGTGGGCCCGGCAAGCACCTCGCCGTGAAATCCGGGATACATCGCCGCCGAGCCATACGCGTTCGGGTTCCACACAGCATCGAAACCCCCGGCTACGGCGCCGCCGAGATCGTCGACGAGCACGCGAATGTCGAACTGTTTCTCCTTTGCGACTGATGATCGAACATCGGGATCATAGCTATCGCAGATGACCGCCCCGTCTCCCGGAACAGCGTGACCCGCTTCGACGACAGGGACCCCAGCCTGCTGAACGCGCGCCTTCACGAACTGGAGCGAGATGTCGCCCCAGAAAATTGCGTCGCCTAGCCCGGCTCCGATCCATGCCTCGGCGAGAGTGGCGCAGCGCATTGCATGCCCGGCCCCGATTCTGGGCGATGCATCGACGCGTATTACCAGAGCAGGCATGATCGCGAGATCAAGAGCCTGACAGATGCAGCAGATGCATCTCCAAACTTACGGAATCGACGCCCGCGCGAGTATTGGCATTCGGTTATTTTTTGCTAGCCATGTCGTATACGACCCGCTGGATCTCAACGCTGCCAAGGGCGGATAGTCCACGGAGCTTTCTGTGGTCGAGCCTGCGCCATTATCTCCAGGGCTTCCGGCCTCGGCACTTCGTTCGCGCGCACCGCACCCCGGATACCGTGCGGAGAGCTTACGACACAAACCGAACCGCCCAACTCGAACGACTGGAGTCGCTGGATTGGGAGTCTTACGTCTACTTGCCGCCCGACTGGACTGACTTTGTCCTGCTGGATGACGAGGTGAGGTGGGGAGCACTGCGCACCCCAAGAACCAAACTGATTCAGAGGCTCACCGACGTGGTGTCTCGGTATGCGGTTCCGGGTGCGACGATCATCGAATTCGGGAGCGGCGACGGCAGGAACATCCTGCACCTGAAAAAAAGGTTCCCAGCGACTTCATTCATCGGTCTTGAGCTGTCCGACGTTTCGGTGAATCTCTCCCGTTGCGCCGCCAGAAAGTTCGGACTCGACGCGGAGTTCCGTCAGGCGGACGTGTGCGGAACTTTACCGCAGCTTCCCGATCGAAAGAACGTCACACTTGCGTTCTCGAGCTTCGCTCTCGAGATGATGCCGCGCATTTTCACGCGTGCCGTCGACAACATGGCCGCCAGTACCTCTGCTGGTCTCGCGTTTTTCGAGCCCGCTGGAGAGCTGTGGCCCCGTAACCTTCGTGGTCTCTCCTCCAGATTGCGTGTCCTGCAAATGGACCGACTGCGCGGACTCGTGCGCAAGGTGAACACGCTCTCCGCCAATGACGACTGGGATGTGGTAAGCATGGAAAGAACGAAGACCGGCATCAACCCGCTCAACGAGGGCTGTGAGATTCACTTGAGGAGAGCACGCTGACGCCCGCAGATCTCACATTCCCGGGCTTCGTGTTTCGCCGACTAGGCCGCAAGATGAAAGACGTCGCGCGGGCCTTTCGACAAGAACAGCGTATGAGGCAGCGGTTCAGAGACCGGTACCCCGACATCGAGGATGACGTTTCCATCACGAGCCTGACCGGCCTCCGGTTGGGGCGCGGTGTTCAGCTGAGGAAGGACGCCGAGATATTCCTGCTCCCACCTGGCGAAGGCGGCGCGGAGCAGTCCACAATCACACTGGGTAATCGTGTAAGGGTGGGACGACGCGTCCAGCTCGGATCATTTCCCAATACTACTATGATCGTGGGCGACGATACTTCGTTCCAGGCGGGCTGCGTGATCATCGGCGACGTTGCGATTGGGAGCAACTGCCTTTTTTCCCTCCACGTCTTCATTTCGTCGGGGAATCATTTCTCCGAGCTGCGCCCGGATTGGCTAATACGAGATCAGGATCGACTGGCGCTTGAGAATCCGGACGTCGCTGCCGATCGCTCGGCACCGGTGACGATTGAAGACGATTGCTGGCTCGGATGGGGGACGATCGTCAAACGCGGAGTGTACGTCGGAAAGGGCGCCGTCATCGGATCCTACTCGATTGTCACAAAGGATGTCCCACCCTACTCGGTGCAAGCCGGCGGGCCGAGCCGAGAGCTACGGAAGCGCCTCGAGTTCAAGCCGCCCTCGACAGTCTGTGCGTCGAATGAGCACGATCATCCTTATTTCTACTCGGGATTCCTGTTGAGGAAGAGCGATCTGGTCCGTGCGCCCGAGAAGGCCGCCGTGCGCCTCCAGGGCTCGCGGGGCCGAATTGTTCTCGCGGGTGGGAGCTGCACGCAAATCTCAATCGTCGGCTCGCTAGAAGGGAGCGTCAGAGCGATTCGGTGCGCGTTGAAATGGAACCGGATGGAGATCCATTCAGCCATCATCTCCGATCGTGACTTCGAGCTGAAGGCCGAGATTCCGCTCGGCGCCCAATCCGAATCAGCACGGAAAGCGCTCCCTGGGCCGCTCCGTGAATTCAACGAGCTCACCATCGAAGTTGACGAGGTGCGCCATTCACCCGCTACCGGAGCGATCGATGCGTCCGCGTCGCGTCCAGTCGGCGCGATCGATTCCAGCTCGTACATCCGGATTCACCGCTGCTCGTGCCTCGGGAATGACTAAAGACACAAAATGATGTGGACGAATGACATTGGGATGGCGATCGGCGTCAGCTGCGCCGTCTCACTTTTCCTGACACCGGCCGTACGCCGATTGGGACACGGCGTCCGTCTGATCGATGTCCCCAACGAACGGAGCTCACACTTCGTCCCGACTCCACGGACCGGCGGAATCGCCATTCTTGTCGGAATAATCGCAGCGATAGCCATCACCGGACTACTGCGAGCCGGCGCAACGACCTTGATCATCGTCGGAACGGTCGCTCTGGCGGCCCTCTCACTATACGACGACCTGCATCCCCTGCCCCACCATTTCAGACTCGTCGCTCAGATCCTGGTCGCAGCACTGGTCGTCTCGCTGACCCATATCGGCTCGCGCTCGATCGACCTGCCGTTCATCGGCACGCTCGATGCCGGCTTCATCGCAGCGCCGATCGTCGTGTTCTGGATCGTTGGAGTAACCAACG
>WNGC01001698.1_pt1 | contig 13446 bp, 18 predicted proteins | sample 5400051 | NCBI WGS metagenome assembly WNGC01 (sample SAMN13153368, study PRJNA577476) | soil metagenome | isolation source: 20 cm soil or saprolite under grassland replicate 2 | place: USA:California | collected 2016-06-15 | reverse complement strand
CGCTACTGGCAAATCATCACCTCCCAACGCATCGACGGAAAACCCCGCCAGATTGTCCTGGCTCACCTCGGCACCGCCGACTCGCTCCTCGCCCGCCTGCAACAGAAACCCGGTGAGCCCATCAAGGCACGCATCCAACAGTTCGGCTTCCTCGCCGCGGCTTGGGGCCTGGCCCAAAGGCTTCAGCTCGTCTCCCTCATCGACCGGCACGTGCCCAAGCGGCTGCAAGGCGCCAGTGTCGGTCAGTATCTGTTGCTCGCTGCTTTGAATCGCCTGACCAGTCCCCGCAGCAAGGCCCAGATGGCCCACTGGTATCAACAGACCGCTCTGCGGCGCTGGCTCCCGCTTTCTCGCCAACAGCTTTGTTCCCAGCGCTTCTGGGACGCCATGAACGCGGTCGATGAACAAGCCATCCGCAAGATCGAGACCGCGCTCAGCCAGAAACTGGTGGAGGAGTTTGGGATTGATGTCCGCTGCCTGTGCTTCGATTGCACGAACTTCGATACTTTCATCGATAGCCGCACGACGTCGGAGCTGGCCCAGCGAGGTCATGCCAAATCGAAGAGGACCGATCTGCGCGTGGTGGGCTTGGCCTTGCTGGTGAGCACGGACTTCCATATCCCACTCTTCTCCCGCGTCTATCCCGGCAACCAGCCGGACTCAGTCACTTTCGGAAGCGTCACCGAGGAACTGATCGAGCGTTACCGCTTGCTGGCCAAGAACCTCGAGCACGTCACTTTGGTGTTCGACAAGGGCAACAATTCGGAAGAGAATCTGGAGGCATTGGTCCCGAGCCGCTACCACGTGGTCGGATCTTTGGTTCCCACCCAGCACCAGGATCTTCTGGAAGTTCCCCTCGACCGTTTCCAGTCCTTCGGGGATACCCGCTTGGAGGGAGTCACCGCCTTCCGAACCTCCAAGAAGGTTTTTGGGCGTGAGTGGACCATCGTGGTCACGCGCAGCCAGGAGTTGCTCGACGGACAGCTCCGCGGCATTGCGCAAGTGCTCCGGAAGCGCCGCCGGGCCTTATCCGAGCTGCAGTGGAAACTCAAGCGCAGCCAGGAGCCCGGGGCCAAGGGGAAGGGTTACACCTTAAAGAGTCTCCAAGCTCATGCCCAGAATCTCTCCTCGGGCCAGTACATCCAGAAGATCCTGCGGGTAGAAATCCAGTGGCGGCGAGGAAAGCTCCAGTTCAACTATCACACCGATGCACACGCTCTGGAGAGGCTCACGGCGACCACCCTGGGAAGAAGGATTCTGTTCACTGACAACCACGAGTGGACCACCGAGGACATTATTCTGGCTTATCGCAGTCAGTATCATGTGGAGGCCGCCTTCCGCACCATGAAGAATCCTCACTTCGTGGGCTGGGAGCCCATGTATCACTGGACCGATCAGAAGATCCGCGTCCATGCCCTCTACTGCGTGATGGCCCTGACTCTGGCCGGGTTGCTGCAGCGCGAAGCGCACCGTGCCGGCCTGGAGCTCAGTTTGGAGGCCATCGGTCGGGAACTTTCCTCGATCTGCGAAGTCATCAATCTCTACGCCCCGATTTCGGGGAAGGCGGGCCGCTTTCGAGCGGCCACTACCTACACCGAGCCGACACCCACGAGCAGCCGTCTGGCCGAAATTTTCCGATTGGACGATTGCAAGGCGCGTTAGTAACTACGCCGGCTAGCGCCTCCGATAGGCCTCACAGCCGCGCCAGGCTTGATGTCTTTCGCTCCTGCTGGGTTCCAACCGACGATAACTCGGAAACTCGCGTTAGGGGATAAGAGCGTGCATCTTCACTTCGATAAGGATGCGCAACAGATGTTCAATCAGTTCCGTATGGACTTGGCCGGGAAGGTTCGACGTGAATCGAACCCCGGAAAACGCTCGCATCTTTCCAAGTACGAAGGCGGGTTGGCGAAGATTGCCGCATTGCTTCAACTGGTGGACACTATTGCAGCGCTCCCAGAGACTCCACGAATCTCCACGGTAAATATGGAGACCGGGGAGACCAAAGTAACACCCTGGTTAGATGTGCCGCAAAAGATGTCTATCGACCAAGACCATCTCCAGCGTGCCTTGAATCTTCTCACTTATCTAGAAGCCCACATGGTTCGCGTTTACGATTCCAAGTTGGAGGGCGTCGAGTACCGCAAGGTTCGACTGTTGGAGCATTTGAAAGACGGCAGCATCCATGATGGGATGACCGCCAACGAGATACTCCATAAAGGCTGGGCAGGATTAAGCCAAAAGATCACATCATCAGATGCTATCCAAGCGGCCTTGGAAGAACTGGTCGATCTGGGTTGGGTACGACCTATTCCAGTTAAGCCGGGGACCACGAGACCGGGCAAGCCAACGGTGCGTTGGGAAGTAAATCCGGAGGCCCGGGCCGGTGAGATGTGGGGCGGTGAGTAATGCGACCCATCAAATACAAGACCAATGAAGACAGGGTAGCCGCTAGAAGGGAGGCTACCCGCCTTCGCGTTTCCCGCCACCGGGAACGGGAGCGAAAAGAAAAACGGGCCATGTTAGTGGACCTGCAAAAAATACAAGAGGCGATCTGGGCAGGGCGGCCGTTGCCAGATGATGACGACGTGGTCTTCGAACCGCTGGACCTGGGGGACAAAGTGGCGGGTCACCCGCCCGCGTTGGTCGGAGACCCAGACGCGGGGAACCCGAAAAAGAGTTAAGCGTTACAGTTAAACGTTACGCTCGATAATTAATATCAGCGGTCCGGCACCGTGTTTTTGAAAATGAAATTTTTCAGAGAAGAGTTAAGCGTTACGAAATAATATCGGAACTCTCTATAGTCGTCTTATTTCTCTTCTTCTTCTCTCTCTCCTAAGTCCTTTAGATTCAATAGAACAGGGAGAAAATAATTTTTCCAAACACGGGGTGGGGTACCGCTGATATTAATTATTGGCTGTAACGCTTAACTCTTGAGCAGTCCATCAAGGCTATTTGGAGCAGCCAGGCGTTTCTGTTGCAAGAAAGACACACTTTCGCGTTTTGAAACGACAAATGTGTCAACGAAGGCCGTCGTAGATTGCTAAAATGTGATAAAATGCGCAACTTCAACGACTTACGAGATTTTGCGTGTCGATCTCGGGAAAGAATCCGGTAAACCTCGTGAAATAGGTCAGGGTAACGCAGCGGAGGCGGCCAGCGAGGTCAAACCGGTTAAGTGGGTCGGAAGGCGAGTTAGGGAATGGGAACGCGGCAGAGAGGCCTACAAAGAGAAACGCCGCCCAGCAGGAGCCGGACGGCGATCAATTGTGTATCTAGTGTGTACTGCTTTAGGCGAACACGCCGCCAACAACTTTGTCCGAGATAGCCTGGGCCTCAGGTACAGAAACGTGGGTGTAGCGAACCGTGGAACTGATGTGGGCGTGACCGAGCGCGACTTGAACGTAGGCTAGGTCAGCGCCGGAACGAAGCAAGTGGCTGGCGTAGCTGTGCTTCAAGATGTGCGGGTTGACGCGACCCGGCGCGATGCTCGCAAGCTCAGCAGCCTTACGAAACAGGTTGTAGACTTGTTGGCGTGTCATTCTGGAGCCCTGGCGGCTGGTGAACAGGAACACGCTGCCATCGGCCTCACCACGCATCTTGAGCCACGCGGCTAGCGCGCCGCGCTCATGGGCGCGAAGGACTTCGGTTGTGGTAACAGACTTTTTGCCGCGAACGCAGTGGATTCGACCATTGGCAACGTCAGCTAGCGTCAGCGAGGCGATCTCGCTGGCTCTCAACGCGTGCCCATAACCGAGAACGAACATCGCCTTGGAGCGTATGTCGCAGTTTCGAATGACTTTGTTCAATTCCTCGTAGCTTAGATAATCGGGAGCGCTTTTGTCTGTGTGCATATAGTGTACCTCTTGTGTACCTATACTAGCACAACGATGTAGGATGTCAAGCACTCTCTTTCGGGGTTGTCAAACACGCGGAATGTCAAACTCGCTGCAATGACAGCAAAGGATTTAGCTGTGTGGCTTCGTGTGTATGCTGAATGCCCTTGACAGGGACAGGCAGTCATACAGAATTGAGCTATGCAGACACCTATCAAGCACATTCGAATACCAGACGAACTATGGAACGCCTTGGAGCGTATCGGTAGCGAGGCGGGCGTTGAACGAACCACAGGCTGGCTGGTCCGCAAAGCCATCGAGGAATACATCGAGCGTCACCGTGCCGCCAAACGTGCGGCGAAGGCAGCGCCAGCGTCGGCGGAGCCTGCCAAGGACGCAGACCCGGCGCAACGATTCTAATCCGTTTGCGGCGTTCAGTCTCACGACTTACGCGACGAAGAACCTCAAGCAAACGGAGCAATCGGGTCAACGGCGCAACGGCAATAAGTTCTAGACCCGGGCTTTCGGCGCTTAGTTTCCAACCTACGCGACATCAGGCCCAGCGATCCGCGCGCAACGAAAGCGAACTCTGCGATCTTAACGTTAGCAATGGCGCGACGAAACACGCGCAAACGGTCACCTTCCCGCAACGAGTGCAACGGCCTGGGCTCGCGTCGGTCGCGAGACTAAACGCGCAAAGCCAAGCAACGGATTGGCAACGCAACGATTACTAAAATGATACAGGCAAGTAGAAGAGGGTAAACAGCATCGGCCAGCAATTCCAAGGCCGAGAAATTCTCCGAGCAAGCCAAGTTCCATTTCTTTGGCAGGCGATATGCAAGGGGCCGGGGTCTGGCAGGTGGGCTGGAGCCCCATACGTCACCTTTCCTCGGCGTTCGTAAGGCGTCGCCTGAACGACCTTCTTCGTTTTTCTGACCGTCAACATTTTCCCCGACCCGAGGCAGTGCCGAGGGGCACTGACAAATTTTACGGGTCCTCTTTTCGGGCCCCCGGGCACTACCCGGAGGTGGACCCGCCCGCCACCGCCACTCTTTTTAGGAGAACACATGGAGACACTATTTTGCGACTTCGATTTGATTGATTTCGTCGACGACCATTTGGCCGGTACAGGCATCATCTACGGCTGCAAGTTCTGTCAGAGGCAGGTGAAGGCGTACGGGGACAGCGCCCCGCCCAGTGATGTGGTTTGCTTCAACCAAGATCAGGAAACAGAGAAATACAGAGAAATAAAGTAAAAGTAAGAACTGACAATAAGTAATTCCAGGCCGCCCCGATGTTTGGGGCGGTTTCTATTTCAGCATAGGAAACCATGACAGACGAAACGGAAGTGAAGCCGCTCGAAGCGGCAACGGAAGGGGTGTCTCCAGCTGCGCCAAAGAAGAGAGTCTCCAAAGTTCCACCTAAAGGGACTCCGGAGCATCGCGAATATCTAAAGGCTGCCAAAGAGAAGAGCAGGAAGAAGCAACGTAATGAAGTCGACTCCGGGATGAAGATCAAGGCGAAGGAAGCCATCGAGATTCTTCGTGAACGCGGCCTCCGCAATCAACACGTGATCGACTTCTGCGTTAGCACTTTGGCGTTATCGGCCCACCGTAATCTAAACGTCTCATACTGCCGCTATCTGTTCTCACACGGTCTACGCGCCACGCTCAACGGCACAGAACTTCCAGAGATTGAAGATGGTGAGGTGGAGGGAGAAATCCTGCACCGTCGAGACTTGCACGCGTTGTGGGACTACGGATTCTGGCGACAGCCCGACGTTTCTTTCGACCAGTGGCTGGCTGACCGTCGCCGTCTCAAGTCATCTGCATACGAGCTATCAAAACTTCTGGGCAAGGAGGACTTTGGACCGCTTCACGAGGTTTGGACTTCATTCGCCCCCCGTTGGAGCCCCCAAGGTCTACGTCCTGGCTACACGCAGCGGGAAGCTCTCGCATGGCTCAATTCTCAGCGTTCCGACATCGAGGGCGATAAGAAGCGCTATTTGCTGGTTGCGTCGCGTAACTCGATGAAGAGCACCTGGGCCAGAATTCATGCGCTCTGTCTCACAATCATTTGCCCCGATGCATCAGTGCTGGTCGTAAGCGAAACGAACAAACTCAGTAAGAAAGCGATGAAAGAGTTCAAAAACTATTTGGAGATGCAGCAGAATAACCCGACCCCGTTCCAGGAATATTTTGGAGAGTTTACTGTTCCAGCCGACGATTCCGGCCAGTCCCAGACATACGAAAACCCGTTGGCTCATCTCGGGCTGCCCCAGAGCGCCTGTGAAAGTAGCTCAATGGAGAGCGCAAACACTGGGTCCCGATTTTGGTATTGCATCTTCGACGACCCGATCTCACGTGACAACGGGACTGCTAACGACGAACAACGGGCCGCTGCGGTCGCAAAACACGGCTCAATTTCCAAGCTCCGTGAACCGGCAGGCTACATTTTAAACGTTCAGACTCCGTGGATTCCCGGTGACCTCGGCGACGTAATGATTAAGCGCAATGAAGAAGACCCGGAGCGTCCGCTGGCCGTTCGTATCGACCCAGTGATGGAGATCAAGCCAGAGGCACGCAGGAAGAGTCTTTTAGAGTTAACGGAAGAGGACGTAGTCCTCAATTTCTTGCCGAAGTTAAATTGGCGATTCGTACGCGACGAGATGCGCTCTCCGGAAGGCATCAACTTCTTCAAGGCGCAATACATGTGCCAGTGGATCGAAGAGGACGAGGGTCTTAAATGCCAGTTCGAACACGATGAGTTATGGCATCGTGTGAGACCATCCAGCTTTTTCGGAAATTCATTCGAAGCCCAAACCTGGATGAGTTTGGACCGAGCGTACAGCGTCTCCAAATATAGCGATCTGTCCGCGTTGATTGTCGGCAAGATTCAGCAAGTGGAGGGTAAAAATGCGCTGGTCGTGGTCGACACGAAGATGGAAAGACTCAAGGAAAGTGATCTTGTAAAGAAGACGGTTGACTTGATAGCTCAACACAGACCGACCGTCCTAATAGCAGAAAAGGACAAGAACTGGGAAGATTTTTGGCAGGCCGTGGTTCGTGGCTGTTCCATGAAAGGCACCCCAGCGCCCTATTTTCGCTGGATTGCGATTGACAACACAGAGAAATCATTCGCCCGTCGCGCGAAAGCATTGGAACTTCCACTAAGTGATGGCCGACTTTGGTTCGCCAACGCATTTCCCCAGTTGGAGCAGTTGCTTCTCCAGTTCGAACGTTTCGATGGCAGGAAGCGATCAGGAAATTCAGTCGGCTCCAAAGACGACGGAGTCTCCGCGTTATCGCTTATGTGGGCAGAAGCTCGTAGCCTCCATCAAGCGGAGGTAATAAAGGACGACGCAGAAGAAGCGGAACGAAGACGAATCGCCGAAGAGGCCGAGACGAAAGAGATTCGCAAACGAGAGCAGTACTCTCGAATCTTTGGAAATGATGTGTACACCCCGCCCCCGCCCAAGCTGGTGGAAGAGCAGCCAAAACAGCAGAGAGATGAACGCTTAAAGGTCTTCGGCAGAGGACCTTGGAGAATGTGATGAACAACGACAAAATATTTTTCTGTACCTTGTGTCAGAAAACCTGGACGACGGCCACCCTCCCAGAGAACGCAGTTCAACTTACGACCGGGCACGGTGGCGGTCCCGGTGTCTACCGTTTCGCATCAGGCGAAATCCACACATTAATCAAAAAGACGGTGCCAAGCATCGTTGAAGAGAGAAGTTCATGAGTTTTAAGAACGCAGTACAGCAACAGCAAGCCATCGAGGCCGCCAGAATGGAGCAGGCCAAGAGAACCTGCGTCGCGGCGGTTTACGCGACTTACCCGACGATGCTTCAATGTGAGGCAAACGAACGCCAGATTCTAGAAATGGTCTTGGCGTGGTCGCAGAATCCAGATGTCCTACCCACCATCGAGTTGTTCCAATCAATGTTGGATGAGAATCCCGACGCGATTAAGACCTTTGCAACCCAGGCAATCGAGCGCACCAAAGAGCAAATACGAGACGAGATTCTGACGCTCATCGCTAGCAAAAATAATGGAAGGGACGGCAAATTCGATCAGTTTAACCTCCGAAGCGAGGAGAGGCGCATGTCGACTTGGACGTTGGAAGCCCTCCGGGAAAGATTGTCGTCCATCAAGGTCAAACAGAACATGGCCGCAGCCCCAGTCAGTGTCCTGAAGTCTTTCGTGGCAGACGCGCACCGTGACACCAGTCCGTTCCCCGGTTTCGCAACGCTGCCGTCTCGGATGGTTCCACCGGGCAGCATCCACAGCGTGGAAGTCAACGCCGCGTATTTGAACGGGCTGGCGAAGACGGACCTCTGGATGTTCAAGAGGCTGGTTCGCCTCTATGGTTCTAGCCAAGTCGACCATCGTAGAGGACTTTCGAAGTAGCGGACACAGAAGATCAAGTAGTTCACGGCCACAGGCCGAATAGGAGAATCACATGTCAATATCACCAGAAGTACAGCAGGTCCTCGATCAGTTGAACGTGGCGCAGAAACGTATTCTGCCTGCGAAGATGGTAGACTCGCCAGCGAACGGTCTCGCCCTCTCGAAATACATCCATGAAAATAACCTCGCGCCCACGGCGGAGAACTTCTACGCCGCGATCAACGCGTTGGTGACACAGCTTGCGTGGGCCGTAAAGCCAGCGAAGCTACTGGCGCAGGAGCAGAATGAGAGGCCCCGCAATCAGAATGATGCCTTGAAGGACGCTAGCGCATTTGAAGCTAAGGTCAAAGCTGGTGAAGTTGCAGATGCCCACGCCAAGGCAGAGGCTAAATCGGAGAAGGACATCCTTGCCCTTATCTCGACGTTCTTCCCGATTTCTAAACGTGGTCAGCTAGATCACGCAAAGCAGTCGGAAGTTCAGAAACTCCTCCGCAACTACGTGGCAAAAGAGAAATCCCGTGGCGTCGCGATGAAAGACATTCAGGTGACGGTATCGGCAGAGATTAGACGCCAGTATGAAGTTTGCGAAAAGTCTAACGAGAGGGTCTAAAAATATGTACGTCCATCTTGACAAACTTCGCGGGCACGACGCAGAACTTTACCGCCTAGTCGCGGAGAAGACCAAGCAAGACACAGGAATCTGCGAGGTGGAACCAGAAACTTTCGAGCACGACGTAATGCAGCGATTGATTACGTTTGCCAAGGCGCAGAAGTACTTGCCTGTGCCAGTCGAATCTCTACCGAGCGACCAAGAGCTACTTCAAAAAGCAACTGACCAAGCCGCTGGCTTCGCCAGACTTCAACAGTATGCGGACATGGATGAGGGTCTGGCGCAAGTACCAGAGAACGCCAGTTTGATTGACGTGTGGCTTACGAAGCGGGGCTTGCCCTGGTCTTCGAATAACGTTGATGCCGCCGTCTCGGCTTTAAAGAACGTTCTGACGTGGAGACTGAAAGTGGAAGCACCGCCGCCTCCCGCCGAGGTTCTCAAAAGGTTATCGGATGGCACTACGCAGTTGCCGATAGATGTGGCTCCAAGCAAGGCTGCGTCGGTCGCACAACTCAAAGACTGGCTCGCTAGGACAAGGGAAGCCACGGGTCGCTATATTCGACCACGTGGTTCTTTCGGAAGCAGCCTCTAAGATGCGACCGACTTTCGCGAGCGGACGATTAGGCGAGACTGGACTCCTCCGTTCCGTCTCTAATTTTTGAATTTCATCTGCTGAACGGGGAAGTTTTTGCAGGTGGATGGGAGCCAGTCCTCCTCCTTCTGGCTCCCTGCATATTTCAACATCAAAAAGTTTATCGCTACTTAAGAGCGACGAAGACCCAACATTCTCGGGATACGAGATTGGGTTTGCAGTTGTAAGGAACATGTTCCAATGAGTGAACCAATAGCAACAATCGAAGAGCGCATCAAAGCGCTAGAAGACTACATCGCGAGCCAGGTAACTCGTAGGTTCGACGACGTGCAGGACGAAAACAAAGCCACCGGTGAGAGAGTGAACGAGTACTATTCACGCACAGAAAAGCAGATAACCAGGGCAGAAGAGTATTTGAGGGAGCATCTGGCTCAAGCACTAGCGGAATTGCGTGCAAAGTTCTACGCACAAGTAGAGAAAGAGATTCGCAAAGTCTCCGCCGACGAGATAGCAGATGCGTTGACAAAGAAGATTCTCGTAACTAGACCGGCTACACGAGGTGAAGTAGCAGATGTGGTTGTTCGTAATGCCTCAATCGCCGAAATCCGCAATCAGCAATAATTCTGGCAATCGATTCAGTGGAGGGCGGCGCTGTTAGCCGCCTTTTATTTTCAATTGCGCTCAGCGCAAAGGAAGGAAGTGTGATCGGACATCTTTATATGAATTCCCACCCCTATGACTCAGGCAAGCTACGAACAGCTTTGCCGCCGGGGTTTTCGCAGAACAGATTCAAACGGGCATCCAACGGGATTCTCAGCACGCCAGGCGTGAAACTGTGAGCGACAAACACGGCCCGAGCACCGCAGCAGCACACAATGCCGCGCGTTCTTGGAAAGTATTTCCAATGAGGAGACCAGACGATCTGGTGGTTTTGCGCTGCAACATGATCTCGGTCATCACTCCGATGGTATTCAAAGACCGGGATGCCGAGGTGCGAGGTATTGGAAAATGAAAAGCCCGGATTGCTTCCGACGAGGAAAGGAAATGACAGAACAACAGAAGGAAGCAGTCGAAGAGAATGCGTTGATAGAGGCGTTTTTCGCGGCAACGATTGAGATAGAGAATAACTACGGGATCGAATGGAATTACGATTTACAACAGCCGTGGACTAAAGAACAAGCAGACGCATGGGAAGCGTGCATTCCTCGAAGAACTCCCGAACACGACCCTATTGCTTGGGCGAAGGCCAGAGGCATTTTATAGGCATCGGCTCTCCTCGCCATTGATATAGTTGGTTCTTGATCATATCCGCTGTTTTGATGATGGCAGCCTTCACAGAAGGATTATTTGCCAGTTCCGAATGCGTAGCGTCCCACGCTTGGTTCCATAGAACTTGCTTGTTGATGCCCTTTACGACGTTCGCTGCTTCGGCGTTGTTGCACATCTTTAGAAATTCCGACCAATCATGTTCTATTTCATCCTTCAATACTTGCCCCTGCGTGCTTAGAATTGCTTGTGAGGCGACCCCTCCGGCAACGAAGCGCTGAGCCATCATGAAAACCCCTGTCGCATTGTTTGGGATACCAACCCCTTCTTCAATCTCTTCAACTGATGCGCCAAAAGCAGGGAAAGGATTTTCACGCGATTGTGGATTGTGGAGTATTCTCGGCCCTCGTAATCTCAAACCTTTTGAGTTTTGCAAATCAAACCGGATAGCATGCCCGCTCTCATGTACGGCGACTCCGTAGACGAATGCCGGGCTACGGAATGCCGCGCTCATATCGTTAAGCACGGAGACGAAATGCTTGTCGACCTGTTCGATTTGCCCTACACCGGAATGGTCGATGAACACGTCCCTTTGCCTGGGTTCGTTCGATGCTGTCGGAATGTCGGGCTGTATTGGAGGTTTTTCCGCCTTCCTTTTCTTGGCTTCCGCTAGCTGCCGATTTCGTTTTATCTTCGCTTGTCCCATAACGCCGCCTTCGTTCTTCCCCGGTCGTCCGTGTCACTTATTTTGTTTCCAGCCAGGTTGTAATCGGGGGCTCAAGATCACGGGGCTCAAGATCAGATTGACGTACTAGTACCTCTTGTGGTATTCTATTTTTACGTTGGATTACCCGATCCGACAAGTCTTCGACCCAAAGGGTCGATGTGGTTCGCTTCGAAGTCCACGCTGCCAGCGATACAAGGCGTGGGAGAGACTTCGCCTAGCGAACAGTCTGCCACTGGCGACAGTAACAAGAGGCTCGGCAGCACGTGATAAGCCGAGAGACTTAGGTGCAAACACCAAACTCATAATAAAAAGGTTTGGTATCTGTGCGCCTGAAAAAGAATGCCCCGGCAGTTCCCACAGTAGTCCCCCCTGCTGTAAACGATTTGTTTTTGATGGATATCCCCACGGCTGCACGTTTGCTCTCGACGACTATCTTTGCAGTCAGAGAGTTGATGCGGTCAGGTGACTTGGTTAAAGTCGAGATCGGTCACAAATGGCTTGTCAGCCCCGACGCTATTCGTGCCTTCATCCATAAACGTGAGCAGGAAGCGCTGAGGGCGGCCTAGTCGCCCACCGTAGCATATCGGTCGAAGGATCGCGTCGCCTTGCGACGGTTAGCCGCATCCTCCAATTTCAGTTTTTCAGCGTAACGTTGGAGGGTTGCAGTCGATTCATGCCCAACCCACTTCATCACGTCAAAGATGGTGTTGCCGTCGCGAAGCCACTTTGTAATCGCTGTGGCGCGAAACTTGTGATTATCCACGCGGCCGGTAGCGCCAGCCAGTTTCGCAATTCGTTGTGTGACGCGAATGAGGTGAGTATCAACGCCGCCGCTCGGACTCGGGAAAATCAAGTCGGTATCCTGCTTGCCGTCGTTCTTCTTACGATCCATCACCTTAGCGGTCAGCCACTCGCCAACAGGAACGTCGCGCTTCGAGCCCTTTGTTTTCAGATTGTGGGCTTCCTTGGCGCGGACCTTCCACAGGGAATGCTTTACATCGATGTCCCCGAAGGTCAGGTGCGACAATTCGCCATCCCGAAGCCCGGAATTCAGGAAAGCGTTGAGCAACAGGCGGTCGTCCTTCTTCTCATCCTTCTTTCGTTCTAATCCCCGAAACGTTCCCGCCGCCGTCTCCAGCATCAACTTAATCTGCTCTTCATCGTATGCCTCGGGGTCGCGCTCCGGTTTCTCCGGCCAGTCGTTTTCATTCAGGCCGAGTGTATCCTCTTCGCCTTTTGCCCACACGAAGAAAATCGTGATGTTCAGAAAGTGGTTGTATATGGTGCGACCGCTAAAGTCCTCTTTTTTGAGATAGGTCTTAAAGCGGAGCATGTCGGTGCGATCAACGTCCCCGACGTTCAATTTCTTGCAACTCTCCAAAAACAATTCGGTGCTGCGACGGTAAGCGTTCCAAGTTGCGATGGATTTGTTGGATTCAATTTCAGCGAGGTAGGCAGCAACTTTCGAAGTCAACCGTTCTTTATTCTCATCAGAGGCAACGGCGACCTCAACGCCTTTGGCGATGGCCTGCAAGACATGCTGTTGCTTTTCTGCCTCCTTCTTGGCATCAGTCAGTGTCCGTGCCTCTAGCCGAATCCACTGCGTACCGCCGCGCTGGTCCCGGACGTAAAATGGGGGTAGTTCGGCAGCCTCGGGGAGCTTGCCACGCTGCCCTGGGGCGAACGCCAGGGCATAGCCTATGTACTCTTTGCCGCTTTTGCTGGTCTGCTTCTGGCGGTTATAAATGCTGATTTCTAGGGCCAATCTGCCTCCGAAGACCATTGAGTATCAAATTACCCTCTCAAAGTACACCTCCAGTACACCAACGTCAATAGTACGCAAGTTTATTGGTGTTTTCGAATGATGGCGGAGAGGGTGGGATTCGAACCCACGGTAGGGGTTAACCTACACACGCTTTCCAAGCGTGCGCCTTAAACCGCTCGGCCACCTCTCCCAACGATGGAAACAACTCTACCAATTTAGCAGAAAGCTTCTCTTCGCG
>WNGC01013636.1_pt1 | contig 13447 bp, 15 predicted proteins | sample 5400051 | NCBI WGS metagenome assembly WNGC01 (sample SAMN13153368, study PRJNA577476) | soil metagenome | isolation source: 20 cm soil or saprolite under grassland replicate 2 | place: USA:California | collected 2016-06-15 | reverse complement strand
GACAAAGAGGTGACGATCATTCCGGTGGGAGACGAGGGTGGGCGCCTCAGCTCGCTTCAGACCGGACCGGTTCATGCGGTCATCATATCCGGGATTCACCGATTAACCGCAACGAGAATGGGTTTTAGGCAAGTGAGCGACGATTCCAAGTTGCCGATCGAGGTTTCCGGTTCGACAATCCTTGCGCGACGTTCTTACCTGCTGAAGTATCCGAACACCACGCTTAGGTTTCTCAAGGCCTGGATCGAAGCGAGGTATTTTTTCAAAGCCAATCCCGAATTCAGTATCGGCGTCTTAAAAAAACCGTTGCCACCTACGACGCAGAGGTTTTGAACACAATCTAGGAACAGCATCGAGAGCGCCTTTCGTCAAAGCCTATGCCCTACGTCGCAAAATCCATGATGTATCTCTTGTCCCGCACCAGGACGGACATTCCCGTCGCCAGTCGGGAAGGCTTCGTCGAGTCACGCTTCATTAAGGAACTCGAAAGCGCGGGTTTCTTCGAAGAGATGAATCGAAAATACGGCAAATGAACTGAATCGGCAAATATCGTGGCTTCGTCACCGACTCTAGATCCAACTCCTGCATTCGAACTCCGAGGCCGCGGCTGTTCGGCCAACACCCGACCGATAATTAAATCACGGGCTTGCTTGACAGTAGCCAGGTTAACACGTAGAGTAAACTTCCTAGTTCAGTATAAGGCCTTCTGAAAGAGGATGATTCAAACGTTGAAGGCCTCTAATCCGTCTCTCTCCTTGCGAACGATACCTACAGGATATTCCGACCAGAGCGTGGTTTCAGTCATTCACTAGCCCATGTTCTGCCCACTGGCAGTCTAATTCTCAGGGTCATAGACAACAATTTTCTCATTGGAGGAGAACATGGGTACTAAATTATATGTTGGTGGTCTGCCTTATTCGGTAACCGAAGGGCGGCTGCAGGAAATCTTTTCAGCGCACGGGTCGGTCGAATCGGCCAACGTGATTTCGGATAAGTTTACCGGACAATCGCGAGGCTTCGGCTTCGTGGAGATGGGTTCCAGCGGCGAGGCCCAGAAAGCCATTGAGTCGCTGAACGGCACCCAGTTGGACGGGCGCACGCTGACCGTGAACGAAGCCAAGCCTATGGCGCGGCGCGACAACGGCGGCGGCGCAAGCCGTGACGGTGGACGCAATCGCTGGTAGTCTTTTCGTCACCTAGCTAACTACCTTGGGGGGGCAACAGGTCGGGTTGCCCCCTTCTTTTCTTGCACTGCACGCGCCAGCTTGACGCCATGCTTCGGGGAGTAGCGATTTACTTCCACGATTCCACCGCTGGCTCTCTCTCCGACGCGCTGGAACTGAGTTATTCGTGCTCCAAATTTTTCAGGCTCCGAGGACATTCGCAAACCTCGGAGGCTTTTTATCGGCCCTAAACGAGGAGGTTCCATGTCCGAACGCGAAGAAGTTAAACAAAGTGCCGCGCTCTTAAGAGGCATTATCCGCAGCATCGACAAAAAGCTCGATTACAGCTTAATGGACCAGACTCAGGAAGGGAGATTCTCCCTGCGGCTGTCATCGCGCGGGCGGCACGGAATTGTTTCCCTACTGACCGACGACCTGCGACTGGCCGTGCGCGACAACGTGCGCAAGAATTTGATCCGGCAAAAGATCAAGAATACGCGCGACCACTTGCTATCTACCTATGTTGTAGACGTCATGGGAAGAAAAGTTGCGAGAATGCTGAAACAGTCCGGCGGGGCGAAAGACGAATCCAGGCCATCTTTCTTTAGACGCCCGCAGGGCAGAAGGTAACAGTTTCTTCGTACGACTCGGTCGGGCGGCAGTCTTAACTCGGTGATTCCCGATGCATTGTCATGATCTGATGCCTGACGCCGACATGGTGACGATTTAAGATTCAACGCCGGTGCCTCAACACTCGTTACGTCAGTAGCCTCACGATCTCGTGAACGTTTGTCGCAGGCTGGGGGCGATGTAGTCGATCGTCTCTGCAACATTCCGTTCTGGAGTGGCCTTAGTTAGCGGCAAACGTCACGCAATTGCTAACTAAATCAGGCTCCGAACTATTCAGACTAATCATTCGTCGCTGTTGATCACGTCGATCATTTGGCGCAACCGGCCATAGTCTTCGCGGTTAAAATGCATCAGGAGCCGGTGCAAGTGGAGTTTATCGGGCTCGTCGGCTTCGTCGGGCAGCGGATCGGTTTGTCTGACCTCACTGGTGACGATATCCGCGAAGTCGCGGTTAAGCCGGTCGATCAAACCTGCGCTAGGCGGGCGATGCAGACGAATGACCAAGTCCTGCTTAACGAAGCGATAAGAATGAAAGTTGCTGTAAAAGTGCGTGATTTCCTTGACCGCCGCCTCGGCGCTTGTGCAGATTCTGAAAAAAGTCATTTCTCTCTCAATAATGTAACCGCGGCTCATCACATCGTCTCGGAGAAACTCCTGCCAGCGTAACCAGTAGGTACCGTCCGGCAGGTCCATCAAGATGATCGGCACGAGCTGTGTCTTTCCCGTCTGCGCTAGCGTGATCGACTCTAAAAGCTCGTCGTGGGTGCCGAAGCCGCCGGGAAAGATCACCACGCCATCGGCTTCTTTGACAAACATGAGTTTGCGGGTGAAGAAAAAATGAAAATTCATGAGCTTCGGATCGTTGCGGATGAACGGGTTGGCATCTTGCACGGAAGGCAAACGGATGTTGACGCCGAAACTTTTCTCTCGTCCCGCGCCCTCATGACCGGCTTGCATAATGCCCGGCCCGGCGCCTGTGATCACCATCCACCCCGCTTGCGCCAGGCTCGCTCCGACGCTTCGCGCCAGATGATAGTACGGATCGCTTTCGCGGACCCGGGTTGAGCCAAATATGCTGACTTTGCGCAGATGCCGGTACGGCGCAAAGATTCTAAAAGCATGGCGCAGCTCCTGCATGGCGCGATTCAAGATTTTTAGATCTCCACGTTCGGCGTCGTCCTGAGCCAGCTTGAGCAAAGTCCGCAATATCCCGGCGAACTGATCTGCATTGACGAAGTCGTTCTGCGCGCGCAGCCACTCGTCGATCTGTGCCCCGAGATCCGCCAAACTTCTATTTTGCTGTTCCACTTGTGCCGCCTTCGCCGGCGAACTATTTTGCTTCGAGTCCATAGTTTCAATCTCGAGCGGACATGCTTCGCAGCAGCGTCTGCCCGCAGCCTTTCTTGACTACCTGTCATTATAGAGGATCGAAGAGGCACCGGATAGTGACAGGATCCTCATCGATTCCGCGGTATTCTCCTGAACTTTTTTTCGCTTAGCGCTGTGGTAGGCCGCGCGCGCTGGCGACGGGTTCTGCAAAAGGAAGAGGCGGGCGTGAGGCGCAACTGCGATTGGCAAGAGGAATGCCGGAACTAAGATTGAGCAAACTCGGCAGGGAAGATGAAATGAAGCTAAAGAACCCTTCCAACGCGCGGTTTACTTGCCGCCGCCTTTTTTGTCGATCTCCGCGACAAAGCGCATATCCAGGAAATCTTCCGGTTTGACGTTTTTGACTGCCGGATCGCTGACTTCTGCAAGCACCGCTTCCATGCCTTTACGACTCACGTAAGGCGGGTACTCCAAGTATTCGCGAAATTGGTTGTAAGTATCTTCCTGAATGTCGGGCTCTTTAACCTTCAGCTGGTTCTGGATCATTTTTAGCGCGGCGGCTTTGTTCGTCTTGAATATTTGCACTCCCTCGGCGTAGGCGCGCACCACGCGCCGAACCGTATCTTCGTTAGCTTTAATATAGCTGCGGCTCGTACCAACCGCGACCGACACAAATTCTGGGCCATCTTTGGCGACGTTCATCAGCTCGACGAAGCCAGCTTTTTTTGCTCTCGCGTTGGTCGGCGGCGAGACGACTCCGGCGTCAATTTGCCCTGCAACGAGCGCGGTAAAAATATTTGGCACTTCGAGCAAGGGCAAAAGCTGATAGTCCGTCGTCTTCAGCCCCGCTGAAGCGAGCGCGTAAAGGGCGGATGTGTGCGTAGATGATCCCACCCGCGTGATGCCGATTTTCTTGCCTCTCAAATCGCCGATCCTCTTGATGTCGGACTTGGCCATCAGCGAAAAAACTTGCCGATTGGTCGCGCCAGCGACGAGGGCTAAGTTCGCTCCCTTCAGGTTTGCTTGGGCGGCATTCGAACCGTCCATAAACGAGAAGGCGATTTCACCGGCAAGGATCGTCTGAATGCCCCGCGAGCTTGACGGAATGTGGATCAACTCGACGTCCAAGCCGTGTTTCTTAAAGAGTTTCTCCTGTTGAGCCATAAACATACCGCTTTGCGCGCCGGTGACTGCCGTCCAGTTAATGCGCACGATATTTTGCGCAGTGGCGTCGCCGGCAAGTAAACAAACTAATGATGCTGCCAATGCGATCTGCCAAAGTCGGTATTTCATCCTGTCTCCTTAGACCTTTACGAATCGTTTTAGCCGTCAGCGTATCAAGTCGTTTTCTTATTGCAACTTGTTGGCACGGCTCAGGAAGCATGCTAGACAGGCCGCATGAGCAGGAAGGTTCACCTTACTTTAGCGACGGGTGACTACGAGAGTATTCGTGCGCTTAAGGAAGGCACCGTAAAACCCGACGGCATTGAACTCACGGTTCTCACTGACATGACCTCCGATATCCGGCATTGGCGCATGTTGCGCAATCGCGAGTTCGATGTCGCCGAACTGTCTATGTCGAATTACTTGATGGCGAAATACACGGGTTTGCCCTTTATCGCCATCCGGTTTTTCTTCATCGCCGTTTTCGCCATGGTTTTATTTTTCTCAATGCCAACGCCGGCATCGCTAAGCCGGCCGATCTGATCGAGAAAAAGGTCGGCCTGCGGAACTTCCAAGCGACCGCCAATCTGTGGGTTCGTGGCATTCTGGAGCATGAGCACGGCCTGCCGCATCGCAGCATCCAATGGTTCAAACAGGACGATGAAGAGGTCGACTGGACGCCGCCGAGGGATTTGCATATTCAGCGCGTCGCGCCGGGAAAGAGCGTCGAGAAAATGTTGGTGGAAGGAGAATTGGACGCGCTTATTCATCCGGAAGTGATCCAACCGATCCTCGATAAAGATAAAAGAGTAGCGCGGCTATTTCCCAACTATCGCGACCTTGAAATCGATTATTACAAGCGCACGGGCATTTTCCCGATCATGCACACCACTGCGATCAAGCAGGAAATCGTTGACAAATATCCATGGGTGCCGATCAACCTGATGCAGGCCTTCGAGGAATCCAAAAAGGCCGCCTATAAGCGCATGGAAAACCCGCGCATCGTGCCGTTGGCTTGGTTCCGCCACTTCCTCGAAGAGCAGGAAGAGCTCCTCGGCACTGACCCATGGATGTATGGCCTCGGAGAAATCAATCAAAAAGCGCTTGAAACGCTGATGCAGTATTCACAGGAGCAGGGGCTCTTAGGTCGAAAGATGTCGCTCGACGAACTGTTCGTCAATCCTGCTGGGCATTCGTAGTGATGGAAACAGCGATCATCGCCGGGGTCGGACCGGGAACGGGAGCGGCGCTCGCGCGCGCCTTCGCCAAAGAAGGTTACGCGGTCGGGCTACTGTCGCGCCATGCGGATTCGAGCAGACCGGTGGCGGAAGAGATCTGTGCGCGCGGTGGCAAAGCGCTGGTGGTTCCAACCGACGTCACGCAGCGCCCGAGCGCCCAAAGCGCGGTTGAGCAAATCCATAGCAATTTCGGACCAGTCACGGTCCTCGCTCATAACGCGAGTGGTTACGGGCGCGCCAGTTTTCTGGAAATGGATCCCGAGCAGATTCGCCAGTCGTTCGATGCCAATGTGATGGGAGCCGTTTATCTGGCTCAAGCGGTGATCCCGGACATGCTGAAAGCCGGCCACGGGTTTATCTCGCTCACCGGCGCCACGGCGGCGCTGCGCGGACGCGCGGGCTTCGCGCCACTCGCCATTGGCAAGTCGGGGCTGCGCATGCTCGGCCAGGCGTTATCCCGCCGAGCGCCATCGCCGATGCGATTATCTCCTGCTTGCGACAGCCGCGCACCGCGTGGTCGCAAGAACTTGATATTCGCCCTGCCGTCGAGAGTTTCTAAACCAGGCGATCCCGTCGGGTTGACCGTGCCCCGCCATTGGCGTAGATTTTCCCGTCCTGCTAGGCTGTTCTGGACGGATTTAGTTTCTGGTTCACAGAAGGGAGGATACATGTTTGGCAAAGGAGTGTTTCAAGACGAAGAAAACCTGCTCAGAGATATCATCCGCAGCATTGATAAGAGAGTCGACTATACGGCAAAAGAGGGTCTCGGGACACGCTTTACCGTTCATGTAAAACTCCGTGCCCATGAGGCCGATGTCATACTCGACCTGGAAGATTTGACGGCTGCGAAGAGCGATATGGTACGGCGTCACCAAATTCGCCAGAAAATCAAAGCGCGTTGCGATCATCTTGACAAGTCTCGCTATGGCGATGATATTCTCGGTCTCAAATCAGCAAGGTTGCTGAAAGCGTCGCCGAAGCCCGAGCCGATGGCGCAGCGGGGCGGTTTTAGTCGCGGCCCGCGGCGCTGACTTGTTGATTCGCGCGGGGCGTACATCGCTGTTGCAAGACGAAGTATGAATAAAGCGCAATTAATCCGGCGGGCGTTGACCGAGCATGGCCAGTTGATCATGCCCGGCGTATACGACGCGTTAAGCGCCAAGATTGCCGCCCGCGCCGGATTCGAAGTGATATTTATCACTGGCTACAGTGTATCTGCGACCCTTTTAGGCGAGCCGGATTTTGGCTTACTCACGCAGACCGAGGTGGTAAGCGCCGCACAGAGGATTTGCTCGGTGGTCGACATCCCAGTGATCGTCGACGCCGATACCGGCTATGGAAATGCCATAAATGTGATTAGAACGGTTCAAGATTTGATTCGCGCAGACGCCGGCGGCATGTTTCTCGAGGATCAGATGTGGCCTAAGCGTTGCGGTCACATGAAGGGGAAACAGGTTATTCCTCTCGATGAACAGATAAAGAAATTAAAAGCCGCAGCGGAAGCGCGGCTAGGAAGCGACTTTTTTATCGTTGCGCGCACCGACTCGCGCCAAGCTCTCGGTTTAAATGAAGCGATCAGCCGTGGCCTTGCCTTTAAAGAAGCCGGCGCTGACGCGGTATTCATTGAAGCTCCGGAATCAAAAGATGAGATGAGAGAAATCTCTAAACATGTTCCCGGACCCTTAGTAGCCAATATGCTGGAACGCGGTGTAACGCCGCTGATGGGGCCCAAGGAATTGAAGGATCTTGGCTTTGATCTGATCGTTTGGCCGTTAGCGCCGCTCTATTCGGTCGCTCAATCGCTGACTGAAGTCTACACCACACTCAGACGCGACGGTTCAACCCTGGCAATCTTGGAACGCCTCATGCCGTTCGACGAATTCAATCATATTGTCGGCCTCGATGAAAAGTACGCGCTTGACGCTAAGTATCGGAGTTAATGACGTTTGATTCGCGGATCTATCATGGTCCGTTTAGCATTTACCGCTTTCATAATCGCATCGGCATGAGTACGTATAGATAACTATCGACGCCACTTTTGCGGATGATACTGGGACTCAGTTCGTCTTTAAGCTCGATGTTGATCTCGCCGTCTCCGGTAAGCACTCCCAAGACGTCAAGTAAATAGCGCGCGTTAAAGCCAATCGAAAGTGGTTTACCATTGTACTCGGCTTCGATTTCTTCCACCGCCTCACCCAAGTCAGGGTTATTGGCCGAGATCGACACCTTGCCGTCAGAAAATTCCATCCGGATCCCCTTATACCGCTCACTGGATAAGATCGACACGCGGCGCAGCGCTTGGAGAAGCTCGTCATGTTCCAGTTTAGCAATGTTCGGGTTGCCTTTAGGAATTACTTTTGTATAGTCCGGGAAGTCACCGTCAATGAGACGCATAAAAAGCTCGACTTTTTCTTTGGTGACCAGCCCCATGTTTTCCTTGAATCCCAACGACACGACTCCATCCGTGCCGGCTTCGAGTAGTTTTTTGAGCTCCGATAATCCCTTTCTCGGCAAGATCACGCCTTTTGTCAGCCCGAGAGAGCCAACTACTTTTTCTTCGAAAGCCAGCCGATGGCCGTCGGTGGCGACCATTCTCACCTTTCCACCTTCACCTTCCTCAATGAAAACGCCATTCAAACTGTAACGCGTCTCATCGGTAGAAACCGAAAAGATCGTCCGCTCGATCATTTCATGGATCGTCGATGCAGGCGTGGTCGACATACCTTTGCCGTCGAATTTAGGGAATTGAGGAAACTCCTTCGCATCCATACCAACAATTTTGAACACTGATTTGCCACTGCGAACCTCAACCCAATCATTCTCTAAACGCTTCAATCGGACCTGCTCGTTTGGCACTTCGCGAATTATTTCATAAATTTTCTTCGCGTTGACTGTAACTGTCCCCTCTTTTGCAACTTCACCTTCGATTTCCCCGCGGACCCCAACTTCAAGGTCCGTGGCCGTAACGCGAACCGAGCTTTTATTTGCTTCAATTAGAACATTGGCGAGAATCGGCATGGTATTGCGCCGTTCCACTATGCTCTGTGTCCAATAAAGCGTTGCGAGAAGATCGTCCCGCTTAGCTTTAATTTCCATACATCCTCCGCATAACTCCTACTCGTCTATATATATAAAAAATTAAGAAATAATAGTAGTGCCTGTGCAAAAGTGGAAAGAACCAATTTGGTGTGAAAAATTGGGGATGTGGGTTGTGACTAACTTGATCGGGCTAAACGTCTTTTCAACTGTTTTGAGCCGGATCTCGTTTAGCCGCACAATCATCCACAGCGGATGACACCTGTTGAACACAGGTTGTTCACAACTTTTTCCTGATGTTCAGATTTCGTTCGAGCTTTTCTACGGTTGTCTGCATGTTCGGATCTTCTTTGATCTTGCGTTCAACGGTTTTCGACGCGTGGATCACCGTGGAATGGTCGCGACCGCCGAACTTGTCGCCGATCGCTGGAAAGGAAGTTTCCGTATGTTTACGGCACAAGTACATCGCAACTTGACGCGGCAAGGCGATGTTTTGCGTACGTCTTTTTGCCTTCAAGTCACCGATCTTGATATTGAAATATTCACAAGTCGTTTTTTGAATATTTTCCACGGTGATCTCGCGCTGAGCGCTTTTCAGCGTATTGCGCAGGACGTCTTTGGCAAGATCGATGGTAATCGTCGCCTTGGTCAGCGATGCAAAAGCGCCGAGACGAGTGAGAGAACCCTCCAACTCGCGCACGTTCGAGTCGATATTCGACGCAAGGAAAATTCCCACGTCCTGGGGCAGCCTCACACCTTCCTCTTCGGCCTTCTTTTGTAAGATTGCCACGCGGGTTTCCATATCAGGAGGCTGAATGTCGGCAATCAAGCCCCATTCGAATCTATTCCTCAAGCGGTCCTCAATTCCGGGGATCTCTTTGGGAAATTTATCCGAGGTAATGACGATCTGTTTGTGCGATTCGTAGAGCGAATTGAAGGTATGGAAGAACTCCTCCTGGGTGCGCTCTTTGCCGGCGATGAACTGAACATCATCGAGTATTAGAAGATCGACATTTCTAAATTTTTTCTTAAATTCATCCATCTTATCGCGCCGCAGCGAGCCGATGAGCTCATTCATGAATGACTCAGAGCTCAGATAAACGATCTTCAACCCCGCGTGCTGCGCGGCGCGCTACAGCCATGCAGGCAGCGTGCGCAAACTGATTGCTCGCGCCTACAACGAAGTTTTGAAAAGTGTACTTTGAAACGAGATTGTTACGCGGAGGCTTATCACGGTCTCGATCGTCCTTAATAACAGGCTTTTCAAAGTTTGCTTGAGCCGCGGGTTTTTCATTGATGGTGAAAAGTACTTTGACATCATGTTTGGCGAGGGAGCTTAAGATTTTCTCCATCTGAGTCAGATAATGCTCCGTCAACCAGTCACGAAAAAACTTATTGGGAACATCGAGAGTAATTTGGCCCTTGCTTCGTGACACAAAACCAATCGGCTTTATCCACGTTTCATAATTTTGCTTTCCGACCAGCTCTTTCAGCTCAACGACTGCCTGGGTCCACAACTCAGCCATAGTTTGTCCCGCTAACCAATTGAAAGATTGCCAAAAACGAGACCAGGAGTTACACACAAAGTTATCCACAGGTGTGGATAACTTTGAGCCATCGAGGTTTGTCCAAGTTTAGACAAAAATACACGCTCGACAATCATTAAGTAAAAGGAAAGAAACGTCTTGTTATTTGCAACACAAGCTCTAGTCTTGCGACGACATCTTGAATACGGCATTTTGTCATGCTTGCACGCGAAATGAATTCGAAAACAACGCGCCAGAGATTCGAGGAAAATTTTTAATAATCCTTTTCAAATTTCTTTGCAAGAAAAAAACAGAAAGAAAAATCTTTTTCTGACTGCGCATATTTCTTGACAGCGCTGCGGTGCGATGTTAGCAACGCTCACCGAGCTAATGCAGCGATCAGCGAAAAATTTTCACCGCGCTCAAAGTAAAATTCCCGGCGGCGTCAACAGCCCGGTGCGAGCGTGGAATTCAGTCGGCGTTCGTTGGTTCGTGGGGGCCGCTGATTCTCGGCCATGCAAAGCAGGAGATTGTGCAAGTGGTGCGGCAGCGAGCACTGCGCGGTTTCACCTTCGGCGCGCCGACGACCGCTGAAGTTGAGCTAGCCGAGATGGTGGAAGAGATCATTCCATCGATTCAAAAACTACGTTTAGTCAGTTCCGGCACCGAAGCAACCATGAGCGCGATCAGACTCGCGCGCGCGTTCACTGGACGCACAAAGTTAGTTAAATTCGATGGTTGTTATCATGGTCACTCCGATGGTCTGCTTGTCAAGGCGGGTTCCGGCGTTGCTACTCTCGCGTTACCGGACAGCGCGGGCGTGCCGCCTGGCTTCGCGCGCGAAACGTTGACAGCTAGATTTAATGACATCAAATCCGTGCAACGGATGTTCGAGCGGCATGGGAAAAAGATCGCAGCGGTCATCGTCGAACCGATCTGCGGCAACATGGGCGTGATCAAACCCGAGCCGGGTTTCCTCGAAGCCCTCAGAGTCATTACGCGAAACAACAGTTCTCTATTGATCTTTGACGAGGTCATCCCCGGGTTTCGCGTCGCCCGCGGTGGCGCGCAGGAAATTTGCCGGGTTAAACCTGATCTAACCTGCCTGGGTAAGATTTTAGGTGGTGGACTGCCACTGGCAGCGTTTGGCGGCCAGAGCAAGATTATGGATTTGCTCGCGCCTGATGGGCCGGTGTATCAGGCGGGAACGCTTTCAGGAAATCCGCTGGCGGTCGCCGCGGGCATCGCGACGTTAAAACTGCTGAACCGCCAAGGCACATATCAAAAATTGGAAGCCAAGGGACAAGAGCTCGAAGGCGGCATCAAATCGGTACTTAAACACTATGGGCTGCGCGCCGCGATCAACCGTGTTGGTTCCATGATGACCCTGTTTTTTGGCGTTGACCGAGTAACCAATCCGGACGAGGCGCGAGCATGCGACCGGCAAAAATTCCGAAGTTTTTTTCACGGCATGCTCAAACGCGGCATCTATCTTCCGCCAGCGCCGTTCGAGGCGATGTTTCTTTCCCTGGCACACTCAAGCGCTGATTTGCAAAAGACAATTGACGCATTCGATCAATGGGCGAAAAGCCAGCGTTCGGTTGATCGCTAGGGTCCTTCATGTTAGAAAACGTGGCCAGTGGGGAAAATTGGGGCTCGCCCCAATGGCCAGCAAGACAACCAAACTCCCTTCCTGCGCCGAGCGGGGTTATACTTAGGAGTTGCATTCGAGCTACCCGGGACCATTCTTGGTGGGTTGGTCTTGGGATATTTTCTTGACGCTTACCTCGGTACGTCTCCGTGGTTGCTGATCGCGCTTACTGCTCTCGCTTTCGTCGGCGCCTTCGTGAGACTGATCAAGTGGGTGAGGTTTTTTACCAATGGGCGTAATGGAAGCGGCGGCGAAAAAGATGATCCTGCGAATTGAGCTATGGCACGGGATCTTGCTTGCGATACTGTTGGCGACGTTCGGCCAAGGTACATTTTTAGATCCGACGGCGCTAATCGCCGGAGGAGTCTTCATGGGCATCAACTTTTTCCTGTTGGCGTACGGTCTTGCCTGGATATTGAGGCCACTGGCCGGAAAAGGGCGAGTGAAGACAGGTATTGGTTTACTGATTTTGAAGATTGCTATCTTTTTGGGATTGTTATCGACGCTGTTTTTTCGTTTTAAGCTTGACGCGGTGTCGTTTGCCGCGGGCTTTTCGACGTTGATCATCGCCATTGTTTTGGAAACGATTCGCGTGACAGTAAAGGTAGGTGCATCGAGCAATGGAACATCTGTTTAATTGGTATAACTTGTTGCCGGATGGATGGCAGCATTTGATCGGCGACCACACCTTCTTTGCGATCATATCAGGAGTTCTATTAATCCTGTTCGCTCTTAAAGCTCGCGGGTCGCTGGCTAAAGCCAGTGATCCGGTGGTTCCGCCGTCGGAACTCGGCACCCAGAACATCGCTGAGCTGTTGATTCAGCTGGTGGTCAGCCAAAGCGATCAAATCATCGGCAAGCAGGGGCGAAAATACGTTCCCTTCTTCGCGACGTTTTTCTTTTTTATCCTGTTCAGCAACTTGATGGGCCTTTTGCCCGGCTTCGTCGCGCCCACCGGCAATCTCAATACCACCGTCGGATTGGCGCTCTGCTCTTTCGTTGGCTACAACATCATCGGCATACGCGAACAAGGGGCGAGCTACTTCAAGCACTTTGTCGGCCCGATGACGAGTCTGCCCGGTAGCAGCTTGGTGGCTAAATTGGCTTTCGTGCCTGTGCTGATAATTTCCGTCTGCTTTTTTCTCATCTTAGAGCTCTTCTCCCATGGTTTTCGGCCGGTTTCTCTCTCATTGCGTCTATTCGGCAACATGATGGGCGATCATGAGGTCATCGGAGCGTTCATTGGCTTAACCAAATTGGTGATTCCAGTGGCGTTTTACGCAATGGGAACGTTGGTATCGGTAATTCAGGCCTTTGTTTTTACGTTGCTGAGCATGATCTACGTCGCCCTGGCGGTCAGCCACGGCCACGACGAAGAACACGGGCACGAAGCGCATCAGTCAAGTCATTAAGCGATGGGCCGTCTTTGCGAGGATGAGGACAGAGGAGTGGCAGGCTTAGGTCGCTGGAAAGGAGGAAGGAAATGAAAAAGCTGTTTTTGCTCTTGAGCGCTTTTGGCGTAACCCTTCTCAGTGTTGGGGTAGCCGTGGCGGCTGAAGGCGCTACGGCCGGGGGTGGTGATTCCACCAAAGCGGCCATCGCCATTGCCGCTGGACTTGGAGTTGCCATTGCCGCATTCGGCGCGGCGCTCGGTCAGGGTCGCGTGGGCGCAGCCGCGATGGAAAGCATCGGGCGCAATCCCAATGCCGC
>WNGC01003906.1_pt1 | contig 13449 bp, 13 predicted proteins | sample 5400051 | NCBI WGS metagenome assembly WNGC01 (sample SAMN13153368, study PRJNA577476) | soil metagenome | isolation source: 20 cm soil or saprolite under grassland replicate 2 | place: USA:California | collected 2016-06-15 | reverse complement strand
TCGAGGACCGATGGCGGGAGGTGCTGAGCGACGACTTGGTCCTCTCGCAGGCCGTGCGGGATGCGGGCCTCAAGATCGCGTATGCCCCCGCGGCCCTCGTCCCGACGTTTGAGGGAGCGACCCGCGCGATTTGTCTCGAGTGGTGCGTTCGGCAAATGATGATGGCCACTCTGTACCTGCCCATCGTCCGCCGATACGCCGCGGCGTCCTTCGCCGTCCTCGATGGGTCGGTGATTTTAGGCCTCGCGTCGTTGATCCTCGCGTCGGCCTTGGGTCCGTCCTACCTGGTTCCCGCGATTCTCTTCCTCGCGCCGCTCCCCGTCGCAATCGTGAAGGCGTTCGTGCGGCGACGCGCCTTGTTTTCCGCGGCCCCCTCCGTCGCCACGGCATGGAAAGTCCCTCCTTGGCGGGCGGCGATCGCGGCCCTCGCGGTCCCATGGGTGATGGCGTGGGGCCTCATCCGCACCCGGCGACCGACGTCGGTCCGGTGGCGGGGCCACGTGTACGACGTGAGGGACCCGCAGAGAATTCGGCTCCTCGATCCGAGACGAGGGCCAGAGCCCGGGTCAAAAGACCCGTCGAGGTGATTCCGCGAGATGTGGAGGACCACCGGTCCCTTCGCCACTACGACTGAGGCTTCGCACCGTCCGTCGCTATCTCCGAGCGTTCCCGTAGATGTTCCTGGAACTTCGCGAGTTCCGACAGGGTCTCGTTGCGTCGTTCGCTCTGTCGCAGCGTGCGCGCCATGGAGACGGCTGGCGGAAGCAGCGCGAAGAACAGGACCACCAAAAGGATGACTGCGGTCAAGCCGACATGGAGCCACTGCAAGGTGATGAGAAGGACGGCCACGATCGACGGAGGCAGGAAGAAGGCGGTGAACACGCCTTCGATCCGGACGAGCGGCTGGCGCGCCTGGCTTTGCATCGACAACACTTCCGCGTCGGAGTAGTTCCTCGCGGTCGTGATCATCCGCTCGTGTCGGCGCGCGAACCGGTCGCGGATGACCCTCATCGTCTCCTGATACCCGCGGGATTCCGCTCGGAACACGCGGATCGACCCGGGCGTGAAGCGGATGAGGATCCGGCGTCCCTCTTTGGTCTCGATGCCGATTCCGGTGTGCACCAGGGTCCCCGCGGACGACGCGAAGGGCGACAGGAAGGAGCCCGCGACCTCGTAGCTCCTCGGATACACGTCGCGAACGTCGGACCAGGGGAGATATCGGGGCCTACCCACCATGCGACGCCACAGGGGCAGCGAGACCTCGATTCCGTGTTCGAAGACCCACGTCGGGTTCGGTTTGAACAGGGCCATCGCGAGGAGGACGACCGCCAGAGGGGCGAAGCAGAGGCCGCCCAAGGGCCACAGGCCTTCGGGTCCGGCGACGAGCGGTCCGATCCCGAATGTCACGACGAGGACCAGGAGGAGCAGGGCGACCGACATCGGATTCGCGGGGATCGGGCGGTAAGCGTACAGCAGGGCACCGCGTCCTCCGCTCTCCATGCGGAAGCGCGAAATGCGGACTCGGCTAAAAGGGCTCCTCACCGAACAAACCCTTTTGCGAGCGGCTCCTTACCGATTCCATTGCTCGCCCTCGGGATTGAAGGGACCGCGCACACGGTCGGCGTCGGGATCGTCGACGAGACGTGCCGCGTCCTCGCGAACGTCTACGACATGGTGAGGCCCGAGAAAGGCGGCATCCATCCGCGGGAGGCGGCGAACCATCACGCGGAGGCGGTCGTCCCGCTGATTCGAAAGGCCGCGGACGTCGCAGGGATCGACCTCGGGGACCTCGATCTCGTCGCGTTCTCGCAGGGTCCCGGCCTAGGCCCTTGCTTGCGGACCGTCGCGACCGCAGCACGGGCGCTCGCCATCGCCCTCGATCGACCGATCGTCGGGGTCAATCATTGCGTCGCCCATCTCGAGATCGGCCGCGGCGTCACCGCCGCGAAGGACCCCGTCCTGCTGTACGTGAGCGGCGGGAACACCCAGGTCATCGCCTTCGCCCGAGGGCGGTATCGGGTGTTCGGGGAGACGCTCGACATCGGGATCGGCAACATGCTCGACAAGTTCGCCCGGGAGTGCGGCCTTCCGTTCCCGGGCGGTCCGATCCTCGAGAAGCTCGCGCGCGACGGGAGGACGCTGCTGCCGTTGCCGTACAGCGTGAAGGGCATGGACGTCGCGTTCAGCGGCATGCTCACCGCGGCCCTCGCCCTCCGGAAGCAGGGAGCTTCGATGGAGGACCTCGCCTTCTCGATCCAGGAGGTCGCCTTCGCCATGCTGACGGAGGTCACGGAACGGGCGATGGCCCATCTGGATAACGACGAGGTCCTCTTGGGCGGCGGCGTTGCACGGAATCGGAGGCTGCAGGGAATGGTCGACCGCATGGCCGCGGACCGCGGGGCGCGGATGTTCGTTCCGCCGGGAGATCTGTGCATCGACAATGGCGCGATGATTGCTTGGACGGGACTCCTGATGCACCGGGGCGGTGTGCGGATGAACCTCAGCGAGACGGTCGTGGACCAGCGGTATCGCACGGACGAGGTGGCCGCCATCTGGCGCGCCTGACGGTTAGCCGAGTGGCTTCCTTCTGCATCGACCTTAAGTAAGTTCGCGCCCATGGCAAGCTTTGGGAGGGAACGCAGCGCAACGACCGCTTCAGGCGACCGCTCTAATCCTTGCGATCACCGGGCTGCTCGCACTCGCGGCGGTGGCTGCGTCCGGGGGTCCGCCGACGCCTCGAATCGCGGTCTCGCACACTCCCCACGGTGCGATTCTCATCCAGAGCAACGCGGAGTTCACGGCCGCAAACGGTGTCGTCGGCGGTCACGGCACACCCGACGATCCGTACCTCATCGCGGGATGGGAGATTACGAACGTCGATACGACGGAAGCGATCTTCATTCGCGACACCGACGCGAGTTTTGTCATCCGGGATGTGTACGTCCACCAGCCTCCGGGTCTCGGTTTCGCGGGCATCCGTTTCATCGAGGTCTCGAACGGACGGGTCGAGGACTCCACGGTCACCGGGTTCGCCTGGGACCTGTCCTTGGAGTTCACGAGCAACCTCACCGTGGCCCGAAACAACCTGAGCCACGCCGACGCGGCTATCCAGGTCTGGTATGCGAACGACACCCTTCCAGGGGTGGTCGTGTCCGACAACAACCTCTCCAGCAGTCAGGCCGGCGTCTTCGTGAGTGGCGGAGGTCGGGCCATGATTGTGGGGAACCTCATGTCGAACAACAGCTACGGAATTCGAGTTGACGGTAGCTCCAACGTCACCCTCGCCGCCAACGTGCTCTCGAAGAATCAATTTCAAGGGATGCTTGTCGCACAATCCTCGAACTTGACGATAGAATCTAATGACTTTTCAGGGAATGGGGCGGGCTTGTGGCTGACAGAAAGTCTGAACGCCACGCTCCGCGGCAACACGTTCGATCGCGACGGCCTCGTCGTCTTGGGTTCCTCGGTTCCGACGCGGTCGTCTCATTCGGTAGACGTTGACAACCTCGTGAACGGCAAACCGATTCGATACTTCAAGGAGGAATCCGGCCTCGTGGTCGATGGTGCCGACATCGGGCAACTGATCGTCGTCGATTCGACGAACGTGTCCATCGATAATGTTTCCGCCGATCATGCGGATGTCGGACTCGAACTCGCTCACGTGCAGGGAGCGTCTGTCCAAAATTCGAACTTCAGCTACAACGATCAGGGGGTCTTCGTCACCAATTCTTCCGACATCCTGTTCGCCCACGACTCGGTCTGGTTTACGAACCAATCGTACCTGCCCCTGGTCTCGGCCAAAGGCAGCGGGATCCATGTCGCGAGCAGTCGCAATGTGACCGTCTCGCTCTCCGATCTCTCCCGGAATGAGGGGGCGGCCCTGTTCGTCGACCGCTCTTCCGAGAACGTGACCGTCTCAGATAGCGCATTGGTCAACAATACGGTCGCCATCCAGATTTCGAGCCTCTCCGGCCTGACGATGACGAGAGACCGGTTCGAGCGAAACTCGGCCGCCGTCATCGTCACCGATTCGACGGACGTGGCGGTCCAGGATAGCCAAATCGAACGATCCGTCTGGTCTTCCGCCGATTTCCAATCCGTCACGAACCTGACGATCATCGGCAACCGGATCGGGGCGAACACGGGGTCGTTCTACGTGCGGTCGAGTCACATCATGACGGTCGCGCAAAATGACTTTGAGTCCAACGTGGGCGCCGGACTATATATCGACGGTTCGTTCGACGGAAACATCACCGGCAACCTGTTCGAGAACAACACCGCTGGGGGCATCCAAGTCTATGATTCGGAAGGCATCCGGACATTCCGCAACGCGTTTGCGACACTCCATACCCGATCCAAGTTCTCGGAGTGGACCGGTATCCCCTCATGACGGCCCCTCGGGATGACGGGGCCCCTCCCACGGTCGGGATCACGTCGCCCCCGGACGGCGCCACGGTGAACAGTTCGTCGATTCCCGTGACGGGAATCGCCTCGGACTCCGGTGGGAGCGGCCTCCGCGTGGTGAAGGTCCGGATTTCCGGAGGCGAATGGTCCGCCGCCGCGGGGCTCGCGGCTTGGACGACCGGCGCAACCCTGGTGTCGGGCAGCAACCGCATCGATGCCCAGGCATGGGACAACGCGGGCAATCCGTCCGCGATCGCGAGCGTGAACGTGACCTTCACTTCGCCGCCCCCTCCGCCGCCGACGAACACGCCGCCATACGCGAACTTCAGCTGGACGCCCGCCAGCGGAGACACGTCGACCGTCTTCACGTTCACCTCCACCTCGTGGGACTCTCAGGATCCGCCGAACCTGCTCCAAGTACGGTGGGACTGGGAAAGCGACGGGGTTTGGGACACCCCGTGGTCTAGCAATGCCTCGGAGCGGCACCAATTCGCGGTGCCAGGGAGCTACAATGTGACGATGGAGGCTGAGGACACGGGAGGGTTAACCGCGAACCAGACCGGAACGGTCATCGTCACTACCGTCCCACCACCCCCGCCGCCTCCTCTTGTCGTTGAGATTACGGCAACGCCAAACGAAGGGACGATGCCGCTCACCGTGTCCTTCACCAGCGCCGTGACCGGCGGTATTTCTCCGTACTCCTACGATTGGGAGTTCGGCGACGGCAGCAAGAGCAACGCAGCGAATACGGTCCACATCTACCTCACGGGAGGGAACTTCAGCGTATGGCTCATTGCTCAAGACACGGCCGGCAAATCCGAGGTGTCGAACGTCATGTGGGTGAACGTCACCCCGGCCGCGGTGAATCTCACGGTGTCCCAGCCTTCCGACTTTGTCCAGACCTCCGGGGGGACGATGGTCTCGCTCCGCGCGACGGTCTCGGGCGGCACCGCACCCTACACCTATCTGTGGGACTTCGGGGATGGGGCGACGAGCAGCGAGATCGCGCCAACCCACCTGTATGCGGCTCCGGGACAGTATCACGTCCAGGTCCGCGTCACGGATTCGACAGGTCAGGTCGCGACCCATTCGTTCGATCTCGCTGTGCCCGCGATTGGTGTTCCACGGCTCCCCTTCGACCCCGTTTGGATCGCGGTCGGTGTCGGCGCAATGTTCGCCGTCGGGATCGGTCTGGGTTTCCTCGGGGCGCGGCGACTTCGGCGTCCGAAGCCACCACGGACGGACTAAGGCGATCCGCTCCGGGCCCGGATGGCTTCGACTCCAACGCCCTTCGAGAACGGGTACCGCTCCGCAGCGAGGGTCGCCTCGATCGCGCGAAATCCCGCTTCGAGATCTTCGAACGTGCAGATGCCCATGTGGCCGATCCGGAAGATCCGACCTTTCAGGTGATCCTGGCCGCCTGCCACGATCGTCCGGTGCCTCTCTCGGAGGATCTGCCGAAACTTCGCATCCTCGACCCCTTCGGGGTATCGGATCGCGGACACCGTGTTCGAGGCGAACCGGCGATCCGGGAACAATTCGAGTCCGAGGGCCTCCACCGCGGCCCGCGCCGCTTCGGCGAGCCGTTTCGTGCGCACGATTCGATTCGACAGCCCTTCCTCCTTCAACAAGATCAGGGCTTCGCGGAACGCCAGGAACAACGGAACCGCCGGCGTGTACGGCGTGTCCTGTTTCGCGAGTGCATCGACATGGGCCTTGAGATTCGTGTAGAACGAGGTGTCGGAGTGAAGCGAGTCGTAGGCCTCTTGGGAAAGTGCGACGGCGCTGAGCCCCGCCGGTGCCGCGAGGCATTTCTGCGAACCCATCACGAGCGCGTCGATGCCCCACGCGTCCATCTGGTTCTCGAGGCCGCCGACGGCCGTGATGCCGTCGACGATCAGGAATGCATCGTGGGACTTCACGACTTTCGCGATCTCGGCCATCGGATTCGTCAGACCGGTCGACGTCTCGTTCCAGCACACGGTGACCGCACGAAACGCTCCTGCATCCAAGGCGCTCGCCACTTGCTCCGGATCCACCGCGGTGCCCCACTCAATCGAAAGGGCCGAGGCATGCGCGAAAACCCCACACAGCTCGTGAAATCTCTGACTGAACTTGCCGTTCACCAGATTCAGCACGCGGTCCTCCTTTCGAACGAGGCCGGTCACCGCCGCCTCCAGGCCCGCCGTGCCGGAACCCGAGAGGACCGCGACTTCACCCTTCGTGCCGAACAAGTATTGCGTGAGCGTGCGGACGTCCGCTAGGATCTCCTTGAATTCCGGACCTCGGTGGTTCATCGCGGGTCTCGCCATCGCCCGGAGGACGCGCGGATCCATCTTGACGGGGCCCGGAAGCAGGAACACGTCCGCGGGAGGGTCCGTCATCGCGCCGCTCGAACGTCCGAGCATGCGATAAACGATTCGTTCGGGAGGTCAAAAACGAAGAAGCGATGAAAATTGCACGACGATTGACGATAGGCCTTCCACACGAAACGAGGTTCCTTCGTTTGACAACGTTCCAGCAACGGTTAAATACGGTGTAACTGTTCCGCCGGACGCTCGTCGGGCAAACGATGTCGTGTTGACCCACGATGCAGGGCGGAGAACATGCGAGATGCGGATTCGGAAAAGATGACGTTGCGCCTCCCCGCGCGGTACCTGAAGGCGCTCGACTTCCTCGTGGAGGTCGACGACTTCCCGAGCCGCTCGGAGGCCGTGCGCGCGGCGATCCGCGACTTCGTGTACGCCCGCGTGGAACTCGTCACGGACAAGCTCAAGAAAATGAAGGACGCAGAACGCACCCTCGCGGAAGCCGAGGCGTTCAAGCGCGAATACATGAACCAGTGAGATAGGGCGGGAATCCGCCGAAGAGGTGCGGCGGAACCCCGAATCGTCACGATTACCTCCCCCCCAACTGGGTGGCCGTAGAGCCACCCACTTTTCTTTTCGCAATCAGCCACGACGCTCGACCGATGCGTTTTGTCAAGCGAATCAGAAACGATTCTCGTTTCAGGTTCGGTTGACCGCCCTGCCTAAGGAGGCGAGGGCCACGTCTCCTTTCGATGGCGACGGTCACGACACTCAGGAATCGGTGGCATGACATCGGGTACGACGCGGAACTCCCCCTCCGCATTCGGCACTTCGTCTGGCTCTCGACGGGGATGTTCAGCGCGGCCGCCCTGGCCCTCGCGTTCCTCGGCTACCTGTGGACAGAGACCTTCACGAACGCGGCGTCCAACTTCCTCGCGTCGATCGTGTCGGGGGCGATGTTCGGGCTCTCCTCCGTCCTGAAGTTCGGTCCGAACGACGCGTGATATTCACCCGCGATAACCGGTTCGCCACTTACTTGCCTCCGGCGCGGCCTCGCCGCAGTCCGTGGCGACGCAAGCGGAGCATGCGACCCCCGCGAATTTCATCGAGCCGCTCGCACTCATGTTCTTCGTGCGACTCCGAAAATTCCTGTGGCTCTGGTCCGGCCTGTTCAGCGCCGCGGCGCTCGCCGTCCCCATGATCGGCGTCCTGGCCTTCGGGAGCATGGAAGGCGTCGGACCGAGTTTCCTCGCGGCCCTCGCGAGCGCATGTCTCTTCGGACTCGTGTCGATCCTTCATTTCGGCCCGGAGTCGGCGTGATTCTTCCCTAGCGGACGACGAAGATTTATTACGGGACGCCCTTCGCGACGGCCATGGAGCGGGAGGTGTGGATCCGAGGGGCGATGGTCCTTTCGATTCTCGCGCTGATGGTCCTGATCCTCATCACCCCGAGCCTCCTCGGTCGGACCTCGACCGAGCTCGCCTCCGTCCCGCTGTTGACCATCGGCATGTCCCGCAACGAGTCGGCCTTCGTCGTGAACCTCGGGGCCGTGGTCCAGGCCTACCAATACGACGTCGTGCGGATGACGCTCAACGGCTCGGATCCGTCCGTGAACCGGACATATGAGGAGCGGGACACGTTCGGGTTCCATGTCTGGGTGCCCGAGAACGTATCTTTTTCCGTCCACGTGTACCTCGTGGATCACGTGGGCCGCGCAGACCAACGGCGGAATTACTTCGAGTACAATGTGAGCGCCCGCCGCGAGACGGATTCGCAAGATCGCACGGTCATGGTCTTCACCTTCCCCTTCGAAAAGGACAAGAAGGATACGGTGGTCCGGATCACGCGGCCGGAGAACTTCACGCAGGTGATCCCCCCGCGAGGTACGCTCCCATGAGGCTTTCCCGGTGGGTCCTCCTCTGGCTCCTGATCATCGGCGTCCTCGTCGCGATCGAGGTCGGGGTCGTGACCGGCCGGCTCGATCCGATCGGATCGTTCCTCGTGTTCATCCTCGCGCTCATGGTCGTCTCCGTCCTGTCCATCATCGGCGCGGTGTTCGTGGGCATGTTCGTGTCCCATCGCATCCTGTCCACGAAGGGCTTCACCCCGTTCGAACAGGAGATGCTCCGGATGCGTCAGGACGTCCGCGAGCTGAGCGAGCGCCTCGGTGAGATCGCGGCGCGCCTGGGCCTGGCGCCCGGCGACCGGAACAAGCCGCCTTAGGCGAGGCGCTCCGGGCATCCCGCACGCCGGGAGCAGTGGATGCACTTCCCCGGTCGGCTGTGGTTCCGATGGGCCTCGCCCTTCGTGATCGCGAGCCGCATATCCGCGAGCTTCTGCAAGAGGAGCTTTTTCTGGTCCTCGTTGTACTCGATCTCGAACGCCGTCTCCCCGTACCGGATGATCCCGTACGGCGGCGCGCGGCCGTACTCGTCCTCGAGTAGCACGCAATAGGCGACGACCTGGAGGATGTGGGAGAAGAGAGGCCCGCGGGGAACCCGGCCCGTCTTGAGCTCGACGGGGATGTGGTGCTCTCCGTCCATCACGACCGCATCGGGTCGCCCGGAGAGGCCGTGCTTCTTCGACACGAACAGCTTCGGTTTCTCGGCCGCGGAGTCGATGTACACGAGGTCTCCTCGGACGTCGTACGCTGCGCGGGTCGACGCGGCCATCTGGAGGTCGCCGATGGACCGATAGAGGAACACGGAGGCCCCGACGAGCCAAAGGAGCGCGAGGGCCTCGAAGCCTTGCGCGAGCGCGTCGTTTTGGACTCCCTGCAACGACACGGCCGCCGTCGCGATCACGGCAGCGGACATCGCTGTGCCGAGGATGACCCGCTCCGAGATCAGCTTGTCCTGCGGTGTCGCGATCCGATCCGCGCGGAAGAGGAAGTACACGGCCGCAAGGAGCCAAATCAGGGAGATCGCACTGAGGGTCTGCGAGGTCTGCACCGGCGAAGCCCCTAGGAATCGCAGGCCGACCGTCGCGACGATCGAGGCGGCGATCGCGAAGTAGAGGACCCCGGCCTCCGCCTCCCGGGCCTTGGCCTCGTGCGCCTCAATCCCCTTCAGGTCCGCCGCCGCGGCCTCGTGTCTCTTCTCGCCCTCGGCGAGCTCCGGGCCCTCCTCCGTCGCGAGCCCGCGGCTCAGCCACCAGCTCAGGGGGCAGTAGCCGAACTTCTCCACGTCTCCGGCGGAGAGGAGCTCGGATGAGGGCACGCGTTCGGACCCGCGGGCGGGGTTTTATGCCTTTGTCTCCCGGTCTCAATTTCCGCAGGGAGATCGCGGAGGCGACGGCGACGAGCGCGTACAATCCCAGGAGGGCGAGCGGGTCCTCGAGCCGCCACGCACCCGGCCCGTACGTGGCCCGGCCTTCCCAGTCCGCGTCGAAAGCCGCCTCGAACCGCATTGCGATCCCACGGTCCTCGAGGAGGACGCCGATCTCCCGATTCTCCGTCGCCGAGCCGAGCGCCCAGTTCATGCTCGAGACGAGGACCGCGCGGCCGTCCACGACCACGCCCTTGTTGTGCAGCCGTTGGATCGAACCGCGGGGCTCGAGCAGCCGGGCCTCCACCGGGAGGTGCTCTTCCTTCGCGCGACGATTGATTCGGGCGACCACGTCGTCGTTCGTGCCGGAATCGGCTTCGACGGACGACCAGCTCCCATCCAAGAGGATCCTCACGGTGACGCCGCGACGGGCCGTGTCGAACGCCCCTTCGAGGAACGGATTGGTCGTGTTGCGCCAGCGGTCCTCGATGTAGAACGTTTCGATCGAGAGCCGCTCGTTCGCGGAAGCCAAGAGATCCAGGATACCGTCCGGATCAAGGTTGGCGTCCGGTCCGACGACCAGGCGAGCTCGGCGGTGGTCCGACCGCGTCCCCAGGGTCCGCGGTGGCAACGGCGGTGAAGCCGACACTCCCGGCACCGACCCGATCCGTTCGGGGATCGAATCGCGCCGGCGCTCGTCGAAGTCGATTTCGAAGACGCTCCGGAGAGCCGTCGCCAAGCCCTCGTCTTCGACAAGGACGGACCATCCGCGGTTTCCTCTCGCCCCGGAGGGAAATCCCGCCTCCCCGAAATTTTCCGACCCGATCCAGGCGGCCCGCGAGTCGACGATGGCGTACTTCGCATGGAGGAACCGATATCGCTTGACCACATCGGACCCGCCCTTGAGCCATCGAACCTCGACCCCTGCGGCTGCGAGATCGCGCGTGACATTGCGCTCGTCCGGATCGATTCCGCCCACCGGTCCTCCATCCAGGAGCACGCGGACTCGGATCCCGCGGCGGACCGCTTCCTCCAAGACCCCGGCGATTCGTCCGCTGCTGAACGTGTACACGCCCAATTCGATCGTCCTCTGCGCGGACCCGAGGAAACGGAGGAGAGGCCCGTCGCCCTCGTCCGGCGATAGGACCGCGGTCACCGGTCCCTGCAGGTCGAAGGACTCGAGATTGAACGCGGATTGCCCGACCCGATGATGCCTCAAATCCTCCCAATCCTCGGCTTCGTCGCGGTCCATCCATGCGCCGTTCCCATCCCGGTTGCGCAACGCGACTTCACCGCGTCCCATGCGCTCCGCGGCTCGTCCCGTCCAACCCTCATCCTGGTACGTCGACTCACCCCAGGCGTAGGCATCGACGACCGTCCCGGCGGGATCGAGGAGGAGGACCTCGTCTCCTGCATCGGCGAGCCGCGGCACCCCGCCGTCCATCCGTCGGACGTCGCCCGATTCCAACGCGAAGTCGGCCATGGCGAGCGTGTCTTCCGCGTAGCTCGACGCGTTCCGCGTCACCAGGAGGAGACCGTTCGCGGGCAGGATGGAATCCGCAGGGAAGACGGCCGTCGCCTCGCGATCCGTGAGGGACCACGCGGTCATGTCGACCGGCACCGCCCCCGGGTTGCCGATTTCGACGAACTCGTCGTCGCGGGGCGCATTCGCGTAGACGCGGACGAGGAGGACGCCCCCGTCGGCTTCAGTGGAAAAAAGGGCGGGCGCGGGCCGGGGACAAGGGGGGAGGGGTTCGGCCTCGCGCGCCGCCGGGAGGGGAGGAGACGCCAAGAGGATCGCCGCGAGGAGGACGGCGGCCGTGGCTCTCAGGACCCACACGCGGGACGAGCGACTCCGGCAGCGATAAGGCGGCGGCCTACACGCACGCTACGTCGAGGCGGAATCGCCGGGCCAAGGGAGTCCTAGGCCACCAAGAGTTTCCCGTCGCGGACGATCGGCTTGCCGTCCGCTTCGACGGTCGCCGCACGGACTGTGCTTTCGAATCCGAACGCGGACTTGTTGGGGCCGCCGACGAATTGGTTCCCTCCGACTCCGACAGAGACGGCGCCCCGCACGATCGGGTTCTGAAGGAAACCCAGCGTGGCCTTCGGGTTCGTTCCGATGGTGAACGAGGCGATGCGATCCCGGTCTCCCGTTGACATTTCGTACTGCTTCCGCAGGGCGAGCGCGGCGGCGTCCCCATCGAACTTGGTCAGGCGGCCGCCGCGGAATTCCCATCGCATGCGTCGGATGGAACGTCCCGCCCAGGCCTGGGGGACGTCGAAGACGACCACGCCTTCGGCGCTCGTTTCTTGAGGAAGGAGGGTCACGCTGCCGGAGGGGATCGAGGATTCGAACACGCCCGCCTCAATGTCTTCGTCATCGACGACTCCATCGTAGATCATGGGTTGGCGCCCCCGCACGGAGAAGGTCAGGTCGGTTCCGCTCGGTGCGGTCACGTGGACCTCGTCCGCCGTCCCGAGGATCCCGGCCACGCGTTGGCCGGTCGCGGCGAGGGTCTTCGCAGGGACCGCGGAGGCCTCCCGGACCATCCGCTCCCACGTCGCGAAGTTGAAGCCGTAGGCCTTGGCCCGGGGACGGGTCACCTGACCGATCGCGAGGCCCAGGGAGCGGACCTTCCGTTCCCGCATCGGGAGATGGGCTTCCGTCTCCGCCTCGTCGTTCGCGGCCATCTTCTCCGACGGCACGCGCCGGTACACCGCGGGGTCGTACGCGGCTCCAAGCCAAAAATTCGCGGTGGACAAGTTCGACAGGCCCCGGCAGAACGCGGACGGCTGGCGCAGTTTCTCCGTGGACAGGTGCTTCATGTATGCGGAGTAGTACTTGTCCGTGTACAGGTTCAGGAGCACGTCGGCTCCTACCTTGAAGCACTCCGTGGCCAGGTCTTCCGCCAGGGACAGCGTATGTGGATAGAAGAAGATCGTCACATTGTCGTCCGATCGGATTCGAAGGCAGTTCTTGACGGCATTCTCCGCGAGTGTAGGCATTGAGATGGTCCCCGGCCCGCGAGAGGCCGGGCCGTATATGAAACTCCCGGCGAGGTCGGCGAACTGCGGATTTCCGAGTAGCGACGCGGGAGGCGTCGTCCTTCACCGGGATCTCGAACGACGCGGCGCCCCGCTCGGTAGGCCTTTGATGAGGTCTCGCAATGCGCCCTCCGGGTCCTTCGCCTTCACGACGCCGGTCGCGAGAAGCACGCCCGACGTGCCGAGGTCAAGGGCCTTCGAAACGTCCCTCCGGGTGCGTACACCGGCGCCGCAAAGGACCAACACCTTCGCATTCACCGCATGGATTCGGTCGACGGCCCGGGAGATCACTTCGGGCTTCGCGGTCGTGACGCTCACGTCGCCCCCGATCAACTCGGGCGGCTCGATCGCGATGTATTCCGGGGAGAGCTTGGCGAGGGTCTCGGCCTCGGAAATGTCGTCGGCGCAGGCGATCACCTCG
>WNGC01011228.1_pt1 | contig 13467 bp, 9 predicted proteins | sample 5400051 | NCBI WGS metagenome assembly WNGC01 (sample SAMN13153368, study PRJNA577476) | soil metagenome | isolation source: 20 cm soil or saprolite under grassland replicate 2 | place: USA:California | collected 2016-06-15 | reverse complement strand
CGAACAGCTCACTCTCGAGCAGGTTTTCCGGTATGGCCGCGCAGTTCACCGCCACGAACGCGCCCGAGGCCTTGGGGCCGTGCAGGTGCACAGCGCGGGCGACCACCTCTTTGCCCGTGCCCGATTCGCCCTGAATCAGCACGGTGGCGGTGCTCGCGGCGACGCGCGCCAGCAGCTTGTAGACGTCGAGCATCGCGGGACTCTGCCCGACAAGCGCATTCGGGCCCACGGCGTGATGCTCGACGACGGGAAGCGGAATCGTCGTTTCGCCGGCCGCGGAGCGCAGCCGCTCCAGGGCACGGATCAGGTCGTCGCGGCGCAGCGGCAGGGCGAGCACGTCCAGCACGCCGAGCTTCTCGGCGCGCAGCGCCAGTCCCATCGACGGCGCCTGCGCCGCCGCGATCAACCGCGGGCCACCCGTGGCGGAGCGCAACGCGTCGGCCCACCACGACAGCTCCTCGTCGGGGCGCTCGCCCAGCGCGGCGAGGACGACGTCCCACCGCGGGCGCCGCGTCCACCTCCAGCCGGCCGTCGTCGGCCCACTGCCGCAGACTCTGGAGCAGGGCGGCGCTCCCCGCACCTTCACCCGCGACGACGAGAATCCGCAAGCGCGCTGCCCCCTCCTTCCGCGGCACCGCGGGCAGAGGCGAAGGCTCCATCCCGATCGGACGGGTCATCCGCTCGTCCGGGTGCCGCCCCGATAGCGAGCGACCAGCGCGAGCGCATCATCCGTGCCCTTGCCGTGCTGGCTCAAGATGTGCTCGGCGAGTTGTTGCGGAGGTGCCTCGAACTGCAGCCCGTCACTGAACCCTTCGCGGATGCCATCCGTGGCGAAAATGAGCAGGTCTCCCGCGGTGAGCGGCATGACCTGGGCACGGACCTGCGGCAGCTCGGAGCCGACGATGCCACCGCGCGTGACCAGACTGGCGCGCGCCGGAGCGGGCGCCCTCGCCCGGTCGGCGTGGAACAGCATGCACTCCACGTTGCCGACGCCGGCCCACGTCAGCTGGTTTTGCTGCCGGTTGGCGAAGGCGAGACTCATCACCACGCCGCGCGAGCCCTTGAGCGCCCAGTGGCAGCGCTGGAGCAGCGCCAACACCGATTCGGACGCGTGCTCGTCGAGCGTGGTCACGGCCGTGCGCGCCGCGGTGGCCGCTTCCGCACCATGGCCCAGCCCGTCCACCACCGCGAGGAGCACGCCCGTGGCCACGGGCTTCACGAGGTGCAAGTCGCCCGACTGGGTCTGGCCTGGAAGCGCCGACGAGGCGACACCCCAGTCGATCACGGTCGAGGCGTCCACCGACGCCTTAGGCATTCATGCGCCGCCATTTTTTCATCGTCACAGTGGTCCCCTTCCCCGTATCGGAGACCACCTCGAAGTCGTCCATGAGGCGGCGGGCGCCGGGCAGCCCGAGACCCAGACCCCCGGACGTGGAGTAGCCGTCCTGCATCGCGCGGGGCACGTCGCGGATCCCGGGCCCCTGGTCGCGCGCGACGACCACGACGCCCTGACGGTCGCCGTTCGCCACCACGCTGATGGCGATTTCGCCGCGCTTGGCGTACATCAGGATGTTGCGCGCGATCTCGGAGATGGCGGCGGCGATCACCGTCTGGTCGCCGCTCGAGAATCCCGCCTCGGCGGCCAGGTCGCGCCCCCGCTGCCGCGCGGTCACGACGTCCACATCCGCCGCGATGGGGATCAGCAAATCGTCACCCACGGTCGATGCGTCCCGGTCCGCCGCGCTCGATCCGGAGCTGGGTCTGGACGTTGAGGAACGCCAGGCCTTCCTCCAGGTCGAGGGCGGTCGACACGCCCTTGAGCGTCAGCCCGAGCTGCACCATCGCGAACGCGACCTCGGGCTGGATGCCGACGATCACCGTTTCCGCACCACGCAGCCGCGCCATGTGCGCGATGTCGCGCAGCGTGCGAACGGCGAACGAATCCATCACGTCGAGCGCCGTGACGTCCACGATGACCCCGCGCGCCCGAAACCGCCCCACGCGCTCGATCAACGCCTCACGCAGCTGCGACAGATCGGCGTCCGTCAGCGCCGACTGGATGGACGCGATCAGGTAGTGACCCTGCTTCAGAATAGGAACTTCCACGCGCCCCCCGTCGACGGAGTGGTGTGCCGGCTCACGCCTTCGGAGTCAGCTCTTCCAGCGGCACGACCTTGTACCCCAGCAGCCGCTCCGCCTCCTCGATGCCCCCCTGCAGATCGCCCACCGTCGCCATCTCGCTCAAGTCGACGCCGATCGTCACGAGTGTCTGCGCGATTTCCGGCGAGAGACCCGTCACGATCACCGTGGCGCCCAGCAGGCGCGACGCTTCGACCGTCTGCACGAGGTGGTTCGCCACGTTCGAGTCCATCGCCGCGACGCCCGTGATGTCTATCACCACCACCTTGGCGCGATTGGTCCGGATGGCCCGCAACAGCTGCTCGGTGAGCTGGCGTGCGCGCTGCGGATCGATCACGCCGATGATCGGCAGAATCAAGAGCCGCTCGCGTACCTGCAACACCGGCGTCGACAGCTCCCGGATCGCCTCCTGTTGCTGCCGGATGATGCGCTCGCGCTCCTGCACGAAGCCGACCGCCACCGTATTCGCGATGCGGTTGGCGGCCGGCTCGTAGGCGTCCAGGATGCGGTTGAGCTTGTCGAAATCTTCGTGGTACTTGGCGAACAACGAGCGGGCGAGCACGTCTCGCAACAGCAGCACGATTCCGACCACTTCGTGCGTCTCGACGCCGCGCGGGATGATGCGCTCCGACAGGTTGCGCGCGTAGGCCTGCAGGGCCTCGAACGTCCCCGTCTCCAGCGCTTCGACGTAGTTGTCGTACACCGAGGTCGCTTCGGCGAAGATTTCTTCCTCGGTCATCGCCGTGAGCAGCTGGGCGCGCGTGATGCGCCGCGCCCATTCCTCACGCAACTGGGTGCGATTCTGCCGGAGGTGCGCCACCAGCTCGCGCAACAGCGCCGCGGTGGATTCCGTTTGTGCTTGGGGGTCAGGCAGCGGCGACTGTGCGTCTTTTCCTTTGGTGGCCATGGCTGGCGCTCCCCGCCTGGTCGAATGTTGCTGCGGCGCAACAGCAAGGCTAGTGCCAACTTGTTGGATCGGCTCGACTACTGTAACTGACGACGCCGAACAGCGTTACAAATCTAGTCGCTGTACGAGGAGAGCGTCAGTGCAACACTTCGAGGCGCGCGCGTGCGGCTTGATGCACAAAAAAAAGGCGCAGGGGAGCGAGCCACCATCGGGGCCCACCCGCCCGCGCACGGCGGCCCGGTGGACGCAATCCGCGAATGGTCAGCTCAGTTGGCCCGCTTCCCCGCGTACATGTCCTGCGTATGGTCGTGGCGCGCCGCGTCGCGGCACCCACGCTACTGCGGGTCCCTTCGCAAGACGGATGCCGCGCGCGGTGCGCTGATTCGGGTTTCCCGAGCGGGGCGCGGGGCGGCCCGATGTGGGCGGAATGCAGCATCATGCCGCATGAATTGTACGACGCAGTCGCAGCGCCGCCACGGAGCTAGGGAGAGCGCCGCGGGGAGCGGCGTGCGGTCCGCTCCCCGCCGGGCTCTGCATCGGTCATTCGCTGACCTCCGGGTTAGGCACACTGTTGCGACGGCTCATCTGCGTGGACGCTCAGCCGGCGCCGAGCGGTTGCGGGATCGCGACCGCGCGGCGGGGCGTGTGGGGCGAGGTCGCCGCCAGCGGGACGTCGAGCTCGAACCGCTCATCGTCGCAGAGGACGCGGGCGATGCGCTCGGCCGCCCGGCCGTCCCACCGCTCGAGGACCGGTCGCGCCGGCGAGCGGCGCGCCAGCGCCCGCTCGGCGGCCGCGAGGATCGCGTCGCGCTTGGGGAGTACGAGACGGTTCGTGCCGTGGGTGCAGGTGATCGGACGCTCGGTGCTGGGGCGCACCGTGAGACACGGCACGCCGAGAAACGACGTCTCCTCCTGGAGCCCGCCCGAGTCGGTCAGGACCAACGCGGCGCCCGCCACGAGGCTGAGCATCTCCAGATAGCCGAGTGGCTCGAGGATGCGCAGCCCGTCGGCGTCCGGGACCCGGAGTCCCTGCGACTCGATGCGCTGTCGTGTCCGGGGGTGCATCGGGAACAGCACGGCCACGCGCTCCGCCAGACGCTTGAGCGCCTGCACCAGCTCCCGGAGCACCACAGGATCGTCGACATTCGCCGGTCGGTGGAGCGTCACTACCGCAAACTGGTCACCGCTCACGCCGTGGCGCGCCGGCGCCTCGAGGGCGGTCGCCTGCGGCAAGGCCCAGGCGAGCGTGTCGATCATGACATTCCCGACGAAGTGCATCCGCTCAAGCGCGATCCCCTCACCCGCGAGGTTGACGGCGGCGTCGCGCGACGGCAGGAACAGCAGGTCCGACAGCCGGTCCGTGACCACGCGGTTGATCTCCTCGGGCATCGTCCAGTCGCCGCTGCGCAAGCCGGCTTCCACGTGACCGACGCGCACACCGAGTTTGGCCGCCACGAGCGCGGCGGCGAGCGTGGAGTTCACATCGCCGTAGACCAGGAGCAGGTCCGGCCGGAGCTCGACCAGGATGGGCTCGAGTCGCTGCATCACGTCGGCGGTCTGCCGCGCGTGGGAGCCGGAACCGACGCCCAGGTGGAAGTCGGGCGCGGGAATCCACAGCTGCTCGAAGAAGGCGGTGGACATGCCGTGATCGTAGTGCTGCCCGGTGTGCACGATCACGTGCTCCACGCCCCGCTTCACCAGCTCGCGATCGACGGGCGCCAGCTTCATGAAGTTCGGGCGGGCGCCGACGACGGAGAGGACGCGCATGAGATCCTTAGTGAATGTGTGTGGCGATCAGGATCGCGGCGGGAATTCCCGCCAGGATCCCGAGGATCCGGAACGTGGACTCGCTGTCGTGCCGCTTGGGCACGACGATCTGATCGCCCGAGCGCAGCCCCATCCCGTCCACGGTCGCGCCGCGCGCGATCGCCTCCTGCAGCTCGCTGCCCGTCACGCCGTCCCGGCCGATCCGGTCGATGCGCGTGCCGGTGAATTTCGCGTCCTTCGTGGGCCCTCCGGCCGCCATCAACGCGTCCGACACCGGGGCGTCGGCCGCGACCGGGTAGAACCCCGGGTGCTCCACTTCGCCCAGCACCGACAGCCGCACCAGCACCCTGGCGTGGACGACGGGGTCCTTCATGTAACGTTTGAGCTGGTCCTTGAGGTACGGCTCCACCTGCGCGCGCCGCACGCCCGCGAGCGGGATGGGGCCGATCACCGGGAGCATCAGGGCCGGTCCGGGACCGACCGTGAAGGCGTGCGAGAACTGGCTGTCCCCCTCCACCTCGAGCAGGATCTGGTCGTTGATCTGGAAGTCGCTGGTGGCGGCCCCGTTTCCCGTCTGGGCGGCGGCGGGACCTGCCAGCAGCATGAGCGCCACGAGGCGCACGATCGTCTTGGCTGTCATGGTCATCACTCGACGGTTACGCTTTTCGCCAGGTTGCGCGGCCGATCCACGTCGCAGCCACGCAGCACGGCGATATGATAGGCCAGTAGCTGCAGCGGAATGACCGTCAGCACCGGCGCCAACAGCCTTCGGCGCGAGGCAGACGACCGGCATGTTCTCGTCGATCAGGGCGATGGGCCCGTGCTTCATCTCCGCCGCGGGGTAGCCCTCCGCGTGGATGTAGGAAATCTCCTTCAACTTCAGGGCGCCCTCGAGCGCCACCGGGAAGTTGACGCCGCGCCCCAAGTACAAGGCGTTGCGTGCCTCGGCATGGCGCTCGGCGAGCGAGCGGACCTGCGGCTCCACTTGGAGGGCCCGCGCCACCAGCTCCGGCAAGCGCAACAGCTCCGTGACCATGGCCCGCCCTTCATCGACCGACATGCCGCGCTGTCGCCCCAGCCACAGGCCCAGCAGCAGCAGCGACACCACCTGGGCGGTGAACGCCTTGGTGGAGGCGACCCCGATCTCCGGACCGGCGTGCAGGTAGATGCCGCCGTCCGCCTCCCGCGCGATGGTGGACCCGACCACGTTGACCAGCCCCATCACGGTCGAGCCGGCCGCCTTGGCGGCGCGCAGCGCCTCCAGCGTGTCGGCCGTCTCGCCCGACTGCGAAATCGCGATGGTCAGCGTGCCCGGAATCCGCAGCTCGCGGCGGTAACGGTACTCCGAGGCGTACTCGACCGACACCGGGATCTCGCTCAGCTCCTCGAGGATGTGACGACCCACCAGTCCCGCGTGCCACGACGTACCACATGCCACGATCACGATGCGCCGGATGCGGCTGCATTGCGCCGGCGTCAGGTTCAAACCGTTGAGGCGCGCCGTCCCCTCGCCGGCGAGCAACCGTCCCCGCAGCGTGCTGCGCACCGTCTCCGCCTGCTCGCAGATCTCTTTGAGCATGAAGTGCGGGTACCCGCCCAGGGCGATGGCGTCGAGGTCCCATTCGATGTCGTCCACCCCTCGATCCTGCTCCTGGGCGTGACTGTCGAGCACGCGATACCCGGACCGCGTCACCACGGCGACGTCGCCGTCGTTGAGGTAGACCACCGATCGCGTATGGGCGAGCACGGCGCTCGCATCTGACGCCACGAGGAATTCGCCGTCCCCGACCCCGAGCAGCACGGGCGAGCCGCGCCGGGCGACCACGATCTTCCCGGGATCCGCCTCGCAGACGACCGCGATGCCGTAGGTCCCCTCGACGTGGGCGAGAGCCGCCATGACGCGCTCCTCGAGAGTCTCGCCCACGGAATCCTCGATCAGGTGCGCCAGCGTTTCCGTGTCGGTCTCGGTCGTGAAACGGTGGCCCTCGCGCTCGAGCCGCGTGCGCAGGACGTCGGCGTTTTCGATGATCCCGTTGTGGACCAGGGCGAGCGTGCCGCTGCAGTCGCTGTGCGGGTGCGCGTTACGCTCGGTCGGGGCACCATGCGTCGCCCAGCGCGTGTGGCCGATGCCGCAGCTGCCGTGCAGTGGCGCCTCCGACAGAAGGTCCCGCAGGCGCCCGATGCGTCCCGCCAGCTTGCGGGTCTCGACCCCACCTCCGTTCAGGACCGCGACTCCGGCGGAGTCGTAGCCGCGATATTCGAGCCGGCTCAGGCCCTCCACCAGAACCGCTGCCGCTTCCCGCGGCCCGACGTACCCGACGATTCCACACATCGCTCACGCGTCCTTTGTCTTGAGTTCCAAGAGCGGCTTCCCCGTGATCGCGAGACCGAAGCGGGCGAGCTGGGTGAGCCCGGTCGGGCGCAGGGACCCGAGCGGGGTGCGCCGACGGCGCGGTTGCCCGCGGCGTCGGAGGCTCGGGGTCCTCAACTGCACGCTGGTTCGATCCACGTCCCACTCGCTCCCTTCAAATTTGAGGCCCGGCCGCGTTCTCGCGCCCTGACGCCGCCGCTACCGATTCGCCCGCACAACGGGTTAGCGATGGTGCACCTGGCTCGCGCGTGCCGCGCTGCGACCGCGTGTCCGTTGCGCTCGCGCGGCAGGCCCGCCGCGTCACAGCCGCGCATCTCCAGGTGGCTGAGGCGCGGCAGAGTCCACGAACCACGGCCCCGTGTTTGCAGATAGCACCAGTGCCCTGACGGGTCATCCCGACACGCTGTACGCGGGGAGCGAAGCATGAGCGAGCGAATGCCACAAGGCGGATTGCCGCTGGTCCTACTCGGTGGCGACGGCCAGGAGGCCATGCGATGGCTGAAGAGCCTACTGGAGGGCGGCGGGTACGCCGTGCTCCAGGAGCGCTTGGCTCAGCACGTGCTCGAGCGCGCTCGCAGCACGGAGCCGGACCTCATCATCGTCGACGCGGAGCTCCCCGACATGCCGGGCGCCGACCTGTGTCGCACGCTGCGTACGGACCCGCGCGTCTCGAGCAGCACGCCGATCCTGCTCGCCGTGCGTGAACCGGCCAGCCGGGCCCAGCGGCTCGCCGCCCTGCGCGCCGGCGCGTGGGATTGTATCACGCCGCCGCACGACGCCGACGAGATTCTGCTCCAACTCGGCTCCTACGTGCGCGCCAAGCTCGATGCGGATCGCGCCCGGGCGGAGGGGCTGCTCGATTCCCCCACGGGACTCTACAACCGGCAGGGACTCGCCCGCCGCGCGCGCGAACTCGGCTCCCAGGCATTCCGCGATCATGGGCCCCTGGCGTGCGTCGTGCTCGTGGTCGACCTCGAGCCCCAGGACCTCGCCCCGGGTCAGCAAGGAAGTGGCCCGGGCACGGACGCCGCCGGAGCGCGCCGGCTCGCCGAGCGGCTCGCGAGCTCGGTGTCCACACCCAGCACCACGGGCGAGCCGGCGACCGCGGGCTCGACCGCCACGCCGTCGCCTCGGGTCCGCTGCGGCTACGAAGCCGTCGCGAACGTGGGGTACGCGCCGATCGAGCCGGTCGATTTGCTGGTCCGGGCCGCCGCCGCCGTCCGCACCGGAAAGACGGATTCCGGGAGCTGGCTGCGGCGCTTTGACGAAGGAATCGGTACCGCCGCTTCTTAGACCGGAACCCTGGGCGACCCGCTGTTCTCGTCCATCGCTTCATACCCCGGCAGATAATAGGAATAGTACCGGTACGCGCCGCCCGCGGGCACGTCGTTCAGCACCGCTCCGAGCATGCGTACCGGCAGCCGCTGCAGCACCTCCAGCTTGGCCGCCGCTACCTCGCGGTGGCTGTAGCCCGTGCGCAGGACTAGGGCCAGCGTCCCCGTCAGGGTGCTGAGAATGAGGGGATCCACTCCGGCCGCGAGCGGCGGGCTGTCGATCAAGACCACGTCGTAGCCTGACCGCAGGCCGTTCACCAGCGACGTCATCGCCGGCGAGCCAAGCAACTCCGGCGCGTTGTAGGCGCGTGTCCCGCAGCCGATCAGCGAGAGTGCCGGGAACTGCGTCGCCTGCACGATGGCGTCGAGCTGCGCTTCGCCGCGCAGGAAATCGCTCAAGCCCGGCCGGCGGCGGACGCTCAGCCGGCGGTGCAACACACCCCGCCGGATGTCCGCGTCGATCAGCAGCGTGCGGTGCCCACCGTCGGCAAAGGTGTGCGCCAGGTTCGCCGTGATGAACGATTTGCCGTCGCCGGCCCCGGGACTCGTGATCGTCACCAGCAGCGGGGCCCGGCCGCCGTGGGCGTACACGAGATTCAGGCACACGCCGCGCAGGGCCTCCACGACTTCGTTGACGTCGTCGGGGACGCGGGCGCCGCCGCCCCGGCCGCCCCGCGGCAGGTTGCGGAGATGCGGGACCGCGCCCAGGATCGGGATCCCGAGTCCGCGCGAGACCTGGTCGGGATAGCGGACCTTGGGGTCGATCCGATCGAGCACCACGGCGCCGCACAGCCCCAGCGCCAGGCTGGCGGCGAATCCCAGGAACACGACGCGCGGTGCCGTATTCCGGACCGGATCCTGCGGCACAACCGCGTGATCCAGGATGCGCGCGTCCGGTACTGCGCTCTCCTCGGCCAGGCGCGCCTCGTCGTAATTCTTCTGCAAGTTGGTGAAGAGGTTCTCCGCGAGCGTCACCTGGCGCTGTAACCGGGCCTCGTCGATGGCGCGCGGCGGTACCGCCTGCAGCGTCCGCGAGTCCGCCGTCACGCGGCGCCCCAGCTCCGCCTCCCGCCCGGAGAGCTCGGCCAGAAGCTGGCGCGCCAGGGTCGGGATCGTTTGCCGCTGCAGCGTGGCTACCTCGGTCAAGGTCCGCTGCACCAGGGGGTAGGCATCGCTGTACTTGTAGCGCAGCGCCCGCAGCTGCGCCTGCCTCGTGGTCAGCTCGTCGAGCGCCTGTTTGAGCTCCACGTTCTGCTGCACCGACCCGACCACCGCCAGCGCCTCCGGCGACAGCCCCGAGTCTCCCGACTGCGCCTGCGCCAGCACCCGCTCAAGTGCCTCCCGATCACGCTGCACTTGGTCGCGATCGACCTGCATCTTGAAGAAGTTCGTGAAGGCCGGATCGTCGACCGCTCCGGCCTTGGGAACCTGCGTGGGCCGCGCGATCGTGCTCACCTGGAATCGCTCCAGCGCCTTCTCGGCGTCGAGCAGATTCTGGTGCGCCGCCGCCAGCTGCTGGTCCAGAATCTTCGTCAGCTCGGTCAGTTTCTGCCGCCGCAACTCCGCCGCGACCTGTACAAAGCGCTCGGCGATCGCGTTGATCGTGGAGGTAATGCGCACGGCGTCCGCGCCCTTCAAATGCATCCGCAGGAAGTTGCCCGCGGGGTCGGCGGCGACCTCGAGCTCGTCACTCAGCGCCCGCGCGGAGTCGCGCACCGTCGCCACCGAGAATTCCATGGTGCGGCCGGCGGGGAGCGTGCCGGCGGGCGGTGCCCAGGTGAAGCCCAGACGGGCGCCGATCGCGTCCCCGACGGCACCGTGCTCCACCTCCACGCCCTTGTCCGTCGACAGCGTGAAGCTCCGTCCGCTCCCATCGATCGCAAGGCGATACACTCCCGGTCGATACTGGTCCGCCACCCGGAACGTGTCGAACAGAGTGGCGTCCTCGCGCGCCTTGGGCGTCAGGAACAGGCGTTGGTCACGCACCACTTGATCGAGCACGCGATAGGACTTGAGCAGGTCGAGCCAGGCCTCAGACTCGAGCGGCTGCCCCGCGCGAATCGGGCCGCGATCCACGCCGCCGCGCTGATCGGGCTGATCGATCCACAACGTCGCCTGCACCATGTACTGCGGCTTGATGAAGCGGGTCGCCGCCAAACCGCCGACCGTTCCCACGATGGTCACCACCGTGATCAGCCACTTGAAGCGCCCCACGGCGCTCAACACACGGCGCCAGTCGACGCCGGTCTCCGGCTGGGCGTATCCCTGGCCGAATCCCATGTCGGCGCCCATGGGCGGCGCGGCCGCGGGGGCCACGGCGGGCAGCGAGGAGCCGGCATGAAGGGGGAGGGGACTGGTGCTCATCGGAACGCGTACCTCCACTATGGTGGCGGGCCGCGCCGGGTGGCGCGGCGACGCGCCTTCCCTGTGGCAAGTCCGATACCGCGCGGCACGGAGCCCACACTCTCCCCATGCCGCAAATCGGTGCACCGCATCCAGACGCCGGATGCACCTTGGTGCGGGCGCGACTCCTCGTAACCACCGTGTGACCGGCCGAATTCGTTGTCGTTGTGCGGAGAATCCCTGTCGCTGCGGCCCTGCGACAGGTTGGCCCGAACCCTGCGTAGAGGGGGGTCAACCGGAAATCAAGGACGCCCCGATGTCCACACCGCTTGCTCATGACGGCGTGACCCCCCCCGTCGAGGGACGGGAAGCGTCGGCCATGCTCGCCATCGGGCCGGAGGCCAAGGCCCGCGTGCGGATTCTGGTGGTCGATGACGAACACACGCTGCGGGAGAGCTGCGCGGCGGTGCTGCGCCACGAAGGCTACGACGTGACCGTGTGCAGCCGAGGGCAAGAAGCCCTCGACCTGCTGAAGCGCCGCGCCTTCGACCTGGTGCTCGTGGACCTGTACATGTCGCAGGTCGATGGCCTCACCCTGTTGCGGACCGCGCTCGGGACCAATCACGACACGATGGTCATCGTGATGACGGGTAACCCCAGCGTCGAGTCGAGCGTCGAGGCGCTGCGTCAGGGGGCGTTCGACTACCTGCCCAAGCCGTTTTCCGCCTCGCACCTGCAGGTGCTGATCGGGCGAGCGGTGCACACTCTGCTGGTCGCGCGTGAGACGCGCGAGCAGCGCGATACGCTGGACCAGCTGCAGGTTCATTCGGACAAGATCACGCTCCTGGGCACCGCGCCGTCGTTCCGGCGCGCGATCGAGCTGGCCCGCAAGGTGGCCCCGACCGACGCGTCGGTGTTCATCACGGGCGAAAGCGGCAGCGGCAAGGAGATGATCGCCCAGTTCATCCATCACCATAGCCGTCGCTCCAGCCGGCCGTTCATCGCCGTGAATTGCGCCGCCCTCCCCGAGGGTCTGCTCGAGTCCGAAATGTTCGGCCATCGCAAGGGGGCGTTTACAGGTGCGGTGCGTGACAAACCCGGTCTGCTCGAAGCCGCCAACGGCGGCACGCTGTTCCTCGACGAGCTGATCGAGATGCCGAAGCCCATCCAGGCCAAGTTGTTGCGGGTGATCCAGGACGGTGTGGTGCGGCGCGTGGGCAGCGAGACGACGGACGCCGTCGTGAACGTGCGCTTCATCGCCGCCACCAACGGCGACCCCGAGTCGTCGGTCGAATCGGGCGAAATGCGTGAAGACCTGTACTACCGGCTGAAGGTCGTGCCGATCCACGTACCGGCGCTGCGCGAGCGCCCGGAGGACATCCCCCTGCTCGCCGATTACTTCCTGTCGACGTACTGGGTGCGGCACCGCCGCAAGGGCGCCCCGTTCCCGCGTCTCACGGATGCGGCGCTGCGCACGCTGTGCGGCCATCCTTGGCGGGGCAACGTGCGTGAGCTGCAGAACGTGATCGAGCACGTGGCCGTCGTGGTGGAGCCGGGCGCGGAGATCCGCCCCGAGGATCTGCAGCTCACCGGAGAGCCGACGCCGGCGGCGGGGTCGAATCCGGCGTCGCTCATCTCCACGCTGCTCGAGGAGAGCTATCACGCCGCCCGCGATCGCGTGATCGCCCAGTTCGAGCGCCAGTACCTGACGTGGCTGGTCAACCGGGCGAGCGGCAACATGTCCAAGGCCGCGCGGATCGCCGGCGTCGATCGGACCACGCTGTACCGGTTGATGGAGCGTCACGGCCTGCAGCGCAGTCCGACGGCAGGCTGGGTGGTCGAGCGGGAGTCCGCCCCAACCGCGGACTCCGCGGACTCCGCGGAGCCCGTGGAGCCGATGGACGTGGTGACCGCTGATGCGACCGCCCACAAGGCGCCGGCGACCTCATGAGAACGAATACCGCGGAGCGGCTCGACTGGCCCGCCGTGGAGGCGGCGATCGCGACCGTCACGGACCGGCTCCCCGAGCCCGAGCCGACGCCTCTTCCCGAGCTCGAGCCGCCCGATCTCGCGGCGTGTCTGTCGGGTCCGCACGGGCTGGATCTCGTGGTGGAGCTGGCGCATGACCTGCGCTCGCCCCTCACGTCGATCCTGTTCCTCGCGGAGGCGCTGCAGCAGGGTCAGGGAGGACCGGTCACGGGGGAGCAGGCCCGGCAGCTGGGCCTGATCTACAGCGCCGCACTGTGCCTGTGCGCCACGGCGAGCGACGTGCTCGAGCTCGCCCGGGGAGGGCAGCGCCTCGTGGACCGGGCCCCGGCGCCGTTCTCTGTGGCGGAAGTGTTCGGGTCGGTCCGGAGCATGATCCTACCTATCGCGGAGGAGAAGCGCCTCGAGGTCCGCCTGGTGCATCCCGTTCCCGAGCGGCGCACCGGACACGAGCGCGCGCTGTCGCGCGTGCTGCTCAACTTGGCCACCAATGCCGTCAAGTTTACCGACTCGGGCTTCGTGGAGATCGCGGCGCTGCCCGTCGGCACGCGGCGCCTCGAGTTCTCGGTGCGAGACACCGGGAACGGCATCGACACCGCGCGGCTCCGCACGCTGTATCA
>WNGC01001693.1_pt1 | contig 13467 bp, 9 predicted proteins | sample 5400051 | NCBI WGS metagenome assembly WNGC01 (sample SAMN13153368, study PRJNA577476) | soil metagenome | isolation source: 20 cm soil or saprolite under grassland replicate 2 | place: USA:California | collected 2016-06-15 | reverse complement strand
CCGAAGTCCGCTACAACAGCGAGTGGCTCGACAAACTCACCAGCTACGAAGTCGTCCGCCTCTGCGGCCACTATCGCCTCGCCCGCATGCTCGAACGCGAAGATTTTCGCTCCCGCCTCGCGGGCAATCAGCCCATTTCTGTCCACGAACTTTTATATCCACTTCTGACGGCGTACGACGCCGTGATCCTCCAGTCGGATGTGGAAATCGGTGCCACCGAGCAAAAATTCAATTTGCTCGTCCACCGCGACATCCAGCGCGAGTACGGTCTAGCCTCGGAAGTAGCGCTGACGATGCCGATCCTCGTCGGCCTCGACGGCCACCGCAAAATGTCTAAGAGCCTCGGCAACTACATCGGCATCACCGAAACCCCCGGCGAAATCTTCGGAAAAATAATGTCCATCCCCGACGAATTGATGTGGTCGTACTACGAACTGGTGACCGACCGCGCGCCCCAGGAAATCGCGACGCTGAAACAAGAAGTGGCCGGCGGTCAATTGCATCCCATGGACGCAAAAATGCGCCTCGCACAGGAAGTCATCGCCGGCTTCCACGGTGCAGACGCCGCCCGCAAGGCCGCCGAAAATTTCCAGCGCGTCTTCCGCGACCGCCAGGCTCCCGAGGAAATGAAACAGTTCAAGATCATTCGAATGACTGAAAACACGGTTCACGTCTATGAATTACAGGGGAACATCACAATTACTACCCCCTACCGTGAAGTGTCGGCCGCCGAATTGAGGAAGTGGACAAAAATTCTAGTCGCGCTAGGGCAAATAGAATCTGCGTCCGAAGCCGAACGAGTCATGAAACAGGGAGGATTTGAAGTCGATGGAGTGATAATCAAGGATCCTTCCAGCGGAATTAATTGGGGCCAAGCGGGTGCCTACATCGTTAAACTGGGGAAGAAAAAGTTTCTGCGCGTCATCGTCGAATAACCCCCTCTTTTGTCATTCCGAGCGAAGTGAGGAATCTCTCTTCGCGTCATCAGCGGCCTGTCAGTGAAGCGCTTCCGCCACTAACTGAGAAACGTGCTCCGCGATCGCCGGCGCCGCCGTCAGCCCAGGCGACTCCATCCCCACCAGATGAATGGCCTGCGGCACCTTGGGATCGCGCATAATCACAAAGTCGACGATGCCCTTGTGATCGGGAGCTGCCAGTTTCGGCCGCAGCCCCGAATACCCAAGCTGCAGGTCGTTCTCCTCGATTTCCGGCAACAGCGTTTTCGCGCTGTGCGCAAAATCCGAAATCGGCCGCCGATTCTTTTCGTAATTGTCCTTTCCCTCGACGTACGTTGCGGTCGGCCCCAGGAGAAACGTCCCCCACAGCGTTCTTGTGAAGTGCAACCCCAGGCTGAGCCCGTCAGAGTGCGGCAATGGATAAACAAGATTGTTGATCAGTGAAGAACGCGGACCACGTACCTCGCAATACTCCCCGCGCACCGGATAAATCTTCCACGAACGATTCCCCAGCATCGCTGCCACTTCATCCGCATACAGCCCCGCCGCATTGATCACGCAACGCGCCTCAATCGTTTCGTTCTGCGCGTCCTCTTCGTCGCCGATACGCAAACCCACCCGAATGGTCTTGCCGGAAGGCTCCAAGGAAACCACCAGCGCCCGCGTAACAATATGCGCTCCCTGATTCGTCGCCACCCGCGCATAGGCGTGAACCAGTTCCTCGGCGGAGACGATTCCGGTCGAGGGAACGTCCAGGGCGGCGACACCTTTGATGTGCGGCTCGCGCGCCCGGATTTCGTCAGCGCCAATCAGCCGAAGCCCTTCGACCCCGTTCTCTTCCCCACGCTTCTTCAGCGCGACGAGTTCGGTTTCCTCGTGAGCATCGACGGCGACGACAAGCTTCCCGCAGTGGCGAAACGGCACTTTATGCTTCGCGCAAAATTCGTAAGTCAGCCGGTTGCCCTCGACGCAGAGCCGTGCCTTCAACGAATTTTTCGGGTAGTAGATTCCGGAGTGGTTAACGCCGCTGTTGCGCGTGCTCGTAGCCATGCCCAGCTTCGGAAATTGCTCGACAAGGAATACGTCCTGCCACCGCTTCGAAACGGTATTGGCGATCGCGCAGCCGACCACCCCGCCGCCGATGATCAGAATGTTTGCCTGGTCCATGAAAACAGAATATCGGAAATAGAGACGGGAAAATAGCAGATCGCTTGCCCGGAAAATCAAGCCCCTGATTCTTCTCCGTTCCTGTTTGCAGTAGCTTACCTCAGCTATTGGTCGCCGCCGACTGCGTCAAAAAACGAATTACATGCAACCAGACGCGGTTCAGCCCCGTCGTGGACGGCGTAGGAAGCCTGTTTGTTTTGTTCGTAGCCGTTGCGCCAGAGCGAAGCGGCACCGTGCACGCCATCTTTGTTGATGGCGTAAAAATAGATATGAAAGGTTCCGAGTTTTTTCTTGTCGTTTTTGTAGTTGTGCGCGATGCGGCCCATGGCTTCGAGGCAGGCGTCCGTGGGCGATTTGCCCCGACGCATCATTTCAATGATGGTGTGGCCGCCGGAAATCTTGATGTTTTCTTCGCCCTTGCCGGTCGAACCCGCCGCGCCCACTTCATTGTCCACGCAGCACCCCGCCCCAATGATCGGTGAATCCCCGACGCGCCCCGGAATTTTCCACGAGAGGCCGGACGTCGTCGTCGTGGCGGAGATGTCCCCATTCGAATCAACCGCCATACAAGGAATCGTGCCGGTAGGCGGATGCCCGATGACACGTTCAGCGTAAGCAATTTGTTTTTCATCGCCATCGAAGATAGTTGAAATATGTTCTTTCCATTCCGGCGAATCGATTCCGGGCCGCCAATTGAAGGAAGATTTGGCCTTCCACGCGAGCCAGATCTTGCGCGAGTGCTCAGTGAGGAGATTCATCTCCTCGAATCCTTCGGCCACGGCAAAACGCCGCGCGCCGTCGCCAACCATCATCACGTGGTTGGTTTTCTCCATAACCGTTTTCGCGAGGCGCGAAACGTTTTTGATCCGGCGCACGCTCGCGACCGAGCCGGCGCGGTGCGTCGGGCCGTGCATGACGCTGGCATCGAGCTCCACCTCGCCTTCTTCATTGGGCAGACCGCCGTAGCCAACGGAGTCGTCGTTGGGATCATCCTCGACGATAGTGACCGCCGCGACGACGGCGTCCAGCGTGTCACCGCCCTTCTTAAGGATGTCCATCCCTTTATCGAGGGCATGAAGACCATTGGCGCTGGAAATGATCAGCGGCCGCTTGCCCTGCGCAGGACTGCCCGGAAATGCGGGCGCAGTTGCCGCTGCGCCATTCGGAGCGGAGCACGTGCGGCCAAAGAGTTTACCCGCGCCGGCAACCGCGCTGCCAATAAGCGAAGTGAGAAAGAATTTACGGCGTGACCACAGTTCCATTGAAGAGCCTCCTCAATATGCGGAAGGCACTATACAACAGTTGATAGTTGATATTTGAGAGTCGAAAAGGCGAGACTGGGAATCTGGAATAAAAAAAATAGCCAAGCTGAATTTTGCAGTGAGAAAGAGAAGATGAAGATCAGGACTAACTTGCTTTGCGTTATTTTTGTTCTTGCTCGAAGGCCTCGCGTAGGCCGTCGAGCATGTGCGTTGCGGCTTTTGCGTTATCCGTCTTTCGAATGTCCGACCAGAGGGAGTTACCGGTTTTCGGATCGATCACCGAGATGCGCGTGGAGCCAGGCGGCACCGCTTCATCCGCGCTTGCAACATTTTGGTTGCCGTCTTTTGGCTTGGAAGCCGGAGGGTTTTCTCCGCCAGGAACGAACTTCACGTAGTTGCCGTTCGAAAGGCGCAGCACGATATCCGCTTTCTGCGGCGTGTCGACAATCTGCAGTCGCCCCCATTTCGAAAGCTCAGTGTAGGCAGTGTTCTGGAGTTCAGCAGTAGTGGTTTGGTTATCGACGTAGACCGTCCGGGCCGAGAACAGGCTCGCGGGAAGCGAGGCGCGTTTGTGGTGCTTGTCGTTGGCCTGGATTGTTATTGTACTGAAGAGAACGGAGAGCGTGACGGCCGCAAATACGCGGACGAAAGATTTCATGAAGACACACTCCTTGCCGCACGGGGCAGACCGATGCGGCCACAGGCGAATTGAATTTTACGGGAAGTTTATGACGGACAGGGACGGCTCGTAACTGGACCGAAGAGGAGAAAAAGTGCAGATGGCGCGGCGGTAGAGGCTGCCTGTCCGGCGGGGTAGTGCGCGCCGGAGGGACTTGAGCTCCGAGCGGCCAGCCTAACTGAAAGTAGCTGGCTTCGCGGGGAATTCGCCTTCCCAGCGGGCGATGACGACGCAGGCGACGCAATTGCCGAGAACGGTGACGGCAGTTCGCCCCATGTCCATGAGTTGATCGATCGCGAAGAGAAGAAATAATGGTTCCATGGGCAGATGGAACGAAGTGGCCGCGCCGAAAACAATCAACAGCGAGGCGCGCGCCACGCCGGCAGTTCCTTTACTGCTGATTAGAAGCGTCAGGATCATCAAAACTTGCTGACCGACGCTGAGGTGCAGCCCCGCTGCCTGGACCACAAAAAATAAGGCCAAAGATTGATAGAGACTCGCGCCGTCCATATTGAAGCTGTAGCCGGTGGGGAGGACGAAGGCGACGATTTCGCGCGGGACGCCGAAGGACTCCAATTGTTCGATGGCGCGAGGCAGCGTGGCCTCTGAGCTCGCGGTGGCAAATCCGATGGTGACGGGCTCGGCGACGGCCTTGATGAAATGCTTGATGGGGATGTGCGCCCACAGCGTGATGGGCAGCAGAACGAACACGATGAAGAAGACGAGAGCGACGTACATGGTTGCGAGGAGTTTCAGGAGCGGGAGGAGGACTCCCAACCCGAGGTGACCGACAGTGTAGGCAACGGCGCCAAAGACGCCAAGCGGCGCGGCGTACATCACCAGGTTGGTGAACTTGAACATGGTTTCCGAGAGGCTCTCGGCAAAGGCGAGAATGGGGCGGCGCTTGGGCTCCGGAACGAGCGCGAGCGCCATGGCGAAGAGGACGCTGAAGACGACGATTTGAAGCACCTGCCCTTCGGCGACGGATTTGGCGATGTTCTCCGGGAAGATGTCGGTGATGAGTTGGGCGGCGGTGTGGGGAGAAACATTGAGGGCTTGCGCCACGGAGGACGGAGGGAGATGGACGCCTTCTCCTGCGCGGCTGATATGGATGGCCGCATAGCCGATGAGCATGGCAAGCGTGGAGACGATTTCGAAGTAGATGAGGGATTTGATGCCCAGGCGGCCGACTTTCTTCAGGTCGGAGTGGCCGGCGATGCCCACGACGAGAACGCCGAAGAGCAACGGTGCGATGATGACCTTGATGAGGCGGAGAAAGATGGTGCCGAGGAGTTGCAAGTTGACCGCGACCGAAGGCCAGTCGTGGCCAAACTCCGCGCCGGCGAGAAGCCCGACAAAGATCCAGGTCGTCAGCGAGCGGCGGGATGTGGCATATGCCGCAAAAATGAGGATTGCGAGCCAGCGCAAGAGCAGTGGGACAAGCGTAGACAGAGGCAGCATCTTAGCGCTCGCGGAGAGCGGCTGTAGATGAGCGCCCGCGAGGAGCGATGCCGCAATGGCCATGGTGGCGGTCAGGATGGCCGCTGCCAGAAATTTGCTTTTCATCGGCGCTGGGCGAAGGATTCCATCGGTGCCGAAAGGTATGCTGCTTCGGGTTGCGTGTCAATGGATTGCACGAAGTAAGGAAGTAGGGAGGTAACGAAGCAAGGATCGAAAGAGAATCGTGCCCGAGTTCTGCGAGGGCGGAGGGCAAGCTGTTGATGCCACGCGGGATTCCGGAAGGGTTAAAGTAATTCTTTAGAAATGCCAAGCCTGGTGCGCCGGCAGGGGGAGAACGACGCCACTCGACAAGACCCGTCTATGTGGCGCCCGCCCCCTTACCAGACCTTTGCGCCGCGCGTAACCAGGTCGCGCACGGCCTTGAATTTTCTTTTTGGCTTCACGCAAGAACCCTCTTGGAGGGGAGTTTATTACGAAGCGGCCACGCTAGTGTTGAGACGAGCAATGAGTGGGGGTGCGGGACGGGACGGAAACTAGAAAGTAGAAATGAAAAGTTGGAGTGGAAAAGCGAGGGTAGGGCGAGAAGACGGGGGAAATGTCAAAAACCCCACGCCTTCAAAAACCGAAAGCGGGCCGCCCTCCCAAAATCTCCGCACGGCATAAGGGACAGCCACCTGCCCACCCAAGAATCACGGAATATGAGAAGGAGGTTTTTTCGCAGCTTCCACCAGCATGCGGGGCACTCGACCGCCACGAATCTAGACTTTTAAGCGGCACCAGATGGCTTGCTGTGCCCCTGAAGTGCTGTGCTAATGTCGCCCTCGGGAGAACTCTCCAGACGTTCGAATATAAGCTGGCATATCCGCGTTTTGTTGGGAACGATCCGTAAATAAAACGGACCGTGGTGGTTAATCATTTCGAGTGTGATGTTGCCAGCAAATCCCGCATGTATTGTGGGCGCAGTCAGGTGGACCAGCAGGCCGAGCCGAGCTAATGAGCTGCGACCTTCGACGCGCGCAGCAATTTTGGATCCGAGTTTTAGATGAACGCGCTCCCGAGTGATGCCGAGTATGTGAACGCTTTCTTGCGTGTACGGTGGGAAGATAACGGTGGGAAGATAAATGTACCGTCATGTTCGGTGTGGCGGGGTTTCAAATAAGCAGCGGCCGTGAGTTGAAAACTCTCTTCAGCGAGGTTTAATACTTGCCGTAGTCCCTTTACTTTTGATCGGGCTTCATCCCAGCCTATAAAGTCGGAACCTATGAAAAGATCGAGAGCGGAAGTCGTGTATTGGTCTTCTCTATCTCTAGCGGAAGCAGGGGCTTGCTTGTTGGTAGTTGCACATTTCTAACGCGCCCGGCAACGTCGGTATACATCAGGATACCTCGGCGGGGAAACAGAGTAACACCGGGCTGAGGGAGGACGCCTTCCCTTGTTCGATTCCTCGGGTCCGAATGGGGGCGGGGGGAGCTCCGCCCCTACCAAGACAAATTCGCGGGGAAAAAATTGTGCGCAACCTCGGGTGGGGGAGACGCATCTCATGGGCGAGGCAGAAGACAACGAAGACCGGGTAGGACTGCATGATTGCGCAGTTCTGTGCGGGTCGCTGGCTTCGGCCGCCCCAGCTTCATCCTCAGGCGCCATCCCTGCCCGTTTGGTCCAGCCAATCCAACTAGGAGGGTTGTAGCATGCAAACTCTGAGAGTAGTTGTATTTGCAGTGTGTACTGTGCTGATCACTATGTTGTTTGGGGCCGTACTCGCGCCGGGCGCTAGAGCGGATCAGTGGGACAGAAAAACCATTGTTACTTTCAGCGATTCGGTGGAAATCCCCGGGGTAGGTCCTGCCCGCGGGAACCTACGTCTTCAAATTGGCCGATAGTCCGAGCGACCGGCACATCGTCCAGATTTGGAATGCAGATGAAACGCAAATCCTGGCAACGACCTTAGCCATTCCAAACACTCGCTCTGAACCACCCGATAAATCCATTTTCGAGTTTGAGGAGCGCGCGGGCAATTCGCCCATGGCCCTCAAAGTGTGGTTTTATCCGGGAGACAGCGCGGGACAGGAGTTCATCCATTCCCGATCTTCCTATAGCCGGTAGGGGCGGCTTGCTCCACCGTTGAATCGGGACATTCCCGATTCCTGGCAATCATGAGCGACGGGGCTTCCACCAAAAAGGGGTGGAAGCCTTGCCGTTTTTCAAAGCAGCTCAATCCGCAAGGAAAGGCTGCCGCTGACTCGTGGGTGACAATTTTACGAGGCTGCGCCGGGATGACACCAACAGGGAGTCAATACAGCGTGCCCCATCCCGTTTGGGAAATCACTGGGGGATTGCCAATCGAGGTCGTGTAAAATCGTTTACCGGGGGATGGGCCCAATGAGGGATGAGAGCACAAAGCAGGCGGCGCAGGAATACCTGGCGGCAAAGCTCACGGAAGAAGAGCAGATTTATGAAGAGAAGCACAATATGGCATTGGCGGTCGCGCGCGCTCCCCTGGTTTGGAAGAATGTTAAAGATTCCATTTTCGAGAAGTGCAGTGAGTGGAATGCGGTGACGCAGGAAGAGACTCTTATCTGCAAAGAAACGGCGATTGGAGATCTTAGGATTTGGTGCGCGGCCCGATCGAAGCAGATGACGGTGCATTACGATTCCAAGAAACTTTTGATCACGGTGAAGAACGCAGGGAGGCTGGAACACGAGAAAGACGTGATCCTGCGCATCGAAGGATACCGGACAGGCGCCGACCGGGCCGACCGGGATGTTCACCTGGTGCGAAACGAGCAGGCCGTAAACATCGAACTGTTGATTGTGGGCGAGCTTCGCGTTCTGACCGGAATGAAACGCCAAAGAAACGCTTAGGGATGGTGACCGGTCATACCTTCCGCACACCGCGCTCTCTAGAAAATCAAAGTCTTTGTGGTTTCAGCTAGTGGTGGCCACCCTCGCGGGCGCAATATTGCGCCCTTACAAGGGACCGACAACCACGAAGGCCGGACTCTTAGTCGGAACCGCCGAGGGGGAGGAAGTATTGGGTGCCTTTGACGGGTTCCTGGAGACGCTTGAGGAGGAGCTGGAGGTCTTCGCTTCGCTCGACGAAGTCGATGTCGGAGGTGTTGATGACCAGGAGGTCGGAAGCGGCGTAGCGGAAGAAGAAATGTTCGTACCCGCGGGCGACTTCCTCGATGTATTCAGGGGCGATGTGGGATTCGTCACGGGAGGCTTTTTTGGCAATGCGAGCGCGGAGAACTTCGGGCGTGGCCTGGAGATAGATGACCAGGTCGGGGGCGGGAATGTCCGCGGTGAGCGCCTCGTAATAGCGCTCGTAGAGCTTGAGCTCCTCGTCATCGAGATTGAGATTGGCGAAGATGCGGTCCTTTTCCATGAGGAAATCGGAGAGGACGGGGCCGGGAGCTTCGACGGCGAGGGCTTCGCGGAGGCGCTTCCGGCGCTCGATGAGGAAGTACATCTGTGCGCGAAGGGCGGAGCCGGGCTTGGCGTTGTAGAAATCGGCGAGGAAGGGATTGTCCTCGCAATCGTAGATGCGGCGGGCATGGAGGCGCTCGGCGAGGACGCGGGCGAGAGTGGTTTTGCCGACGCGCAGAGGGCCTTCAATAACGATGAAGCGAGGAGGCTGCGGACCGCGCTGCGGAAGACGAGCGCGCTTGGCGGCGGAAGAGTCGTTGCCGAGCATCGTTTCGTTTGACTCGCGGGAGGGCCGAGGTCAACAGGCGGATTATAGCAGAGTCGCGAGTAAGTCATCTGCGGTCCGCACGCTCTCGATGGGCGGCACCGCAGGGCCAAGAATGTAAAAATATTTTCACTTTTATGACCTAGTACTGCCGTTTAAAAAGAGGCAAACGGAGGGGCTAGAGGGTCGTACTAATCAGAATGAGACCGATAGGCCAGTGCTGCCTGACCATTTGAACAGTAAATTAGCCTCATTGCGAATGGGGACGGACTTGCAAGACCCACGGGCAATACTGAGGTGGCAAATGGTCATTACAGCGCTTCTCCTGATCTGTTCCATCCCGCAGATGGACGACACGGCGAACGTGGTTAACGATTCTCCCGCAGTTGCTCCCGCAGTTGCTTTCGATAGCGCGGCAAAAGATTCTACTCTCGTCGCATCCCTGCCTTCGGCGCCCGCACCCAAAGTGAATGCCGATCCGGAGCCCATCACTGCGAACCCGGCGGCGCAACCATTTCGACCGGTGAGGCCGGTATTTACCCGGCCGCGCGAAACGCCACGGCAAAGAAGGATGTGGTATGGATTGGCGCTGGCGGGACACAGCGGCGCGGCTTTCGACGCCTGGTCAACGTACCGTGCGGTCTCCGGCGGCTACGGGCGAGAGGCGAATCCGTTCATGCGCCCCTTCGCAAACTCGAACGCGATTTATGCGGCGACGCAGGTGAGCCCGGCGTTCATGGACTTCCTGGGCAAGCGGATGATGGTGAGCCAGCATGGCTGGGTACGGAAGATTTGGTGGCTGCCACAGGCGGCGGGCGCGAGTACGTCGTTTGCGTCCGGTGCCCATAACGTCGGCGTCGTGCACTAAGAGTTCCCTCAATCGGCCAAACGGAAAGCGTCCCGGTGACCCTCCTCACCGGGACGCTTCTGTTTTTGGCAGGCGCAGCGTCGTGCCACCCGCGCGATGCCAGGCTATTTGCCGACTACGACGATCACGAACGAGCCCGGCTTCATCGTGCCGCGGCGTGCACCGGGAGCAGGCGGATCGAAGTCGGCGGCCGGGAGGAAGATGTTGTGGGTTTTGAGGTCGAGACCCATGGTGCGGGCAGACTTCTTCGTGGGGACATTCTCCACAACGGTATATTTGTCTGGGGAATCCTCGTGGATGACGGTAAGGTTGCCGTCGCCGCAGGAGGCGAACACGTAACCCGTCGAGGGATCGAAGGCGGTGGCATCCGGACCTTCGCAGATGGCCGGAGTGGCGACGACCTTGCCAGTATCCGCGTTCACCACGGCCATAACTTTTTCATCGCATACAGAGAACAGGCGGCGGGTCTTCAGATCCATGGCCAGTCCTGAAGGCGACTTGCAGGGTGCGAGCGGCCAGTGGTGGAGTTCCTTGAGGTTCTGCGCATCGAGATGATGGAGCGCGGAGGTATCCTCGTTGTTCACATAGATCGTGCCGTTGCCGTCAGCGACGGCAAATTCGGGCTTGCCACCCAGATCTATCGTGCCGGCCACGGTGTCATCCGCGGCGTTAATCGCCGTGGCATTCTTGCCGCGGCCGTTGAAGGTGAAGACGCGCTTGGTGACGGCATCGTAAATGATGGCGTCGGGATTCGCATCTGTTTTAACGGTGCCGATGGATTTCAACGTTTTGAGGTCGAAGATGGTTACATCGTTCGAACGGCCGTTGCTGGTGAAGCCGCGACCGAGGTCGGAAGCGACAGCGATGCCATGGACGCCTTGGGTGTCGGGGATGTCGCCGACGACGGCGTAGGTGTCCGCATCGAGAACCATCGTGTGAGTGCCACGCGAGAAGTAAACACGGCGGGCGTCGCTGTCTACGTAGACGTAGTCCCAACCACCCTCGCCGCCGACCGGGACGGTTTTGATAACGTGATAACCGCTCGCGCCAGGCGACGGCGTGGCCGCGCGCGAGAATGCCACGGCAGAAAAGATCATCGCCACTGCGAGTGAACCGAGGATGGTGAGTAGGGTGAAACGGTTACGCATGATGTTTTCTTCCATTGGTTTTCTATTCCTTGCTTCAGCCTGATGTAAACAGCTATATAATAAGAACATAAACTCAACATAAATACGCGGGGTTTGGCTACATCTTTGATTTGTGCTGTTCGAACCAGCCCGCAATATAGAGCATTTTGGCGATGTGGTGGCTGGGGCGGCGGGCGATGCCGTGGGGTTCTTCGGGGACACGGACGAGAACAGTGTCCACGTTCAGGAGTTTGAGCGCTTCGTAGAACTGCTCGGCCTCGGAAATGGGAGTGCGATAGTCGGCTTCTCCAGTCATGACTAATGTGGGCGTTTTGACTTTGGCGACGAGATTGGTGAGCGAGCGCTGCATGTAACTGTCGGTGTTGTCCCAGGGAAGACCCGGGAACCAGTATTTGGTGATGAATGGAATGTCGGAGGTGAGCGCAAAGCTGTACCAATTGATGACGGGATAGAGCGCAGCCGCGGCGCGGAAACGATCAGTGTGCTCGATGGTCCAGCAGGTGAGGACGCCGCCGCCGCTGCCGCCGGTGACGAAGAGATTGTTGGTGTCGGTGTAGCCCTTGGCGATAACGGCGTCAACGCCGCTGTTGAGGTCGAAATAATCGTCGCCCGGATAAGCGTGATGGATGAGATTAGCAAATTCTTCGCCGTAGCTCGTGCTACCTCGAGGATTGGTGTAAAGAACCACGTAGCCGCGAGAGGCCAGAACCTGCTTTTCGAAATCGAAACGGTCGCCATAGTCGGCGAACGGGCCGCCGTGAATCTCAAGAACAAGGGGATATTTCTTTGTTGGATCAAAATCCGGTGGGTGGACGATCCAACCCTGAATCTTACGATTGTCTTTCGATGATTCGAACGAGAACTCTTCGACGTGACCGGGCTTTTTCTGCGCGAGGAGTTCTTCATTGAGAGAAGTCAGGACTTTCATAGCGCCGTTGTTGAGGATGGCGACATCGCCGGGATTGTCTGGACGCCCGTAAGTGAGGGCGATCATGCCCGTACGTGCGAGGGAGAAGGTGCCGCTGCCGCCGGCGCCGATTGTGGCAGCGAGATGATCGGCAATTTTCTTGAAGGTTCCGTCGACGAGATAGAAGCCAACTTTGGAATCGCCTTGATCGTCGTAGCGGAAGTAGATGCCGGTGCTGTCGGGAGCCCATTGCGGGTCCTGGACGTCGCGATCGAGCTTGTCGGAGAGGGAGTGCGAGCCGGTGCCATCACGATTCATCAGATAGAGCTTTGTGGTCTGGTGACCTTGATAGCGATCGTCGAAACCGGTGTAAGCGATGAATTTTCCATTGGGAGAAACGGCGGGTGCATTATCCGGCCCTTTGCGATTAGTGAGCGGACGCAAGGAACCGTCGGAGACATTGAATTCGTAGACTTCATCATCGAAGTATTCGTGATCGGATTCGGGATGGCGGTTGACGGAAACGAGCAAGTACTTGCCATCGGGGGTCCAAGAGGCACGCGAGGGTCCGAATTCATTGCCGCCGTTGGGAAAGTCGCCGTTCGAGACTTGCCGGGGGGCGCCACCTTCTGCGTTGACAACAAAAACCTGCATGTAGCCGGGCTTCAGATAGCCTGTGCCATTGAAACGATAGACCAAACGATCGTAGACGGTGGGAGGATCGGCCCACTTTGCGCCGGAAGGCGCGGCGGGCAGATCGGCGATATGCGGACCTTGGCCCGGAACGAGAGCCGAGAAGGAGAGCATTTTTCCATCGGGGGACCAGGCGATGGCGTCGGGGGCCTGCTCGAGATTGGTGATGCGCGCGGTCTGGCCGCTGTCTATCCAGCGGACGTAGAGTTGCTGTTTGCCGTCAGCATCGGAGAGGTATGCCAGGCGCAGGCCGTCCGGCGACCAGCGCGGAGAAGCGTCGCTGCGGTTGCCCGTAGTTAGCGGGCGATGATCGGTTCCGTCTGTATTGATGATCCAAAGATTCGAGTAGCGCTTGTCGGACATGGGATCAGCGAAGCGGCGCACATAGGCGATTTTCTTTCCGTCGGGAGAGATCTGCGGATCGGTGGGGAGCTGCAGCTGGAACTCGTCCATGGCAGTGAGTTTGTGAGAAGCATCCTGCGCCCATAGGGCGGGGCATGAAGTAATTGTCAGAGTTGCGGCAAGAAGAGCGGCAAAGGTGCGCACTTTAGGTGTCATGGGAAAGAGCCTCCTCGCGCGGGGGAGTTAACAACGCGAATGCCGCTATGTCAAGGTAAAGGGAACAGAGAAATGGA
>WNGC01004349.1_pt1 | contig 13471 bp, 10 predicted proteins | sample 5400051 | NCBI WGS metagenome assembly WNGC01 (sample SAMN13153368, study PRJNA577476) | soil metagenome | isolation source: 20 cm soil or saprolite under grassland replicate 2 | place: USA:California | collected 2016-06-15 | reverse complement strand
GGTGCCACCCTGCTGGAGGATGAGGGGTGCTGCCAGTAGCCCCATCACTATCAGTCTCGAGACGGTGTTTTTCAACCGCCGCTTCTCAGCGATCGCCGTCCGACGGCGGCGGGATCTCGACACGGATCTTGGCGACCGTGTAGCGCTTGACCTTGAGCGTCCATGCCGAGTCGATGGCCGCCTTGGCGCCGGCGTACGGCAGGAACAGGGTCAAATTCGACACGTACAGGGTCTTGCCGTCCAGGCTGAACGCGGGGCTGGCCGGGAACAGCAGGCCGCGCACTTCGCCATCCTCGGTGATTCCGTTGAAATCCCCGAGCTTCGCGATCACCCTCCCCGTCGGGTCGACAACAACGATTTCGTCCTCCTGATTGGCGCAGACCCAGAGGTTGTCGTGGCTGTCGACGGCGATGCCATCGGGAGCGTTGATGCCGGTGATGAAGATCGAAGCCTGGCCCGCGCTGCCATCGGGATTCACGGGGATCTGGACGATCTGGTGGGAGGCGGTGTTCGCGACGAACATGATCGTGCCTTTGTTGTTGAACTCGATTCCGTTGGCCCCGAAGGGCGGCGTGAGGCCTTGACCGGGGCCGAGCAACGGGTCATGGCTCCACTGGGCCGGCGTGCCCCCGGCGGGTCCGGTCTTCCAGATCACGCCGTTGAATGAATCCGACACGTAGACGTTACCGTGCGCGTCGAAGGTCAGCGCGTTGAGACCCGGGTTTGGCAGCGCGGTGCCTCACCAGTTGTCCATCGGGCTGGAAGACGAACAGCACGGCGTTGCCGGTGATGGCGCCCTTGCTGTTGAAGCCGAACGAGGGGACATAGATGTTGCCGTCGGGACCAACGGTGAGGCCCTCGACGCTGCTCGCCACCCCGGAAGACACCTCCGGCAGGACGGCCAGGACGCCGACTACACCCCGATGCCAGGCTCCCACGGGGGACCCTGCGCTCAACACCAACAAAGACGCCAGCGCTGCTGCGCCGATGGCGAGCCTCCTCATGAACAACCTCCCGTGTCTGAGATTCCCCTACTCGCCGGCGCGGTGGCCGCCGCGGACGAGCGGCCCCGACGAGACATGGCGGAATGCCAATGTTTGGGCCTTCCGTTTGAGCGCGGCAAACTCCTCCGGATGGCAAGAGCGGGCGATCGGGCGGTCGTCCGTGCCGGGGGACCAAGGATCTCACAACGTTGAAACATATGGTGGGCCCTCGTGGACTCGAACCACGGACCTCACCCTTATCAGGGGTGCGCTCTAACCACCTGAGCTAAGGGCCCAGTGCGACAATGCTCGGACGATAATCTGCGCTACGCTTCCCATAGTATCGGAACCGATTCCATGCGTCAATCGCGCGCCCAGGCCGCGGGGGCGATCTGATGATAGTGGTGCCGCGTCAACCGCCCGCGCAGCGCAGCGTCGACCGCATAGTAGGGCCCCTGCGCGTGCCAGTAGTCGTTGAGCACGATGTAGTCGAATGCCTCCGCATCGATCGCCCGGCGGACATCCCCATCGCCGCCGACGATGCTCACCCACGCCGGATCGCCGCCGGCATAGAACATCGTCTGAGGGGCGTCCACGACCGTGCGGCCCCGGGGCAGACGGGCCACGACCCTGGCTGAGTAAAACGGGACCGGGTCGAGCGGAGGCGCGTGCGGCGTCATCGCCCTGGCCAGGCGGTCGGTCGTCGGGTCCCAGAAGTCGTACGCCACCAGCGCGCCCATGAGGATACCCAGGCTCAGGACGGCGGCGCGAGCGAGGCCGGCCCCCGAGTACCGCCGGGCCAGCGGCATCCACAACCCCACCGCGGCGATCGCCGTCAGGAGGTACACCGCCGCCAGATCGTAGTAGCGGTTGAGCAGCGTGGACTGCGGCGCCACCGCGAACAGCAGGAGCCACGGGTAGGACCAGAGGCCGATCCCCCGCAGCCGGGTGCGCCAGCGGACCGCCACGACGGCGCCGTACACGAACACGATGAAGATGAGGGGGAAGAGATGCGTTCCTACCATCAGCGGCAACTCGAGGAACGCTTCGGCCGTGGCGCGCATGTTCCAGTTGCGGTGGTAGAAGGACTCGAGGGTCCGGCCCGTGCGGAGACCATAGAAGACCCAGGCCGCGCTGGGCAGGGCGGTGAGGAGGACAAAGCCGATGGCCGTCGCCACCGCGTTCAGGGGCCGCCGCGGGCGCGCCGGCCACCACAGACCAAGGAACGCTGGGTAGAGCAGCGCGGTCGTGAACTTGAACCAGACCGCGAGCGCGACCCAGGCCCCCGCGCGGATGAGCTCGCCCCACCGCCTGCCATCGCCGTAGCGCAACAACGCCACCGCGCCGGCCAGGGCACAGCAGATGCTGGGGGTGTCGAGCTGGGCATTCTGAGCGTAGTACACCGTCCCCGGGATGGTCGCGACAAAGCCCGCGGCGATCAGCGCGATCTGTTCGCTGCGGAAGAGCCGCCGCACCAACGTGGCCGCGAGGGGAATCGCGGCGATCCCGAACACGACGACCGGCAGGCGCGCGGCCCACTCGCTCGGGCCGAAGAGCCTGAAGGCCGCCCACATCAGCCAGGGGACCCCCGGAGCGAAGGTGTGATCCAGCCCCAGTTCGTTGTGCTGTGCGAGCAGGCCGTAACGGTCGAAGTTCAGCGCGATCAAGGCGTAATGGCCTTCGTTCCACGCATTGGCGCCGATGCCGTTGAAGGGACGGGCGATATGCGCCAGCCGCAGCAGCGCCCCCAGGGCCGTGATCAGCGCGAGCCCCGACCGGTAGACCCCCGCCGGAAGGTCCTGCCCCTCCCATGGAGCGGGCGGCGTGGCGCGCGGGCCACGAATCGACACGAGCGGGGTTATTCGCCCAGCCTGACGCGGGCGAACCGGCGGCGGCCGACCTGAACCAGCAGCCCGTCCCGGACCTCCACCTCCAGGTCCTCGTGGACGCGGGCGCGGTCGAGGCTGACCCCGCCCTGGCTGATCAGGCGGCGCGCGTCGGTGTTGGAGTCGGCCAGGCCGGTCTCGACGAGCAGACGCGCCAGGCGGATCCGTCCCCCGCGCAGACGATCGCGGCCGAGCGTGACGTCGGGGATCTCCTCGGGAAGCTCGCGGGATCCGAAGACGCGGTCGAACTCCGCTTCGGCGGCGAGGGCCGCCGTCTCGTTGTGGTACCGCCGGGTGATCTCGCGGGCCAACCGCCGCTTGGCGTCGCGGGGATGCGCCCGGCCCGAGCCGAGCGCCGCCTCCAGCGCGCGGATCTCCTCGAGCGGCACCAGCGTGCAGTACTCGAAATACGGGATCATCAGCGGGTCCGGCAGCGACATCACCTTGCCGTACATCTCGTTGGGGGGATCGGTGATGCCGATCGCATTGCCGAGGCTCTTGCTCATCTTCTGGACCCCATCCAGCCCGGGCAGCAGCGGGGTCAGCACGACGACCTGGGGCGCCTGCCCGACCTCCCGCTGCAGCTCCCGGCCCATCAGGTTGTTGAACTTCTGGTCGGTGCCCCCGAGCTCGACGTCGGCCTGGACCGCGACCGAGTCGTAGGCCTGACAGAGGGGGTACAGGAGCTCGTGCAGGTGGATCGGGAGGCGCTCGGCGTAGCGCTTCGCGAAGTCGTCGCGCTCGAGGATGCGGTGCACGGTGGTGCGGCTGGCCAGCTTGATGACCTCGTAGAACGTCATCGCCCCGAGCCACTGGCTGTTGAAGGCGACGCGCGTCCGGTTGGGATCCAGAATCCGGCTGTACTGATCGCGGTACGTTTCCGCGTTGCGCTCGATCTCCTGAGGCGTGAGCGACGGCCGCGTCTCGGACTTGCCGGAGGGATCGCCGATCAGGCCGGTAAAATCGCCGATGATCAGCACGGCTTCGTGGCCCAGGTCCTGGAACTGCCGCAGCTTCTGCAGCACGATGGCGTTGCCGATGTGGATATCCGGGGCGGTGGGATCGAGCCCCAGCTTGACGCGCAGCGGCCGCCCCTCGGCGAGCTTCGCCAGGAGGGCCTCCTCGGTGACGATCTCCACGGTCCCCCGCCGGAGGCGCTCCAGCTGCGCGGCGGGGCTCAACGCCGTCATGCGGCCTCCGATCGCATCATCGGGTGACCCCCGTCCGGATCCGCGGCGTGCAGTCGCGGTGCCAGGACTCGCTGAACTCCTCGGTTTCCACCTGCAGGGTGACGTGCCCGAGCCCGAACCGGTCGCATAACATCCGGCCGAGATCCCCAAGTACCCGCTGGCTCTCCCGGGGATCCGCGATCACCACGTGCCCGCTCACCGCCTCCATGCCGGACGTGAGCGACCAGATGTGCAGGTCGTGCACGCTCATGACGCCCGCCACGGCCCGCATGGCGGCCTCCACCTCGTGCACGGAGAGGTGCCTGGGAGTGCCCTCCATGAGCACCTGCAGCGCCTCCTGGAGCAGCGGCCACGACGCGGCGAGGATCAGCCCGGCGATCGCCACGCTCGCGGCGGCATCGGCCTGCCCCCACCCGGTGACCAGGATCACGAAGCTCGCGGCGATGGTCCCCACCGCGGCCGCCGCATCCGCGAGAACGTGCGTAAATGCGACCCTGAGGTTGAGGCTCTCGCCGCGGCCGGGCGCCAGCACGGCGCTGTTGACGAGATTGCCCGCCAGCCCCACGAGCGCGACGAGGAGCATCCCGGGCGCCGAGACCGGATGCGGGATCCGAAAGCGCTGGACGGCCTCGTAGAGGATCGCGGCCGCGACCACCCACAGCGCCAGCGCGTTGGTGATCGCGGCGAGGATCTCCGCGCGCCGGTACCCATAGGACATCTCTGCCGTCGCCGGGCGCGCCGCCAGCCAGCCACCGATGAATCCGACCGCCAGCGTCCCGACATCGGCCAGGAGATGCCCCGCATCGGCCAGCAGGGCGAGGCTGCCGGTCAGCCACCCGCCCACGGCCTCGACGGCCATCAAGCCCAGCGTGATGGCGAGCGCCAGGATGAACGGGCGCGGCGCCGCCGCCGGCGCCGGATGCTCGTGCGCGTGGCGAGGATGCGCGCTCATCGGGCCCCGAGGTCCACGATCGTCGCCCCGTTTCCCCCTTCGCCCTCTCCGCCGAGCCGGAAGGCCGCCACCTGGGGGTGCCCCTTGAGATGCGCGTGCACCGCCTGGCGCAGCGCGCCTGTGCCCTTGCCGTGAATGACCGTCACCCGCCGGAGTCCGGCCAGCGTCGCGTCATCCAAATATTTGTCCAATTCCAGGACGGCGTCCTCCACTCTGAGCCCATGGAGCTCCAGGATGGACGGCACCGTGAACTCGTTCACCAGGTCCGGGCCCGACTCGGGGCTGCGAGCCGGCTCCGGGGCCTCACCCGCGGGAAGCCGCCTGAGGTCGGCCGGGGAAACCCGAAGCCTGAGGGCCCCGGCCCGCACCTCGACCTCCCCGCGGTGATCGGGTCCGGCCTGGACGACTCCCGGCCGGTCGAGCGAGAGCACGAGAACGTTCTCACCGACCCGGAGGTCCCGCGGGGGGGATCCCCCGGCCGGGGACTTCCCCTGGGCGGCGTAGGATTCGGAGGCGGCGCTCAACTCGCGCAGACCCGATCGAGCGCGCTCCGCGGTCTCGGGCGACGGATGCGCTTTGAGCGCGGCGAGGAGCGCGTCCAACTGCTCCCGGCCGCGGCGCACCAGCGCCTGCACCTCCGCCCCGGCGCGTTCAAAGAACCGGCGGCGCTCGGCTTCGAAGCGCCGCGCCTCCTCCGCAGCCTGGGCTCGCTCGACCGCGAGGTCCGCGCGCTCGCGGGCCATCGCCTCGCGCTCGCGCGCGAGCGCTTCCCGCTCGGCTTCGACCGATTGGAGGACCTGCGTCAGGTCGGTGTCCTGGCGTGAGCGCGAGCGGCGGGCCTGCTCGACGATCCGCGGATCCAGCCCGAGCCGCTCGGCGATGGCAAACGCGTTGCTGCGGCCCGGGGTGCCGACGAGCAACCGGAACGTGGGCCGCAGCGTCGTCTCGTCGAACTCGACCGACGCGTTCTCCATCCCCGGGTGCGTGTACGGCATCGCCTTCAGCTCGTTGTAATGGGTGGTAACCACGGTGCACACGCCCAGCGCGTGCAGCGCCTCGATCAGGGCGCGGGCGAGGGCGACCCCTTCCGCGGGGTCGGTCCCCGCGCCCACCTCGTCGAGGAGCACGAGGGCGCGCCCGCTTCCGGGCGGGGCCTGGACGAGCGCGCGGAAGATCTCCACGATCGCCCCGAGATGCGAGGAGAACGTCGAGAGGTTCTGCGCGATGCTCTGCTCGTCGCCGATGTCCGCGTAGATCTGGGGGAACACCGCCGCCTCGCTGTCGCCGGCCGCGGGAATGTGGAGGCCGGCCTGGGCCATGAGGCTGAGGACCCCCATGGTCTTCAGCGTCACCGTCTTGCCCCCGGTGTTCGGGCCGGTGATGATGAGCGTCCGGAAGCGGCCGCCCAGCTGCGCATCGATTGGCACCACCTCGCCGGAGAGCAGGGGATGCCGGGCGCGGCGAAGGTCCACACGGCCGTCGGCGTTGAGCCGGGGCGCGGACGCGCCCATCTCAAGGCTGAGGCGCCCCTTGGCCGCCGCGAGGTCCAACCGGGCCAGGCCGTCCAGGGTGAGCGCGAGCGCCTCGGCCGCCGCCCCGACGGCGCTGCTCAGCGACGCCAGGATGCGGGTCACCTCCTCGCGCTCCTCCGCGGCCAACTCGCGCAGGCGGTTGCCCAGCGGAACAGCCGCGAGCGGCTCCATGAACACGGTGACCCCGCTCGACGATTGATCGTGCGCCACGCCGGGAAACTGCTGCCGGAACTCCGAGCGCACCGGGAGCGTATACCGCTCGCCGCGGATCGTGATGAGCGGGTCGCGCAGCATCCGCGCGATGGCGGGACTGCGGAGCGCCTCTTCCAAGCGGTCGCGCAATCGCGCGTCGGCGGTCCGCCGCTCCCGCCGGATCCGGGCCAGCGCGGGGCTGGCCCCGTCGAGGATCTCTCCGTCCGCGCCGATGGCTTCCCCGATCGCCTGCTCGAGATCCGGAAACACGGCGAGCGCGTCGGCGATCTCCGCCAGTTGCGGGACCTCCGCCCGGCGGGCGCTCACGAACCCTTTGAGGGTCCGCGCGGCCGCCGCGGTGTCGCGGACGTCGAGGAGGTCCTGGATGGAGAGGACGCCGCCGATCGACGCCCGGTGGACCGGATCGCGGACGTCGCGGATCCCACCCACCGGGAGGCCGTTCGCCAACTCGGCGAGGGCCCTGGCCTCCGACGTTTCCCGCTGACCCCGCGCCGCCTCCGCCAGCGCCGGGGACGGCCGCAGCGCCAGGGCCGCTTCCCGGCCGAGCGCGGAGGCACACAGCCCGGCGAGCCGCCCGCAGACCGCGGAGAACTCGAGCACCCGCAGGGTCCGGGGCGTCACGGGTGGCTCTCTCCGTTCCCTTCGACCTTACCTTGGTTCCACTCCTCGCCTCGATCGGCTTTCACGAGAAAATCGAGGCAGGCCGGGGCCACATCGGTGAGATCGTGCAGCCGCTCTCCCATCCGCTCCCGGCCGGCGCCCGCGAGCAGCGCGGGCACCGGGTTGAGCGTGTGCCCGTCCGTCCGCTCGTCTTCCAGGTTCCCGTGGTCGCTCGTGATGAGCACGAGGGTCTCATCCAGGCCCGCGGCGCCAAGGACCGCTCCCACGAATCGATCGAGCTGCTCCACCACGCCCACCCGGTCGGCGATCCGGCCGTGACCGGCCAGGTCGGTCAGGAAGTACTCGAACAGCGTAAAGGCGTGGGCGGCGGCGATCCGGGCGAGGTGGCGGCCGGCATCCTCCGGGCCGATCAGCGGCACGGCGTGCCCCCACTCCCGCAGGCGCGCGTTGGTGAGGTCCTGGTAGACGGCTTGACCCGCGCGCACGTCGTCGACGGCCCGCAGGCGCATCCCCGCCTGCAGCGCGTTCAGGGTGATCGCGGCGTGCCGGAGCCGGCGCTCGGCGACGGCGGTGAAATATTCCGGCGTGTAGGCGTTGGCAAGCGTGGCGGGGATGTCGCGCCGGCGCAGCTCGGTGAAGAGGCCGCGCTCCTCCAGCAGGGTGCGCAGGCGCAGTGTCGGGTAGGCGGTCACGTGCCGCCCGACGAGCCGGGAGGCGTTTTCCCCGGTGAGGAGCGTCACCTGGCCGGTCGCGCTTTGGGGAAGACCCGGCACCCCCAACCGGGCATCGAGGGGCACCAGCACCGCCTCCGCGGTGTGGACCGCCGCCGGCCCGGCCAGCGGCCCCCCGAGGAGCCGGCGGAGCGTCGGGGTCTCGGCCCGGACCAGCGGGTTGACGGCCGGATCGGGATCGCCCAGCCCCACGCCGTCGACAAACACCATGAGAATCCGCACCGCCCGCATGATACCACACGCGGCGCCCCCATGGACGGCGCGTCGCCGCGGGCACGTCCTGGCTCACGCCGCAGGCGGCCTACCGAACGGGCCGCGACAGAAACCGGGAGCCGCGCAGGACGAACCGCCATCGCCGGTCGGTCGCCTGAGAGATCCCGATTCGAGGAGTCGCCGCGATGGGCTCGCGGCGCCGCGGGCCGCGCGCCAGGTACAGAGACCCCGAGACGAGATCCGCGCGGTTGTGGGCAAGCGTGATCCCCATCGCCTGCGTCAGCCGGCCGGGGCCGCTCCCCAGGCTCCGCGCGGCGGCGGTCCGGCGCCGGCGGCGCATCAACCCCACCCCCGCCACGGGTTCGATGGCGCGGAGCAGCACCGCGCCGGGGCGCCCCCGCGGCTCGGTCACCACGTTCATGCAGGCGTGGGTCCCGTAGCTGAGATAGACATAGGCGGTGCCCGGGACCCCCCACATCACCTCGCTGCGCGGGGTTCGACGGTACGCGTGGCTGGCGGGATCGCGGGGTCCGCAATAGGCTTCGACCTCGACGAGCCGGCCGGCGACCCGCCCCCGGGGCGTCTCGTGGACCAGATAGCAGCCCAACAGGCCGCGGGCAACCGCGAGCGTCGCTCGCGCGTAGAATGCCCTGGGCAGGCGCGTCAGCCTTCCAGGAAGTCGAGGAGCCGCGCCAGGGGCCACGTGTTGATCACGCTGGGAGCCTCCACCCATCCGCGCCGCGCCGTGCCGATCCCGTACGGCATCGCCCGGAGGTGGTCCACGCGGTGCGAATCGGTCCCGATCTCGAAGAGCGCGCCGCGGTCGCGCGCCAGCCGGACATGCGAGTCCCGGAGGTCAAGCCGCTCGGGGTAGGCGCTGATCTCCAGGAGGGTCTCCGTGGTCCGCGCCGCGTCGACCACCGCCTCGAGATCCAGCTCGAAGGGAGGGCGCTGGCCCACCAGCCGTCCGGTGGGGTGGCCCAGCACGTCCAGGTGCGGGTTCTGCATCGGACATCCGAAACCGGCTGTGGACCGACCCGATCACCAGGTCGAGCGTCCGCAGCACCTCGTCGGGGTAATCGAGCGATCCGTCGGGCAGGATGTCGACCTCCGAGCCGATGAGGACCCGGATGCCCACCCGATCGGCGAGCGCCCGGACGGCGTCCGCGTGAGCGCGGAGGTCCTCGACGCTCACCCCGCCGGCAAACTTCAGGGAGCGCGAGTGGTCGGTGATGGCGATGTACTCGTAGCCGCGCGCCTTCGCGGCCCGCGCCATCGCCTCCGCCGTATCATCCCCATCGCTCCACGTCGTGTGCATGTGGAGATCCCCGCGGATATCCCCCAGGCCGATGAGCGTGGGGAGCGCCCCGCGCTGCGCCAGGTCGATCTCCCCCTGCGCTTCCCGGATCTCCGGCGGGATCCACTGGAGGGCGAGCGCCCCGTAGACATCCTCTTCGGTGCTCCCCCCGATCTTGCGCTCGTCCTCAACCCGAAACACGCCGTACTCGTTGACCTTCAGACCGCGGCGCACCGCCAGCTCGCGGAGCTGCACGTTGTGGTCTTTGCTGCCGGTGAAGTACTGCAGCGCCGCCCCGTACGACTCCGGCTCGATCGCCCGGACATCGCACTGCACTCCCGCGGTCCCGAGGAGGGCGCTGGTGAGCGTGGGCCCCCGCCCCAGCACCCGGCCGATCTCAGGCAGGCCCGCGAACGCGTCCATCACCGCCCCCGGGGAGCGCGTCGCCACGACGATATCGATGTCCGCGATCGTGTCGCGCATCCGGCGGAGGCTCCCGGCCACGCTCACCGCCTCGACCCCGCCGACGCCGCCGAGCGCGTCCACGACCGCCTGCGCCTGCGGCAGCACGACCCCGATCGGCTGGCGCGCGGCCTGCTGGCGCCGGCGTTCGATCCCCTGAAGAATGTTCTGTTCGGTCTTGGCCCCCAGCCGCGGCAGCTCGCGCACCTTCCCCGCGCGGGCGGCCTGCTCGAGCGCCTCCACGTCGGCGATCCCCAGCTGCTGGTACAGGAGGAGGGCGGTTTTCGGGCCGACTTCGGGGATCGTCATCAGGTCGGGGAGCCCGGCGGGCAGCGCCTTCTGCAGCTCATCGTAATACGCGATCGTTCCGGTCCGGAGGTACTCGTCGATCTTCTGGGCCAGGCTCTCGCCGATCCCGCCGATTTTCCGGAGCTCGCCCCGGGCGGCGACCGCCTCGATGTCGTCGCCCAGGGCCTCCAGCGCGCGGGCGGCCTTGCGGTACGCGTTGATCCGAAACGCCGATTCCTGCTTGATCTCGAGGAGGTCGGCGATCTGCGAGAAGATGCGGGCGATCTCGAGGTGCTTGCCGCTCACCTAGAACAGCACGCCGCCGGGGCCAATCCGCGGGATGTGCACGGACAGCGACGGAGCGACGTTGACGATCAGAGACTCGTACCCGCGCAGGAGAAACCCCGCGACGGGCGACTGCTTGGCGTCGGAGTCGAAGCCGTCGTGAAAGGGGCTGGCCAGGGCGATGATCAGGAATGCCCCCATCAACGCGACCCCTCGAATGCCGCCCATCACGCCCCCGAGCATCTCGGACACCGGGGCCGTTTTGACCGCGTGCATCAGCCGGATGAGGACCCCCACCGCGATGTACAACGCGAGCCAGATGACCACAAACGCCAGGAAGCCCGCCCATTCGGTCGGCAGGAACAGCGCCTTGTGAAGGGACGCCACGACGTGCGCGTACAGCGCGGACGCGGCGAGGAACGCCCCGATCAGGGCCAGCAGATCGAGCACGCCGGCGAGGACGCCGTAGCGCGTGCCGCGGAGGACGGAGACGAGGACGGTCGCCAAGGTGAGCCAATCGATCCAGTTCACTGTGATGGTGGCGGCCACCCCTCCTGCGTCAACCTGCCTGCCGCGTGAGCCGGTTCGATCGGCCTACTCGCGGAGCTGCACGCCGGCCTTTTCCTGGAGGCCTATTCGAACCCGCTGGATGATTTCCTCCGCTTCGTCCGCGGTCAGGGTGCGGTCCCGGTCCCGCAATCGCAGCCGGTAGGCCAGGTTCCGGTGGCCGGACGGGATCGGCGGCCCGGCGTACACGTCGAACAGGTCCAGCGCTTCCAGCAGCGGGCCCGCGCCGGCGCGGATCGCCGCCTCGATCGCGGCGGCGGGCAGGTGGTCTGGGGAAACGACGGCGATGTCCCGCTCCACCGCGGGATACCGGGGAAGCTCGGAGGCCGTGCCCACCAGCACCACCATTGGGAGGAGCGCCTCCAGATCGACCTCTGCCACGTACGCCCGGTGGGGCAGCCGGCGCGCCGCGCCGAGATCCGCGTGCAGTTCCCCGAACCGGCCCACCACCCGCCCGGCGACGGTGAGGACGGCCGCACGGGCCGGATGCCACCACGGTCGCTCCGAATCGGCCCAGGGATCCGGGGGCGCAAGCGGCTCCACCTGCCATTCGCGCACCCCCAGATCCCGCAGCAAGGCTTCGAGAATCCCCTTCAGATAAAAGAAATCGGCGGCGGCCTGGTCGATGGAGATGTTCCACCCGGTCCGCCACCGCCCCATCACGGCGATCCCGAGCGAGCGCTGCTCCACGGGCCTGGCGCGCGGCGCGGCGCGAAACACCCGGCCGAGCTCGAACACCTGGACGTCCTCGACGCGCCGGTTCGCGTTTCCCGACAGCACATCGAGGAGCCCGGGCAGGAGCGACGTGCGCAGCGCCGCCTGATCGGCGACCAGGGGGTTTTGGAGCGCGACCGGCGGGATGCCGCCCTGCGCCGCCACCTCCGCGGGTTCGAGCGTCAGCGTCAGCACCTCGGTCAGCCCGGACCGGGCCAGCGTCTCCCGGATGCGCGCGTCCTTCAGCAGCGCCGGGACGAGCGTCCCTGGGGTCGTCTCGCCGCGCGGCATGGTCAGCGGGATCCGGTCGTATCCGTAGATCCGGGCCACTTCCTCGATGAGGTCCTCCTCGCGCACGAGGTCGGGCCGGAATGAGGGCGCGCGGACCCGCAGCGGGGCGCCATCGGCGACCGTGCATCCCAGCGATCGTAGGATCCGCACCATCGTGTCCTTGGGGATGTCGATGCCCAGCACCGCCGCCGCCCGCGCGTGGCGCAGGCGGATCGCCGGCCGCCTGAGGCGCCCGGGGTAGACGTCGACCATCCGGCGCAGTCCCAGCCTGCCGCCCCACTCCCGGAGCAGGGCGGCCGCCCGATCCTGGGCCAGGGGAGGGCCCGCCGGATCCGTCCCGCGTTCGAACCGCGCCGACGCCTCCGTCCGGATCCCCACCTGCCGCGCGGTGCGGCCGATCGAGCGGGGGTTCCAGTAGGCCGCCTCGAGGAGCACGGTGGTCGTGGCCTGACCGATCTCCGTGTCTGCGCCGCCGATGATCCCGGCCACGCCGACCGCATGCTCGGCGTCCGCGACCACCAGCGTCTCGCCGTCCAGCGCGCGGGAGACGCCGTCGAGGGTCACCAGCGTCTCCCCGGGCGACGCGCGGCGCACGATGAGCCGGTGGCCGGCGATCCGGTCGTAATCAAAGGCGTGCATCGGCTGCCCGAGTTCGAGCATGACATAGTTCGTGACGTCGACGACGTTGTTGATCGCCCGAATGCCCGAGGCCTCCAACCTCCGCTGGATCTGGGCGGGGGACGGCCCGACGCGCACGCCCTCGATCACCCGGGCCGTGAACCGGGGACAGCCCTCCGGATCCGCGATCTCGACCGCCACGCGCGGCGCGGCGGCTGGGGGACGCGCCGCGGCCTTCGGGCCCGGGGGCCGAAGCCGCCGGTCCAGCAGCAGCGCGACCTCGCGCGCCACGCCGAGGACGCTCATGCAGTCGGGACGGTTGGCGGTCAGTTCGATATCGAGGACCGTGTCGTCGCCCACCCGCTCGACCTGCTCGACCGGAAGGCCGATGCCGTGCAGCCGCTCGATGAGGGTCTCGAGGGCAACGTCCACCTCGACGTACTCGCGCAGCCACTCCAGCGAAACGCGCATGGCCGCCGCTAGACCTTCCGGAGAAAGCGCAGGTCGCCGTCGAAGAACAGCCGGATATCGTCGATCCGATGCCTGAGCATCGCGGGGCGCTCGACGCCGATCCCGAACGCAAACGCCGTGTAGATTTCAGGATCGATCCGCGCCATCTCCAGGACGC
>WNGC01001691.1_pt1 | contig 13476 bp, 12 predicted proteins | sample 5400051 | NCBI WGS metagenome assembly WNGC01 (sample SAMN13153368, study PRJNA577476) | soil metagenome | isolation source: 20 cm soil or saprolite under grassland replicate 2 | place: USA:California | collected 2016-06-15 | reverse complement strand
GACGAAGCGCGTGGCGGAGGTGCTCCGGGCGCGGGGCGAGCGGCTCGACTGGTGCCTCGTGGGCGAGCCCTCGAGCGAAGCCTCGGTCGGCGACACCATCAAGGTCGGTCGCCGCGGCTCTCTCAGCGGCCGGCTCACCGTGCACGGGGTGCAGGGGCACGTCGCCTACCCGCAGCTGGCCGAGAATCCCGTGCATGCGTTCGCGCCGGCGCTCGCCGAGCTCACCCGCCGCGAGTGGGACCGGGGAAGCGAGCACTTTCAGCCGACCACCTTCCAGATCTCGAATCTGAGCGCGGGCACCGGCGCACCGAACGTCATTCCCGGCGAGCTCAAGGCGCGCTTCAACCTGCGCTACTCGCCGGCGCAGACGCTCGAGAAGCTCGAGGCGACCGTCGAGGAGATCCTGCGCCGCCACGGCGTGCGCTACACGCTCGAGTGGTTCGTGTCGGGGGAACCGTTCCATACCGCTCCGGGGCGGCTCTCGGACGCGGTCGCCGAAGCGGTGGCGCAGGTGACCGGGACGCGCCCGAGGCTCTCGACCGGCGGCGGCACGTCCGACGGGCGCTTCATCGCGCCCCTCGGGGCGCAGGTCGTGGAGCTCGGCGTGGTGAATGCTTCGATCCACAAGGTCAACGAGTGCGTGCGGGTGTCGGACATCGATGCCCTGCACCGCATGTACGTCAACGTGCTGCGCTCGCTCCTCGGCTGAGATTCGCCGCGACGCCGCAGACACCGAGGATCAGCGCCCAGATCAGCACCCAGGCGGGCATCGCGAGCCCGAGGAAGCGCCAGCTCACCTCGCCACATTCACCGCTGCCGGTGAGCACCTTGCGGATCACCTGCCAGAGCGGCATGAACTTCAGGAGCGATCCGAGCGGCGCGCCGCAGGAAGGGAGCGACCCGGGTGGCAGGCTCTGCACATACACGTGCCGGGCGGCCACACCGAGCGTCGCAAGCGCCGCAGCCCCCAGCAGGCACGCGTAGACAGCGCCGCCGCGGCCGCGCGGATTGTGAATGGCGGCGGCGAGAAACACAAGCCCGAGGAGCGCCACCCCGATGCGCTGGAAGATGCACAGCGGGCAGGGCTCGAGGCCCTGGTAGAACTGTGTGTAGAGCGCGTACGCGACGAGCGCCGCGCACGCGACGAAGCCCGAGAAATTGACGAGACGGCGGTCGGCTCGCACGCGAAGCGGAAGCCTCCCGTCGCAACTTAAGCCGAGGGTGCGGCGGCGGCGCCGGCCGCGCGCTGGCCCTCGCGCAGCTCGCGCTCCACGTCGTCGAGCGAGGTGTGGCGGATGTCCTTGCCGTGCACCATGTAGATGACGTACTCGCTGATGTTCTTGGCGTGATCGCCGATGCGCTCGAGGGCGCGCACCACCCACATGACGTCGAGCGCGCGGCGGATGGTGCGCGGATCCTCCATCATGAAGGTGATGCTCTGGCGCTGGATGGCCTCGTACTCCTCGTCCACCACGCGGTCCTGGCGCGCCACGCGCAGCGCCGACTCCACGTCCAGGCGCGCGAAGGCATCGAGCGCATCGTGCACCATCTCCGACACCACACGGCCGAGATGCTTGATCTCCCGGTACTTATCGGCCGGGCGTTCCATGGTCGCGAGCCTGGACGCGATGTAGCCGATCTTCTCGCCCTCGTCCCCGATGCGCTCGAGGTCGGTGATGGTCTTGATGATCGCCACGATGAGACGCAGATCGCCGGCCGCCGGGGCGCGCGTCGCGAGGATGCGGCTGCATTCCTCGTCGATGGCGATCTCCATGTTGTTCACCTGGTGGTCATCGAGCGCCACGGCCTCCCCGAGCGAGCTGTCGCCCTCGATCAGCGCGGTGATGGCCTTGCGCAGCTGCTGCTCGACGAAACCGCCCATGCCGAGGACCTTGCTGCGCACGCGCTCGAGATCCTCGTTGAAGCGACGCGAGATGTGGTGGCTGAGGTCGGCGGTTTCCATCAGTTGGCGTCTCCGCTCGTCTGCCGGCGCGCGGTGATACGCGCAATGATAACGGAACTGCGGCTGGCGGCCAGTGTCGCGCGCAGGGCCAGCGGGATGGGTGCGAGCCCGGCCAGGAATTGCGCGCACGCGGCGTGCCAGCTGAAGCGCGCGGCGCGCGCGGCGCAAGTGCGCCGATCGAGCCGCAGTGCCGAGCGTATCGCCTCGGCGAGGTCATCGTGCAGGACACCCGTCACGTCCTGCTCGATACAATCGAGCGGCCCCGGCACCGGGAAAGCCGCGACCGGCACACCGCAGGCGTTCGCCTCGATCATGGCGAGACCGAAGGTATCCGTGAGGCTCGGGAACACCAGCACATCCGCCGCCGACAGGCAGTGCACGAGCTCCTCGCCGAAGCGGTACCCGGTGAACACCGCGCCCGGGTAGCGGGCCTCGAGCGTCTGCCGCTCGGGCCCATCGCCGATCATCACCTTGGTGCCGGGCAGGTCCAGGCCGAGAAACGCCTCGAGATTCTTCTCGATGGCGAGCCGCCCGACGCAGGCCATTACCGGCCGCGGCAGCCGGGCGAGCTCCGGGTGCGGCGGCAGCGGCCGGAAGGTGCGCAGATTGACTCCGCGCTGCCAGCGGTGCAGGTGCTCGAAGCCGCGCCCGCGCAGCTGCGCCTCGAGGGTGGCGCTGCTGACGAAGGTACGGGTCGCGGGCCCGTGGAAGCGCCGGAGCCACGCGTAGCTCGCCGAGAGCGGGACGGGGTAGCGCGCCCGCACGTACTCCGGATAGCGCGTGTGGTATGAGGTGGTGAAGGGCACGCGCCGCGCCCGGCAGTAGCGGCGCACGGCCAGCCCGAGCGGACCCTCGGTGGCGATATGGATTGCGTGCGGGCGGAAGGCCTTGAGCTCGCGCGCGACGTACGGCCCCGGCCAGAGCGCCAGGCGGATCTCCGGATAGCTCGGGCAGGCGAAGCCGCTAAGGCCCTGAGGGGAGATGATGCGCACCACGTGGCCGAGCGAGGTCAGGGTTTCGGCCGTGCACTTGAGTGTCGTCACGACGCCGTTGGTCTGCGGCGCCCAGGCATCGGTTGCGAGCGCGATCCTCACGCACTGACCCTGCAGCATTTGGGCGAGCACGGCAAGGCTTGCATCGTGTTTGCGCGGTATATAGATGAGTCGACTCCCGGCGCGCTGCCGCGCGAGGAGCGTCCGCACCACCTCCGTCACTCGTCCTGCCCGCGCGCGTGGGTTTGCTGCCCGCCATACGGCCTCCAGGGTCCGCGTGCGGTGTTTCGCTTCCGTGACACCCGGGCTAAGTATTTCTTACGAATTATGCAGTTGTGAACGATATCTAAGCTGACGCAGTAGTTACTGGACGACTGAAGGCCCGAATGCGCTCGGGCGGGAAGTGGCACGTGAAGGTGCTGCCGCTGCCGAGCGTGCTCTGGACCTCGAGCGTCGCGCCGTGGCGCTGCAGCACGTGCCTGACAATCGCCAGGCCGAGGCCGGAGCCGCCGGTGGAGCGCGAGCGCCCGGCGTCGACGCGATAGAAGCGCTCGGTGAGCCGGGGAATGTGCTCGGCCGGAATGCCCATACCGGTGTCGCTGACGGCGAAGTGGCCGCCGTCGTCGTCCACCCACCAGCGCATCTCGAGCGAGCCCTCGGCCGGGGTGTACTTGGCGGCATTGTCGGCCAGGTTGGAAAAGGCCGAGTGGATCTCCGGCTCGTCGCCGATCAGCTGCGCGTCGGACTCGACCTGCATCCGGATATCGCGCGGGTGCACCGGCCGGGCCACGGTGTCCTTGCGCAGCAGCGCGAGCAAAGCCGCCACGTCGATCGGCTGCCCGCCGAGCGCCTCTCCGGTCTCCTCGAGCCGCGAGAGCTCGAGGAGGTCCCGGATGATGCCCGTCATGCGCTCGGCCTGGCGGCGCATCTCCGCGACCGGCCCCTTGAGATCCGAGTCGAGCGCGGGATCGTGGCTGAGAGTCTCGAGATAGCCCGAGATCACGGTGAGCGGGGAGCGCAGCTCGTGCGAGGCGTTGGCGACGAAATCGCGCCGCACCGCCTCGAGCCGCATCTGGCGCGACACGTCGCTCACCAACAGCAGCAGCTGCCCGTCTCCGTAAGGGACCACCTGCAGCGACAGGTACGAGTCCGCGGGGGTCGTCTGACGGATCACCACCGGGTTGGAGAGGTCGTTGCGCGCCAGGTAGCGCACGAACTCGGGCTCCCGCAGCAGGTTCTCGATCCTCATGCCGAGGTCGGCGGTGCGCCGCAGATTCAGCAGCCGCGCCGCCATGCGGTTGAACCATATGATCTCGCGCTGCGCGTTGAGGATGACGACGCCGTTCGGGAGCGCCGCGGTCGAGCGCTGCAGCTGGCGCATGAGCTGCACGAAACGCTGCTTGTGGAAGCCCTTGCGGCGATGCAGCCGCACGATCTGGGCAATGATCTCGCCCCCGACGCCGCCGGGGTCGGGCGGATCGGCGTAGCTGCGGTGGCGCAGCCACCACTCGAGTCGGAAAAGGTACACGAGCACCCACACAAGATGCAGCGCGAGCGCCCCCGCCAGTCCGACCCAGGGGTTGCCGAAGAGCCACCCGACGCCGCAGCCGATCACCACGGTGCCGAGCAGCCGCACCGCCGCTAACCCCCAGGCCTGCGTCGCCGGTTGCATGGTGCCTACTCCGTGCGCGCGGAGAAGCGATACCCCGAGCCGCGAACCGTCTGCACGAAGCGATCGTACCCGAAATCCTCGAGCGCCTTGCGCAGGCGGCGGATGTGCACGTCGATCGTGCGCTCCTCGACGTACACGTTCCCGCCCCAGATGCGATCGAGCAGCTGATCGCGGGTATAGACGCGCTCGGGGTGCGTCATGAAGAATTCGAGCATGCGGTATTCGGTGGGCCCGAGCGCGACCGTATGCTCGCCGACCATCACTCGATGGCTCCCCTGGTCGAGCGCCAGACCCTCGAACTCGATCAGCTCGTCGACGCCGTTGGGACCGCTGCGGCGGAGCACCGCGTTGATGCGCGCCAGCAGCTCCCTCGGGGAGAAGGGCTTGGTGACGTAGTCATCCGCACCGCCCTCGAGCCCGGCCACCTTGTCCCCCTCCTCGGCGCGCGCCGTGAGCATGATGACCGGCAGCTCCCGCGTCTCGCGATCGCGCTTGAGGGCGCGCGTCAGCTCGAGCCCGCTCATGTCCGGGAGCATCCAGTCCACCAGGATCAGGTCGGGGCGGGAGTCGGCAAGGGCGGCCCGCGCCGCCCGGCAGTCCTCCGCCTCCCGCACCTCGAAGCCGGCGCGCTTCAGGCCGAATGCAATCATCTCGCGGATCGGCCGCTCGTCCTCGACGATCAGTACCTGTTTCGCGGGCATAGATAGGTATGGAAGCCGGCTTAAGGCGCGGGTGTATTACAGAGGCTTCCTATTGCAGATTCATGACAGCGCCTGAAGCGCCATGTCAGTTTAATGACTGTTCCTGCTGGCGTGTGTCACGTCGTCCCGCAGGTATACCGGAAGGGCCTCCTCGGCAGGGAAAGTCCGCCCCTGCGCGACTTCGGCCGCGGCCACAACCGCAATTTCATTCGCCCGGGGGAGCAGCCCCTCATGGACCTTATCCAGATGTCCGGCGAGGGCGCGCAGCAGCTCCGGGTACGCCGCGAAGCCCGAGCCGGCCGCGTGCGGCGGGGCTCCGCCGTGCCAGCGCTCCGGAAGCGCTACCGCGGTCGGCTTTCCGACCCGCTCGTCGGCGAGCGCGGCGGCGATCCCCGAGGGCAAGCGCTCGAAACAACCCCAGTACACCTCGCGCATGCGCGCATCGTTGCACACGAGCACGCGCGATGCGGCGGGATCGAGATCCATCACCCGCTGGGCGAGCGCACGCAGGTCGGAGACCGGAACCACGGGCACGCCGGCGCCGAAGGCCAGTCCCTGCGCGACGCTCGCGGCGAGCCGCACACCGGTGAAAGCGCCCGGGCCGCGCCCGAAGGCGATCGCGCCGAGCTCCGTGAGAGCGATGCCGGCTTCCCTCAGCAGCTCATCGACCATGGGCAGGATCCGTGCGGCGTGGTCACGCTCGAGAAGCGCTTCGCGCGAGCTCAGCCGCCCATCGATAAGGAGCGCGGCCGAGCAATTCTCCGTGGCGGTATCGAGCGCGAGAATTCTCACGGCGCAACGGCGGCGCGCGCACCCCCCGGTGCGCGTCGTGCATGTCGGCGCAGGAAGCGCAGCGCCTCGCCCGCATCCTGCGTCACGCTCATGGCCGGCAGCGCCTCGAGAAACACCCGGCCGTAAGCGCGGCCGAGGAGGCGCGGGTCGCACACGACCACCACGCCGTAGTCCTCCTCGCTGCGGATCAGCCGCCCCGCCCCCTGCTTCAGCGCCAGCGCCGCTTCCGGAAGCTGATAATCGCGAAACGCGTTGCCGCCGCTCGCGGTCAGATGCTCGATGCGCGCCCGCACCAGCGGATCCTCGGGCGATGCGAAGGGCAGCTTCTCGATGATGACCAGTCGCAGCGCCTCGCCCTTCACGTCCACCCCTTCCCAGAAGCTCGCCGTGCCGAGCAGCACGCCGTTGCCGTCGGCGCGGAACTCCTCGAGCAGCCGCTCGCGCGGCGCCTCCCCCTGCACGAACACCCGGTAGGGCGCCGCATCCGCCCAGCGCGAGCGCAGGAGCGCGGCGCCCTCGCCGAGCGCGCGATGACTGGTGAAGAGCACGAACGCCCCGCCACCGGAGGCGGCGATCAGCGGCAGCGCGGTGTCGATCACCGCCGCCACGTAACCGGCGGACGCCGGCTCGGGGAGCCCCGCGGGGAGGTACAGCAGGCTCTGGCGCTCGTGATCGAACGGACTCTCGATCGTGAGCGTCGCCGTCTCGGCGAGCCCGAGCCGGCCGGTGAAATGTCCGAACTCCTCCCCGAGCGAGAGCGTCGCGGAGGTGAAGATCCACGCCGCGCGGGGCGCCTCGATCAGCGCGCGGAATCGCTCCGAGATGTCGAACGGCATGAGGCTCAGCGTCAAGCCGCGCGCGGTCACCTCGAGCGTGCGCGCCCCTTCGAGCTCGTCAACCGCCGCGATCCGCGCGAGACTCGCGGCGAGCTCCGCGGCGCGCCCGCCGAGGAGCGCGAGCGCCCCGTGCTCCTCGGCACCGGCGCCAGCCAGGGCCCCCGGCAGCTCCTCCAGTGACCCGATCAGAGCGTGCACGGCGCGGCTGGCGACCGAGCCGTCGGGACTCCACGGCCGCCTTCCCGGGGCGCCAGCGCAGGCGCTGCGCAGGTCGCGCAGGGCTTCGTCAGCGGCGCGCAGCGACTCGAGCGGGCGCTGCACCCTTGCGGCCTCGACCGCCGCCGCGCCCGCGAGCTGCGCGTGCTTCGAGAGCTCGAGGGCGAGATCCCTGAGGAGCAATTCCAGCTGACGGCTGCTCACGTGAGCGCCGAAGAACTGCGTGGCGAGATCGGGAATCTGGTGAGCCTCATCCAGAATGACCGCGTCCGCCGATCCCAGCAGGTCGCCGAAGCCGTCTTCCTTCAGCGCCAGGTCCGCGAGCAGCAGGTGGTGATTGACGATGACGATGTCGGCATCGAACGCCTCGCGGCGCGCGAGCGCCACGTGGCAGCGCGAGATCTCGGGGCACCGCATCCCGAGGCAACTCTCGCGGGTCGAGGTGACCTGCGCCCAGACCGGATGGGAGTCCGACAGGCCGCGCACTTCCGCCAGGTCGCCGCGTCGCGTGGTGCGCGCCCAGCGCCTGATGCGCGCGAGCATGGCGCGCCCGGCGCGCGGCGGCGCTGACGCCGGCTCGATGAGCGGGAGTTGCCCGTCGCTCTCCTCGGCGCGCGTCAGGCGGTAACGGCACAGATAGTTCGCGCGCCCCTTGAGAAGCGCCACGCGCGCCGGCCGGCCGAGAGCTGCGGCCACGAGCGGCAGATCCTTCGAGAAGAGCTGGTCCTGAAGCGTCCGGGTGCCGGTCGAGATCAGGACGCGCGCGCCGCACAGCAGCGCCGGCACGAGGTAGGCGAAGGTCTTGCCGGTGCCGGTTCCGGCTTCCACCACCAGCGATTCGCGCGCGGCGAGCGCGTCGGCGACGCGCTGCGCCATGAGCAGCTGCCCGCGGCGCACCCTGAAGTCCGGCAGCGCCCGCTCGAGCGGTCCGCCGTGGCCGAAAATCTCCTCGAGATCCAACATGTCCTGGGCCGGTCGGTTCGCGCTCTCAGCGCCCCGGCTACGATCCTCGCGCCTGAGCCCTGGGCGTGTCGAGAGGCATATCTATCTGAATTTCCTGCAAACTGGTGCGCGCTGCGCCGATGGACGAGAATGGCGGGTGCGTCGCTACTGTATCAGGGTCTGGGGGCGGCCCGGGATACACTTGCTGGCTTCCGCAGCATGACTAATAAAAGAGGAGCTACGGAGTGGCTACTGCCGCACGACAACTGACTCCGCTGCCCCAGTTGAGCCGCGCCGTGGCCGATTGGGTGAACTCGGTGCGCGAGCTGACGCAACCGCGCGCGATTCACTGGTGCCAAGGGAGCGATGCCGAGGCCCGGGAGCTGACCGCGCAGCTCCTGCAACGCGGCGAGCTCAAGGCGCTCGACGCAGAACACTTCCCCGGCTGTCACCTGTACCGCTCGGCGCCGAACGATGTCGCGCGGGTCGAGCATCTCACCTACATCTGCACGCCCTCGCAGGAGGACGCCGGCCCGAACAATCACTGGATGGAGCCGCAGCAGGCGCACGCCAAGATGCGCGAGCTGTTCCGCGGCTGCATGCGCGAGCGCACGCTTTACGTCATCCCCTACTGCATGGGGCCGCTCGACTCGCCGCTGGCGCGCTGCGGCGTCGAGATCACCGACAGCCCCTATGTCGTGCTCAACATGCTGATCATGACCCGCGCCGGCCGCGCCGCGCTCGAGCGCATCGCGCACGACGGCGTCTTCGTGCGCGGGCTCCACTCCATCGGCGAGCTCGATCCCGAGCGGCGCTTCATCATGCACTTTCCCGAGGAGCACGCAATCGAGAGCTTCGGCTCCGGCTACGGCGGTAATGCGCTGCTAGGAAAGAAATGCCACGCACTGCGCATCGCGAGCTGGCAGGCGCGCGAGGAGGGCTGGCTCGCCGAGCACATGCTGATCGTCGGCCTCGAGAGCCCGCGCGGCGAGACACACTATCTCGCCTGCGCCTTTCCCTCCGCGTGCGGCAAGACCAATCTCGCCATGCTGATCCCTCCGGCCTCGCTCCCGGGCTGGCGCGCGTACACCGTTGGCGATGACATCGCGTGGCTCCACCCCGGTGCGGACGTACGGCTGTGGGCCATCAACCCGGAGGCCGGCTATTTCGGGGTGGTGCCGGGCACCAATCCCGAAACCAACCGCAACGCCTACGAGATGATCCGCCGCGACACGCTCTTCACCAACGTCGCACTCACCGCCGACAACCAGCCCTGGTGGGAGGGCCTGGCGACGGGCAAGCCCGTGATCGACTGGCAGGGACGGCCCTACGACCCGGCCAAGGGGCCCGCGGCGCACCCCAACTCCCGCTTCACGGTGTCGGCCCGGCGCAATCCCGGCTACTCGCCGCACGCCGAGGATCCCGCCGGGGTGCCGATCACGGCGCTGGTGTTCGGCGGCCGCCGCCGCGAGGTCGCGCCACTCGTCTACGAAGCGCGCGACTGGCGCCACGGCGTCCTGGTCGGCGCCTCGCTCGCCTCCGAGACCACCGCCGCGGCCGTCGGTCAGGTAGGCGTTACGCGGCGCGACCCGATGGCGATGCAGCCGTTCTGCGGTTACAACTTCGGCGATTACTGGCGGCACTGGCTCGACATCGGCGCCCGGCTGGCGCGGCCGCCGCGCATCTATCACGTCAACTGGTTCCGCCGCGATGCGCAGGGCAAGTTGCTCTGGCCCGGCTACGGCGAGAACCTGCGGGTGCTGGCCTGGATGCTCGATCGCTGCGCCGGCCGCACCGGCGCCACCGAAGCGGCCATCGGCTGGCTGCCGCGGACGGCGGATCTCGAGTTGCGCGGGCTCGACGTGAGCGCCGATCGGCTCGCGGGCCTGCTCACGGTCGATGCGGCGCTGTGGCGCAAGGAAGTCGCCGATATGCGCGAGTACCTGGGCAGGTACGGCAGCCGCCTCCCGGCGGCGCTGCTCGCGGAGCTCGACTCGATCGAACGGCGCCTCCCTTGAAGCGCAGGCGGCGCCCTCAGGCCTCTTCGCAGGTGTAGCCGATCGTCTGCGGCGAGCCCCGCTCGGGCAAGCGCCCGAGGCCGATCATGCCCTGGCCCTTGATCTGCAGGCTGTCGCGGCGCACGAACGATTCCTCGCCGTCGGCGCTCTGCACGAAGGTTCCATTGGTGCTCTGATCGATCAACACGAACTTGTTGCGGCTGATCTCGATGCGGGCGTGCAGGCGCGAGATGAGGTTGCCCTTCACGACCATGTCGTTGTCCTCGGCCCGGCCGATGGTGACGCTCGAATGGCGCTCGTCGACCAGGAGCTCCCGATCCTGCCACCGCAGGCGCAGGCGCAGGTGATGTCCGGAGCGCGGCTCGGTCGCGATCCCCGGCACCATGCTGGTCACGTCCTCGGTCTGCCACAGCACCTCGTAGAGGGCGACCTCGCTTCCCTGGCCCTTGAGTGTCGCGACGTCGATCTGGCGGCAGGAGGCGCGCCACTCGGGCGACAGCTTCTCGACGGTAGCGGCCGTAGTCACGATCTGTCCGGCCTTGGCCTGACTGGTCATGCGGTTGGCGGTATGCACGGCGGCGCCGAACACGTCGCGGTTCTCGAGCATCACCGGACCGTAATGGCAGCCGATGCGGATGGCGACCGGCTGGCCGTCGACGTCGAGCTGCGCGTGCGTCGAGATCTGCTGCTGCATCTGTGCGGCGGCGTTCAGCGCCGCGTCGGCGGTCGGAAAGGTGGCCATCACCTCGTCGCCCATGGTCTTGATGACCGTGCCCTGGCGCTGCTCGGTGGCGCCGCGCATCACGTCGATGCAGATCGCCACCATGTCGCGGGCCCGCAGATCGCCCATGGTGTCGTACAGCCGGGTCGATCCGACGACGTCGGCGAACAGTATTGCGAGTTCGATGTCCTTGCCCATGAGTTGCCTCGCGATTATACGCGAGCGCTCTGGGGAGGCTACCGACGGACCTTAAACGCGCGGCGCCGCGGGAATCGCCTGTCGCAGCAGCTCCACCCCGGCCCCAAGCACCCGCGCACCCTCGCTCAACGTGCGTCGGAAGTCGCGGGCTCCCGGCTCCCCGCTGTAGAGGCCGAGCATGTGGCGCGTGATCGCGGCGAGGGGCTCGCCGCGGGCGAGCTCGCGCGCGACATAACGTTCCATGCGGGCGACGTGCGCTTCGCGCGTGGGCATCTCGCCGGCCCCGGAGTTGAGCGCGCAATGCAACTCCGCGAGCAGATAGGGGCGGTGATAAGCCTCGCGTCCGAGCATGACGCCGTCGCACCAGGCGAGCGCGTCGAGCACCATGCCCGGCAGTCGCAGGCCTCCGTTGACCACGACCGGCAGAGCCGGAAAGTCGACCTTGAGGCGCCGCACGACGTCGAAGCGCAGCGGCGGGACCTCGCGGTTTTCCTTCGGCGACAGCTCGCCCAACACCGCCTTGCGGGCATGCACGACCGCGGCCTGACAGCCGGCATCGCGCACGCTCCCGACGAACCCCCACAGGCTCTCGGCGTCGCGCTCGCTGAAGCCCGCGATCGCTTCCTGCAGGTCGCCGGCCCCCGCGCTGACCACGCCGATGCGCATCTTCACCGTCACCGGCACGCGCACCGCGGCAACCATCGCGGCCACGCATTCGGCCACCAGCGCGGGCTCGTGCATCAGGCAGGCGCCGAAGGCGCCGCTCGCCACGCGCTCGCTCGGACAGCCGCAGTTGAGGTTGATCTCGTCGTAGCCCGCCTCCTCGCCGGCGCGCGCGGCCGCCGCCAGCTCGCGCGGCTCGCTGCCGCCGAGTTGCAGCGCGACCGGATGCTCCTCGGGATCGAAGGCCAGCAGCCGCGCACGATCCCCGTGCAGGATCGCCGCCGCCGTGACCATCTCGGTGTAGAGCAGCACGTCCGGCGAGAAACCGCGCAGGAAATAGCGGCAGTGCCGGTCGGTCCAGTCCATCATGGGAGCCACGGCGATGCGGCGGTCTAGGTTGTCCATTCGCGTGCTTGCCGGCGCAGTTTCAAGTCGACCCAAATTGCCTGGCCGCTTGGAAGTCACTGATGATTTGACTACGGATCCGCTCACGTACTTCGTCGCCGACCGCAGTGTCCTCGAGCAACGCAAGTAGTCGCTCCTCGGAAACGATTCCGCGACGGCTGAGCTCTCGTGTGAAGATCAGGTCTTTCTCTCGCGAAGCGGCATACTTGGCAATCGCGAGGTCATGAGGCTCGAGACATAACCCCTTGACACCGTCGGTGTCTCCGGGAGGCAGATTCACCAGGCGTCCCTTCCAGCCTTTGGGCAAAGTTGCGGTCGCGTCATCGACTGGATCGGCGTAATAACCAAAACTCTCATGAAACGGAGAATCGACCCCGATCACGTTCAGCCAGGCGGTCCGATCAGCGTTTTTCGACGCGATCAGATCCACCTCAAACGAGGTGAGGATCTCGTCGGGAACGTCGGGATACTTACCGTGAAGAGACTGGCTACCAATGATGATGAACTGCTTTTCGCCACGGATGCGACCCGCAGCCTGCAGCACATGATCAACCTGCTGCTTCTTCATTCAGTTTTCTCACTTCCTCCTTGGAGAGTAATCCGACAAACGGCGCCGACTGGCGCAGCCTGACCGCCTGCTCGTCGCGTCCGATCATCGCTTCGAAAAGCTCTCCGTCATCTTCCCCCGCCGCGATGTCTCGCCATTCCTCATAGGCGGCCCCCCAAACGCCCTGGCGCTTCCACCGACGGAGGTTGGCAAGGATCTGAGCGCGTATCTCGCGCGGCGTGAACCGTCGGATGATTGCAACTGCGATGGAGCGCCTGAGCTCATCCAACTCCTGATGCGAAAAGCCACCACGCGCGGGGGGACGGAGGCCGCGTTCGGTGAGCTCCAGAGCATCGCCCTCACCCAGCCCCCATGCGTCGAGGGTCGCTTTCGGCAGCAGGACGCCGAGGGAATTTCCGATACGTCGAACGGCGACTTTCATACTCAAATTATAACGCGTTATTACGTCGATGCCAATGCCACGGGACGCGAGGATAACCGTCCCTGTGGCCATGTACGTCGGCTGGTGTCTGCAAGTCCCGTGGGCCATTGGAACTAATGTGAGGAGCCGCATCAACCAACTGCGTGCGCGGCTCGGTACGGCGACTCGACCTCCTGCTGATGAGGCCGCCGCCAGCCTTGCCGGCGTGCCGGGCGGATCCATCGTAAGCGGATCCGGCAACGAGTCTGGGGGAAGGTTTGTCGCGGAACGCTGCGGCACACGAATCCGCTGTCCGCGGGCGCAGTATCCCTACATGCAGCTCCAGGTCTATGCCTGTTCGCGGCTCCAGCGCCGGCCGCCCGTAATCA
>WNGC01001688.1_pt1 | contig 13486 bp, 14 predicted proteins | sample 5400051 | NCBI WGS metagenome assembly WNGC01 (sample SAMN13153368, study PRJNA577476) | soil metagenome | isolation source: 20 cm soil or saprolite under grassland replicate 2 | place: USA:California | collected 2016-06-15 | reverse complement strand
GGTTCATGCTAGACGAAGACGAAACCATATGGACGGAAAGCTCGCATAAGTATCAGGCCGAAGAAATTCCGGAGATGGCAGAGCGCACGGGATTCCGCTGCGATGGACAGTGGATCGACCGCGAGTGGCCGTTCGCGCAGAACCTGTTGATTGCGGGATAAAGAAAAGAGCAAAGTGACTGGTGACCCTTACAAGGCCGGGGCAGGCCGGTGACTGGGTGCCCGCGACTTGGGCCTAGTTCTCAGTTCTTCGAGCGAGTGCCATTTCCGAGGTTGGGGGGGTACCGCATCCCCTGTTTCTTCTCGAAGAGTGTGCAATCCCATGAAAAGAAAAGAGTTGTGATTTTTACAAGTGCAAAAAAGTGCGCAAAAATAGGAAAAGACAGGGGATAGGAGGTCGGAAATAGGGAAATGGTGGATCCGAATGGCCGACACCCCTACACACCCCCATGAATGACGCATGAATATCAAAAGGAAAAACACACGGAATTAGCAATTCACAATTGCCTCATTCTAAACAACATGTTTTTGGTTGTTTGGGAAGAGCGGGAACCGAAGAATTAGTATCGGAGGGAAGAAAAGCGGTAGCAAGCTCCTTCAAGCGCGCCCTGACATTCAACTCGCGATCGTCGCAGTCCTCTAAAAAATTCTTCTGGGGGTTGGTCGAAAACACCCGCGCCATGGCCAGCGGCATATAGAAGTCGGGAATACTCCCAGCCCCGGGAAGGTTTCGGGAGCCACACCAATCACGGTGAAGTCCGCGCCGTTCAGGCGAATCGTCGTGCCCAGCACGGACGGGTCGCTCGCGAATTCGTGCTTCCAGAAGTCCGGCCCGAGCACCACCACGGCGTTACGACCGGGCAGCTGATCTTCGTCATCCCGAAAACCGCGCCCTAGCCGCGGCTCTACTCCAAGCACGTGGAAGTAGTTACCGGAAACCATCATCCCGCCCCGGACCCGGACCCGGGGCGTGGCTCCGGGTTCGGCACTGAAGCCGACAGCCTCCATATTTGCGTTGGCGATCACGCCATCGTAGCTCTTCGTTTTGCTGCGGATGTCCAGGTATTCGCGATAGGAGAAATCGTCGAGATTACTATCGTGTGTAGTGCTCGCCAGAGTAACTACGCCGCTCGGATGCGGCACGGGGTAGGGCCTAAAAATCAGCGCATCGACCATACTGAAAGTCGCCGAGGTCATCCCGATGCCCGGCGCCAGCGTGATCGCCACGAACGCGGTAAGTCCGGACGTGCGGCGCAGGCTCCGGATCGCGAAGCGCGCGTCGTCGAGGAAATCCGTCAACCAATGAATGCGTCGCATGTCTCGCATCTCCTCTTTGCGTTGTTCCAGTCCGTCCATCGCGCGCATCGCGGCGTAGCGCGCCTCTTTTGGGGAAAGCCCATTGGCGATGCCCTCCTCGATTTTGTGTTCCAAGTGGAACTGCAGCTCCTCATCGAGCTCCCGCTCCACCCGGCGGCCGAGCAGAATAGACCTCAGCCGCAACCGCGCCGTGAACCACCAGTGTTCCATCCGCATAACTTCTCCTAAGCCTCTGAAAGCTGGATGACGTGCGAGATGGCCGAGGACAGCCGCCGCCAGTTCGCCGCCTCCGATTCGAGTTGCTTTCTGCCCAGGCGGGTGAGCGAATAAAACTTCGCGCGCCGGTTATTCTCCGTCTGCTTCCACTCGGCCGTGATCCAGCCTTCCTGCTCCAATTTGTGCAAAGCAGGGTAAAGGGATCCTTCGCTGACCTGAAGCACGTCTCCGGAGATGGATTTCAGACGGAGACTGATGGCCCAGCCGTGCAAGGGCTCCAGGGCCAGGATTTTCAGGAGCAGCAGATCAAGGGTGCCTTGGACGAGGTCGTTGGGTTTGCTCATATCGGTTTCCGAGATGAGTATATAGGAGCTTCTCTCGGTAAGCAAGGGGAAGCTGCGAGGATTGCCGCATCGCGCTATGCTTGGCCGACGGGCATCGGTGTCGCGTAACCGGACCCTCATTACGAAAACTTTGTGATCGAACGACCGGATACTTGGGAGCCTTGTTGGCGACGGAGAATCAGAAGGCTTCGATGCGCCAGACGAGGCGGGTGGACCAGTTTCTTTGGGTAGTGAGCGGGGGGCGCCAGAGGGCAAGAATTTGCGAGCCCTGGTAGACGCGTTCGAAACCCTCCTCGGATTCGGAAACAGTTTCGATGGGGGCAACCCAGAACTCATCGACGAGCGGCGCGTGCAAGGCGACGCGGACGCGCTGCCAGCCGTCTTCCATGCGCAGAATCGGACCGGGCAGTGGGCCGCTGAAGCGAAGATTCATGCGGCCGGTGGGCGTCTCGAAGAAGCGGTCGGACTCCGCCGGGGCGAGAAGATTGATGACCGATTCGATGCCGATGGCGACCGGCTTTTCGAGCGGTACCTTGAGCTTCAGGCTTATCTCGCAGGCGACTTCGCAACCGTGGGGCGCGGGACCGAAGGAATACTGCTTGGTGAGCAACATCTTCGGCGCCGATGTTTCCGTCTTGCCGTGCAGTAAAAGGGAGTCCGCGCGAAAAAGCTCGGCATCGTGAGGAGCGGAGCTTTTCACGGTGAAGGCGCCACCGGCGAAACCGGCGTCTTCGCGCAGTTCCAGCGCTTCGTAGTCCGCATGGGTGCGTGCAGGGTCAAAAATCATGACGCGGAAGGCGTGGCGGGGCCAGCGATCGTAACGAAGGAAGCGCTCGAGGCCGGGCTCTTTTGCACGGGTTTGCTCGTGAATGGAGGCGACCGCGCCGGGGGCGGGCTTGCCCGCGGCTTCGCGCAAGCGAGAGTGATAGGCCTCAGGACGGCGCAGGATGGAATTGACGAGCGTGGCGGCCGCAGGGCGGAAATCGAGCGCGGCCATGGTGCCGCCGTCACTGGGCTTCAAAAGCGCCTGAGCTTCGGGAGAGGTAAAGAGCAACTCGTTGGTGCCGTCGGCGTCGTAGTCCAAGAGTTCGACACGCGGGACGAGCGCCCCCGGCGTCTGCCGGTCAGCGATAGCCTCGGCGCGAATGAGATTGCGCCAAAGATCGGTGCGGAGATGCGGGGCATAAATTCCGCCAAAAATGCCGTGCCAATAGGCGTCGTTGCACTGGGCGCGCAAAAGCAGATCGCGCGCTTGCAGTAATTCATCGGCAGCCTTTGAGTCGTCGTGCCGCACAGGCGCAGCCGCGATGCGCGCGGAAACGCGCAACATCTTCTTGTGCAGGAGATTGGATTCGGGGTATTTGCGAAAAAAGCCGCGCCAGGAACCGCCGCGAAGAAAGGACAGGATTTCCGGGCGCGCGCTGAACTCCTTGAGCATCTCGTGATAGCGCTGCCGAACGCGCGTCGGGAGCGCCCACTCCATCATTTCAGTGTAGGAAGCCGTCGGTAGGTCAGCCCGGCCGAGAGGCGTGTGAGTTGCCAAATAATCGCCGGGTGTGGAAACTTGCAACCAATCCGAATTCTTCTCCAGGGCGGCGAAAAAATCGGCGAGCCAGCCACCCTTGTAACAGTGCTCATACGTTCCGGGCCAGACACCGAACTTTTCCATGTCATCGCCCATGGCGGCCACGCCGCCGGGGTGGACGCTGGCGGCATCGCGCAGATAAGCGATGACGTCTTCGACTTTGCCGAAAGGAATGAGATAGCGCAGAGCTTTCTGTCCGGGGTAAAACCACACGGTCCGGCCACGGTCTTCGGCGATGTAGGCGCCAAAGAGTTCTTCCGGTTCGAAACCCGCGGAAAGGAAATGGATGTCATCGACAAGCGTGTAAGCAACGTTTGCGGTGGCAAGGGCGGTGGGGAGCTGAGGTTCCCAGACGCGCTCGGCAAGCCAGGCGCCCAACGGAACCCGGCCGAAGTGTTTCTCGAGATAAGCGGCCAGGCGGGTGATCTGTTCGCGCTGATCTTCAGGCGGAATCGAAACCAGGATCGGTTCGTAGAAGCCGCCACCGACGAGTTCCACCTGGCCGCCTTGAACCAACTTTTTCAGCCGAACGAAATATTCCGGCCGATGTTCCTCGATCCAAGCGAGCAGCGGCCCGGAATAGTGCAGGCCGAGATGGACGCCCGGGTGCTTTTCGAGATGTTCAATAAAGGGGAGATAGGAGGTGTCGTAGGCCTTTTCGAGGACATACTCGAAATTGCCGCAGGGCTGGTGCGCGTGAATAAGCAGAGCGAGATGGAATTTCTGCGGCATGGGGACAGTATTTTCTCTCCAACATCATAACCCGCCATGCGAATTTATGAATTCCAGTCGCGTGGGAAATGCACGAATTGCGTACTTCGATTGGATGCGGGAGGTGCCCACATGGGCGCGAGTATGCGGTCCGCTCAGGGTTCAGGGCGCGCTGTGTTTCAACACCCAATCGGACACGGCATTCAGAGCCTCCGGGGCCATGGTTTCCTGAATGCCACCGTATTCGGTGGGCGAGCCCGTCGGGCCGTGCTGGAAGAGGTGGTTCAAGCCAGGCAATTCGGTGGTTTGAAAATCCTTGTTGCCGCCGTCTTGCAGGGCTTTTTCGATTTTGGCGAGATTCTGCTTCGGCGGGATTTGGAGATCCTTTTCGCCATGGAGGGCGAGGACCGGACAAATGGTCTTTTGCAATGTTGGGACGGGATCGTAGTCGAGAAAGAATCGAAACCATGGTGAAACCAGCATGCGAACTTGCGACTGAACGGCGGCTGGCGGGAGCGCCGCGCCAGTACTGGTGGTCTGCACAAGTTCATTCAGTTTCGCTTCGAGTGCCGCAGGATCTTTTTCCTGTCGAACAAGCGCGTATGTCTGTTTGTTGAAGGCAAGGGTCCTTGCGACTTCGCCATCGTTTACGCCGGCGGCCAGCAAGATGAGTTCTGACTGGAGCAAGAGGACGTCTTCGCCCTTCAGGCCCGGACCAGCCAAGAGCACGATCCAGGCGACGGTTTGCGAATTCGTTGCTACCATGGCCGCGATCAACCCGCCTTCGCCGTGGCCAATGAGACCAAGTTTCCCCGCGTCGATCTCCTTGCGTGTTTTCAAGTAAGCGAGGGCGGCTTCGGCGTCGCCCGTAAAGTCCTCCATTGTCGTGTTCGCGTAGTCGCCGGTGGACTTGCCGATTCCTCGTTTATCGAAGCGAAGAACGGCGACGCCTTTTCGCGTCAGGTGGTCCGCCAACACGAGAAAAGGGCGATGTCCCACGATAGATTCATCGCGATCGTGCGGCCCGGAACCACTGAGGAGAACGGCGGCGGGAAACGGACCCTGGCCAGGCGGAAGAGTGAGCGTGCCTGCGAGTGAAATCTTCGCTTTACCGTTCGGGAAAGTAATTTCCTCTTCTTTATACGGATAAGGCTTCACAGGATTCTGTGGGCGGACCAGTTCAAGAAGCTGGTCCGAGCGTTGAAAATCCAGTTTCTGCTCGACACTGTTTTGCTTCCAGCTTCCAGTAATGGCCGACTTTGCGGCGTTGAGGGTGCCGTCATAGACTCCGCTCACGACTGGAATTTCAAAATGAAAGCCGGCGTCTTTTTGGCTCACATGGATGGCGGGCAGTCCGCTAACTCCCTGGTCGGGACTGTCTAGCGCAGCGACGAGCTGCTGCTGATCATCATGCGTGACGTGTAACTGCAAGCGGAGGCGCATGCCGTTGCCTTCCAGCGCGCCTTGCCACACTCCCTCGGCGCTCGCGATGGCATCGGAAGGCTTCTTTGCGCCGGCTGACGCGGCCTGGCGATGAAAAACAAGCGGCAGGCTTGCGCTGCCCTGCGTCCAGTCACCTTCGATGCTGCGGTGATCCGCCGCAATCCTTCCTTCATAAGAAGCGCCCACGGAAGACACCTTGAAATGGAGAGTGGCATCTTTCTGGGTAAGAGCGGTCACTTCAATGCCGTAGACGCCTTGATCCAGGCTATCGATGGTGGCTTTGAAGGCGCCGTCTGGTGCTCTTAAAACATGCAGGACGAGATGAAGTACCGCTTCGCCCGCTTGAAGCGAAGCGGTCCAGTGGCCTTCCAGCGTGGAGGAACTCCGCTGCGGCTGCGGTTTGTGAACGGCTGGAGTCTGGGCAGAGGCAGTCGAAAAAACAGCGAGGCTGAAGAAGGAAGTGGCTAAGGCCAGGCTCCAGTTAGCAGGCTTCACGCAAAACCTCCACACGCCACATTCAGGATGGTAGATGATTCCTCGCCCAAAAGAGTTGGAATGGTGGCCGGGGCCGAAGATAGCGGATAAGAGCTTGGACGTAAATCAATGCTCAGATGTTGGGCTCGAATTTTTGGGGCCGGCGTAGAGAAAAAACGGCAAGCCGGAGCGTGCCGCCCAAAACGAAAAAGCCGGTTGCTTCCTAGAGGATCGGGCTACTTTCCCTGTTTTGCATACCAATCGGCGTTGATCGGCGTGAAACTGTTCCACTTTTCCGGCAGGTCTTCGAGCGCAAAAATAGCCGTCACCGGGCAGACCGGAACACACGCGCCGCAGTCGATGCATTCCGTGGGATGGATATACAGTTGCGTTTCGCTCTCGAAATTCGGTTCATCCTTGCGCGGATGAATGCAGTCCACGGGGCAGACATCCACACAGGCGGTGTCTTTTGTGCCGATGCAGGGCTCGGCAATCACGTAAGCCATTAAGGTCTCCTTTGTTCGGACAGCCGACCGGCGCCCCATCCGACGAAACAGCACGACCGGCAAAAATTCCTTATACCACGCGACTGCCTGGAGCGACAAGCAGCTATAAGAATTGTACGCGGCGGGAGGGAGTTTCTCAACCGGCAGGGGTACGGATAGAATGAGAGGAGAAGGAAGGACCATGAGAATCCAGACTTGTTATCTTTCACTTGTTTTACTGGCCGCGGCGACGGCCATAGCTGCTCCGCAAGCTTCGAAGACCGCCGCTCCACGCGACCCGAAGATGATCGACGCACAGGCTTATCAGAAATTGGTAGAGAAATACCACGGTGAACCGTTGCTCGTTACGTTTTGGGCGACGTGGTGCGAACCCTGCCGCGACGAATATCCCATGCTGAATGAATTGGCGAAGCAATACGCGCCACAGGGATTAAAAGTCGTGGGCGTGAGCATGGATGATGATGGCGATTTGATCTTGATGCGGCGTTTCCTGGCGCGCTACAAGCCAGTATTTCCCAATTACCGGAAAAAGGCTGGCGGGGAAGAACTATTCAGAAAGGGTGTACTCCCGGGGTGGAATGGGACCCTTCCGGTTTCGGTCTTCTATGGCAAGGACGGCAGGCCGGCCGGACATGTGCTCGGCGAGGGCACGCGGGATACGTATGAGACGGCGATTCGAACGCTGCTCGTTTCGGGATCCAACTAGAGTACTGCCAAGAATCGAGATCGCTGCATTTGGTCAAGCTGAAAAACTGCGGCGGAGGCCCTCGATGCTCAATACCAAGGGCAATGGCATCACCTATTTTGGCCACAGCACGTTTTCGCTGACGACGCCTTCGGGCCAGGTTGCCTTGATTGACCCGTGGGTGATGACGAATCCCTTCTGTCCGGAGGCGCTGAAGAAAGTGGCGCGGCTGGATGCTATTTTCCTGACGCACGCGCATACCGATCACATGGACGATCTTCTGGCTTTGGCCAAACAGTACAAACCGAAAATTGCGGCAATCTTTGAGACGTGTCTGTGGGTTGAGAGCAAGGGCTTCGAACAAGAGACCTGTCCGATGGGCAAGGGCGGCTCGCAGAAAATCGGTGATTTTGAAATCACCATGACGCACGCATTCCATTCGAATTCGATCGAGGATAACGGGGTGCGGCACTATGGCGGCGAGCCCGCGGGCTACATCATTCACATGCCCGGCGGGTTCAAGGTGTATCACGCGGGCGATACGGCGCTTTTCGGCGACATGAAACTAATCGGCGAGCTTTACAAACCGGACCTCGCGATGCTGCCGATCGGCGATCGCTTTACGATGGGCCCGCGCGAAGCGGCGTATGCCATCCGTCTGCTCGGCGTGAAGCATGTGGTGCCGATGCACTACGCGACGTTTCCGTTTCTGACAGGTACGGCAGGGAAATTACGAAAAGAAACGAAGAAAATCAAAGGGTTGACAATTTACGCATTGAAGCCGGGGGAGAAACTATGATTCGCAGCGAGAATCTGCGCAGCGGCTACATACAGGACGATGTCGAGGAATATCTTTACCAACTGCTGCCGGAGCGCGATGCCGTCGTCAGGGAGATGGAGGATTACGCGGCGCACAATCGCGTTCCGATCATCGGGCCGGCGGTGGCGCGAATGCTGGCGTTGTTCGTGCAGGTTGCTGGCGCAAAGCGCATTTTTGAGATGGGCTCGGCCATCGGGTACTCCACGATCTGGCTGGCGCGCGCGGCGGGGCCGAAGGCAAAGGTGATTTATACGGACGGCGATCCGGAGAAAGCGCTCCGCGCTAAGGATTATTTTCGCCGGGCGGGGGTTGCCAAACGGATTGATGTGCGCGTTGGCAACGCACATGATCTGTTGCAGAAAACGCCGGGCAAGTTTGACCTGATCTTCAACGACGTGGACAAGCACCAATACCCCGCCTCGCTCCGTGTGGCGCTGCCCAAGCTGCGGCGCGGCGGCTTGTTCATCAGCGACAATACGCTGTGGTCGGGAAAGGCGGCGCGGCCGGCAGCGCCGGATGACGTCCAAACGCGTGGCATACAGGAATTCAACCGGCTGGTCTACACTTTGAAGGAGCTCTACCCCGTCTTGATCCCACTGCGCGACGGCGTCACCGTCTGCCGGAAGCAATAGCGCGGGAACACGCTTACGAGCGAAAGTAGTTTCGCACAAGGAACCCGAGGTTTGCGGGACGCTCGGCGAGACGCCGCATGAAATAAGGAAACCAGTCGCGGCCAAAAGGGATATAGATGCGGACGCGATAGCCATCTTTGACGAGGCGGCGCTGCAGGTCGGTGCGCACTCCGTACAACATCTGAAATTCGAAATCATCCTTGGAAATTTGCTTCGCCGCGGCATGGCGGATGGTCGCCGCGATCATGCGCGGATCGTGCGTGGCGATGCCGTGATAGAAGCCGCTGGACAGTAGGAGCTGCATCAGCCGGACGAAATTGGCATCCACATCGGCTTTCTGCGGAAACGCAACTTCCTCTGATTCCTTGTACGCGCCCTTGCACAGACGGATGCGGCAACCATATGCCAACAGATCCGTGACGTCGGTTTCACTGCGGTAGAGATAGGACTGGATGACCGTGCCGACGGCGGGATTGCGCGCGCGAACGCGTTTGACGAGTTCGATGGTGCGCTGCGTGTAAAGAGATCCCTCCATGTCGATGCGCAGAAAATTATCGAAGCCCGCGGCACGCTCCACGATGGAACGAACCAATCCTTCGCAAAATTCAATGTTGATGTCGAGGCCGAGTTGCGTGAGCTTGCCGGAAACGTTGGCGTGCAGCCCTTCCTGAGCGATGCGTTCAAAAACCTCGAGATGGGCATCGCGGGAATGTTGTGCATCCGAGGTGGTAGCGACATTTTCACCGAGGTAATCCAGGCTGGCGAACATGCCAGCATTGTTACATTCACGAGCGGCGGCGATCGCTTCATCGAGTGTTTCGCCGGCGACGAACCGGCGCGCCATACGGCGCGCAGTGCCATTGGATGTGACCCAATTAGCGAAGCTTTTACTTTCGGAGAGCTTGAGGAGCGTCGACCGGAGCATGCGGGAATTATTATGGCAGCGTAGGCAGGGCGAAACTAGTCTTTGTGCTCCTCCAGAAACTTCTCGGCGTCCAAGGCGGCCATGCAACCGGAGCCTGCAGCGGTGACGGCCTGGCGGTAGCGGTGGTCTTGCACGTCACCGGCAACGAAAACACCAGGAATCGACGTGAGGCTGCCGTGCTTGGCGAGCAGGTAGCCGTTGGAATCCATTTCGAGTTTTCCCTTGAAGACGATGGTGTTCGGATCGTGACCGATGGCAACGAATACGCCGTCGAGCGCAATCTCTTGTGTTTCCTTGTTCTGCTGATTGCGAAGACTCACGCCCTCGACGTGGCCTTTGGGAGCGAGAATCTCCTCCACGGCGAACGGAGTGACGAATTCAACCTTCTCGTTCGCCCTGGCACGGTCGATCATGATCTTGGAAGCGCGAAAATCATTCCGGCGGTGAATCAGATGTACCTTGCTGGCGTAGCGCGACAGAAAGTTGGCCTCTTCCATGGCGGAATCGCCGCCGCCGACTACGGCGATGGGCTTGCCGCGGTAAAAATAGCCGTCGCAAGTCGCGCAAGTGGAAACGCCACGGCCAATCAGTTCCTTTTCACCCTTTAGACCCAGCAGACGCGCTGAGGCGCCCGCGGCGACGATCAAAGCTTGCGCTTCGTAGGTATCTTTTCCGGCGATGATCTTGAACGGCCTCTTGCTGACGTCGACTTCGTTTACAGCCCCGGCTCTGAACTCCGCGCCGAATTTCTGCGCTTGCTTGCGCATGTTTTCGATAAGCTCCGGCCCCATGATGCCGTCGGGGAACCCCGGATAATTCTCAACGTGGGTGGTGAGCGAAAGCTGTCCGCCAGGCTCGTGCCCGTCAAGGACCAGCGGTTTCAAGTTCGCGCGCGCAGCGTAAATCGCAGCAGTTAGGCCGGCACAGCCGCTGCCGATGATGAGGACGTTGTGCATTCGATCTTTCTCCATCTATTAGATTCAGCACTGCGCCCGCACGATACAATGCAGTCGGGTATTGTAGCATTCCCTCCCCCGCGATTCGGAATGCGGGCGGCCAAATTGGAGAAGCCTTTTCCCGCGGGCAAGGTTGACCGGCACGAACGGCGGCCGCTATAGTCGAGAGAAATACCAGGTTGCCCAAGGAGAAAGTCAAGATGGATCCGCGCTACCCGATTGGAAAGTTTGAGATGCCTGCGAGTGTGACGCCCACTCGGCGCCAGCAGGCAATCGACGAGATTGCGGCTACACCGGCCAAAATGCGCGCAGCAGTGAGGGGACTGAACGACGCGCATCTCGACACACCGTACCGCGAAGGCGGCTGGACGGTACGCCAGGTCGTGCATCACGTTCCGGACAGCCACCTCAATGCTTACGTCCGATTGAAACTGGCGCTCACCGAAGATAAGCCGACGATTAAGCCCTACAACGAAGCGGCCTGGGCCGAACTGGCTGACTCGAGGACGACGCCCATCGAAGTTTCGCAGACTCTGCTGGATTCGGTACACAACCGCTGGGACCGGCTGTGGCGCTCATTGAAGCCCGAACATTTTGCAAGAGTACTCATCCACCCGGAGCATGGCGAGCGCACTGTTGACTGGCTGCTGTTTATTTATGAATGGCACGGGAAACATCACGCCGCGCATATCACAGCGCTCCGCAAGCAAAAAGGTTGGTAGAAGGGACGGAGGGAGTCCTCGATCTGGCCGTCGACTTTGTCAATCCTTCCGGCCGAAAGACAAGTTCCGGCCGCAGTGATGTGGCGCGCTACGCCGCGGCTCGTGTACGATGATCGTGTACACAAGGAGATCGCATGAGCCGCGCGGCAGGAACCTATGCTATTTTTGAGACTTCACAGGGAAACATTATGGTGCGCTTGCTCGAAAACGAAGCGCCAAAAACGGTTGCGAATTTCATCGGGCTTGCCGAAGGCACCAAAGAATTCACGAATGAAAAGACCGGGCAGGAGGAAAAGAGACCTTTCTACGACGGATTGATCTTCCATCGCGTGATTCCGCAATTCATGATTCAGGGCGGCTGCCCGCAGGGCAGCGGAATGGGCGGGCCGGGCTACAAGTTCGCCGATGAGTTTCATCCTTCGCTGAAGCATTCGAAGGCCGGAAAGCTCTCCATGGCCAACTCCGGGCCGGGAACCAACGGGAGCCAGTTCTTCCTCACCGTAGCGGCAACGCCGTGGCTGGACAACAAGCACACTATTTTTGGCGAAATCGTCGAGGGCCAGGACGTGGCGGTCAAGATTTCAAATGTGCCACGCGATTCGAACGACCGTCCGAAAACACCGGTGTCCATCACGAAGCTTCGCATCGAACGCGTCGCTTAAGCGGACGCCATCGCAATGCTCACGCCCGAGCGATTGCTGCGATTCATGATCGAATTGATCTTCGTCTTGCTCGGCTCTCTGGTGATCTGGCTGGGATTGTCGCGCCGAATTTATGTTGATCGGCACAGTACCGCCTGGTTGATTCTCAGCGTGGCGCTGATCTTGTGGGGCTTGCGCGCGCTCTACAATCCGGGCCAATGGTGGTTGCGCCGCCAGAACTGGACGCGTGGGCTCTCGCTGTCGCTTTTGGGCGTCCTAATGCTGGTGATATCGCGCGTGTCGTTTGTGTGGGTAGGTCCGATGCTGGCGGTCGGCGGTGCCCTGCTCGTACTGCGCGGCATGATTGGGGCGTTCTTGATCTTCCGGCCGCGCTAAAGAAGGGTCTTTCGAGGGGCGCGGCGGCAAATCCCAAGCTCGGCCGTCTTCTCGCCTTTCTTTTTCTTCTGCTTCGACTATAATCCCCACAACAGACATCCCTAGCAGTGTTTGGGAATCGGCCCCGGGCCGTCGTTTTGCCTTCATCAAATGAACAAAGGAGGAAGACCGTGCTCAAGGAATTCAAAGCGTTTGCCTGCGGGGCAATATCATGGACTTGGCGGTCGGCGTGATTATCGGTGTAGCCTTCAGAAAGGTTGTGTCCTCGCTGGTGGAGGACCTGATGATGCCGCCGATCGGCCGCTTGCTCGGTCACGTGGATTTTTCAGGATTATTCATCAATCTGAGCGGCAAGCCCTACGAAACGCTGGCGACCGCGAAAGCAGCCGGCGCCTCGACCGTGAACTATGGAATTTTTCTGAACTCGGTGATCAACTTTCTGATCGCGGCGCTTGCCGTATTCCTGATCGTCCATGAGGTGAACCGCTGGACCAGGAAGCCGGAAGTCCCTACGACCAAACATGGCCCGAAGTGCGCGATGGCAATTCCGCTGGCGGCGAAGCGCTGCGGTCACTGCACGACGCTCGCATGAGGCAGTGCCGAGCGGTTAGCAAATTCTGGTTAGTGACTGGTTCTTCGCATGAAGTATGGTCGGCAGGAATGAGAGCCGCTCCAGATTCAAGAACGAACTAAGAACTAAAAACTGATTTGCTTCAGGTCTTCGGAGCCTTCTTCTTCTGATTAGCTTCGAGATGCGTGCGCAAGCGGCTGACCACGCTGTCTTCGTGTCCTTCTTCAATCTCTTTTTTTACTTCTTCCAGCGCGAAGTGCACGACGTCGTGGTGGTGCATTTCCAGGGGCGCCACCGCGTCGCTGAAACGCAGCCAAAGCCGGTGCAGAAGATTAACCTCGTTGGCAGTCAGATTTGGCGCGTGCGGCCCAAGGACTTTGTAAAGTTTGTCCCCGTTGGGCAAATGGATTTCCAGATTGAATTGCGGCTTCTGATCGCCAAGTTTTTCCCAGGCTTCACCGATCTGCCGCGCTTGCTCCTCGTTCGATTCCTTTGTCGAACGCCCCACAACAATCGTGCTGGATTGCAGCGAAGTCGCGGCAC
>WNGC01001681.1_pt1 | contig 13497 bp, 15 predicted proteins | sample 5400051 | NCBI WGS metagenome assembly WNGC01 (sample SAMN13153368, study PRJNA577476) | soil metagenome | isolation source: 20 cm soil or saprolite under grassland replicate 2 | place: USA:California | collected 2016-06-15 | reverse complement strand
CGGACAGATGAAGCTGCACCGCATCAACGGCTATCGTGACATCGGAGGGAAAGAAAAAGCTGCTGCTTAAAAAAAAGAATTTCATGACTTCACAGGCAAAATGCGCTATTCACTTTTCTACAGGTTCCGGGACACTACCTGGGTCGCGGATGGCGCATCCAGAATGCTAGCAGGGCGGCGAATCATGGGCGAAATAACAATTCGCCAGCCACAGGCTTGAGCGTCATTCTGCCTTACCGTTCGTGCCGGAGGAGCCATCGCGACTATCCGCGCAACCCGAATCGTTTAGGGTGCGTGATAGAATCGTGCGTCGGGAGGAACGGCGATGGAAACTCAGCCTGCAGTCGTCGAGTATTTCAGGAGCCTAGAACTCGCGCTGAATGAGCACAAGGAGAAAGGCACGCCCAAAGGAGACCCCACGTACAGCAGGATGTATACCCAACTCGCCAGAGACCTTGCGCAACTAGGTATCGGACGGGAAGGGATTCCAGAGACCGCCAAATCTTGCGGTCACGTAAGCACGTTTGAACGCTTAGAACAGCACATGAAGAAACCTGTCGCTTGACCGAGGATGATGTGGCATTTTCTAGCGAAGGGCCATCTTCTGAGCCATAAGCAGAATAAGCTTCCGGTGCTGCTCATCGGACTTGCCCAACAAACGGCGAAGCTTACTCAAGAAACGAGCATCCTTCCCAGGTGCTACCTGCCTCTGGCGAATTGATACCGTGGCAGCGAAACGATCGGGTCTTCGAAGCGCGCAGCAAATAAGAACGCGAACACCGGATGATTTCATTCGAGCTTATTGCAGAGGTTGACCGGATTCCGCGGTGAGTGCAGGTCTTTGAAAGGTCAGGCAGCGGTTGGTGTCTGTACCGGGCTCGACAGTGGGATTGCCATCGAAACGAGCCGAGATTGATTACTGGTCGTGACAGGGGCGTTTCCGGCGTTCCCCCTTCCAGTGAGTTATGCGTGCGATGGTTGTTGAAATAGGTCCTGAAATCGAGCAGCTTGTTTTCCAGATCTGCCGTCGTCCAGAACAACGTGTGATCCAAGTACTCGCGCCGAAGGGTGCCGATGAGCCTTTCCACGAATGGATGAGACAGGAGAACGTAGGGGATGGACTTGATTTCCGTCGCCTCCAGTACCCGCAGATTGGCTTGCCACTAGTGGAACCTGTAGAGTGGATCGTTGTCCTGACGTACTTCGGCATCCAGCGTTGCCCTCGAATGGCGCGGTTGAAGATCCTACAGAGTGCGGGGCCATTGAGCGTTCCCGCAGGGACGCCGAACCCAATGATGCGGCGCGTATATTGATCCATGACCACCAGGACTCAGTGGGTCCGCAAGGTGGCCGACTCGCACCTGAACAGATCCATACTCCAGAGGCTGTCTTTCATGTGGCCCAGGAAAGTCAGCCAGGAGGGACCACCGGAGTCCTGTCCCGGCAGGTAGTGATGGGCCAGAATCCTTCGAACCACGTCTTTATCGATTTGGATGTGGAACGCCAAGGTGATCTGTTGTGCGATTCGCGGACAGCCCCAGGTGGGATTATGCTGCTTCATTTCGACGACCGCACGGACGAGCTCTGCATTCGGTCCTTTCGGGCCGGGCTTCCGACGGCGATTCGGGGAGAACAGCATCCGGTACTTTCGGCTAGCAGTGTCAATTGCGGAATGGAGAGGACGAGTTGGACGACCAGAGCGCCAGCAAGCCAGCGAGGATGCGGTCTGACGAGTGTAGATTTGGGGACCGTTGCCGGGAGCGATTCACGATCAGAAGTTGGTGCTTAAAGAGAAGGGACTCCACAACTAGGGCACGGACGCCGCCAGGACCGAGCAACCGGGCCAAGGTGGCGATCAAGTGGATGAACAGAACGACAAGATTGCGCATCACAGAATCGTAGCAGGGCGGGGAATCCTGAGGAATTATGGGCGAAATAACAATTCGCCAGAGACAACCGCGGCAAGGCGACCATTCGGTCCAGCCAATAGATGGCCGAGGCTCCTTCGTTTCTTTCAAACCACTGCTGAGAGGTTCACACGTGTGCGGTCTGTGCTTGCGAGTGGAGTTTGCAATGTTCAAACGCACGCATTTGGTTTCATGGCGCACTGAAGCAGGGAGTCTCGAAAGAATGTGAGGTCTCGCGATGAAGAACTCGGCCATAGTCTTGATCAGCTGCCCCGACCGTCGAGGCATAGTTGCGTCGGTCGCCGATTTCATTTTCCAGCACAACGGCAACATCCTGCACGCCGATGAACATGCCGATGAAGAGTCGAACCTATTCCTCATGCGTGTAGAATTTGATCCCCACGATTTCGATATCGATCTCGCTGATTTCCCTAGGCACTTTGCGCCGCTCGCGGAGAGGTTCGAGATGAAGTGGAGACTGGAGCAATCCAGCTATCGCATGAAGATGGTCATTCTGGTTTCGAAATATGACCACTGCCTAGTCGATCTGCTCTACCGTCACCGTAGTGGCGAGCTAGACGTCGAAATTCCGCTCATCATCTCGAACCATCCGGACAACCAGGCGATTGCTGAGTTCTACCGGATTCCCTACGCTACGATTCCCTTCATCAAGGAGAACAAGCAGGAGGCGGAAGCGAAAATTCTCAAGTTGCTACAACAGTGTAGCGCCGATTTCCTCGTGCTAGCGCGTTACATGCAGATTCTGTCTCATGAATTTGTCAATCAGTATTCAAACCGGATTATTAATATTCACCATTCGTTTTTGCCAGCCTTTGTGGGCGGCAAACCTTATCATCAGGCCTACCTGCGTGGAGTGAAGTTGATCGGGGCCACCAGCCACTACGTCACAGATGTGCTAGACGATGGGCCCATAATCGAGCAGGGCGTCATGCGCATCTCGCACCGCGACTCGCTCAACGACTTGCTGGAGAAGGGTCGCGACTTAGAAAAGGTGGTGCTGTCGCGCGCCGTCCGGTGGCACATCGAAAGCCGCATCTTGTTGTACCGGAACAAGACAGTAGTATTCGACTAGTCTGCGTCGGAGTAGCGAGAGGCCGCAATATTCGTATCGGGAAGGAGCGGTTCCACAGATTTTCCGACGACGGAAAGAGCAATTTACCGGCATTTGGAAGCTCGAAACGATTCGATGCTGGCGGAGTTACGCGCCTACGATGGCCGGATACGACTCGCCACTTTTATCGGAGGAACGCGCCACCAGAATGCAAACCGGTACAACGACGAGGCTACAGGCGTATTCGCGAATGCCCGCGGAGATGTTTACGTAACGGGTTGCACGCTCGATAACCGGTTCCCGGTGACGCCCAACGCCTTGCAAACACAACCGGGAGGAAACGCTGATGCCTTCGTGCTTCGAATGAGATTTTTGACTTCGCAGCAGGCTATCCAGGTAGACAACGACAAAAAGAACAAACGCTGAGTGCTCTATTCAAGCTCGGTCGTACCATTTGGGCTCACTTCTGATGGGTCGGACCACGTGCCCCCGCTGGGCGGAAACGTGGTTGCGGGAAGCGAAATACGAGGCTCTGGCCGGATTGTCGGCAAGCCTTACCTAATCGCGTTACGTCAGAGTTGCCCGTGATCCAGGTGCAATCGCGAAAGGAGCGGCTGCGGCTGCGAACGAAGTCACTTTCAGCGCTGAATTCGCATCCGCGTGCTTAAGCCACGATCAGAGCCGGTAGCAGACGAGCGTGCTCGGCGCAGTCCGCAGGAAGAGCATGCCGGTGACGTCGTCCACTGCGTACACGGGCTCGCGCTCGCTGCCCAGATCTACGCGCGCCCGCGGCTGCCCGCTATCCTTGTCGATCTCAAGCAGTACGTTGCCGTTCCCAGTGGGTGCGCGAGTCAACATGAAAACCGATCCAGGCACGGTGAGCGATGCCTTGAAGCGTTTCGTCGCGAGCGCCGCTGACTGGCGCGAGTAGCCCGTGAGCTGTGAGCCGGCCTGCGAGTACGCCGTCGCCAGCGACGTAGTGACGTATCGCGCGTTGGGGTCCGTAGCGTTTCGTGATGCTTGGGTGAAGGCGTCGCCGTACGCCGAGGCGGCGGCGCCGTACAGGCCGGCGCGCACAGCGTTCACCGCATGGAGCGCGCGCACCAGCCCTGGAAACTGCGGCGCAGGGTAATAGACCTGTTGCTTCACCTGCCCATCTCGCGCCACGAGCACCAGGTTTTGCGGCGAGATGAGGACAATGCCCGCGGGCCGGATCTCCATATCAATCGGATCCTCGCCGCCCTGCAGCTTGATCTCGCCGCCGAGCGCGCGGAAGGTGCCGGCCTCGCGATCGACTGCGTACAGCCGGTGGTCGCGGTTCGCGAACACGTAAAGCGTCCGCCCCTCCACAGCATGATGCAGGTAATATCGCCCGGCATTGTAGTCATCCGCACTCAACGGCTTGCCGCTCTCAATCGCGTCCTTAAATCTTGGTTCACCAGTGGCAAGATCAATGACGTTCACTTCGGCATTCGTCGCCGCGTCGGGACGCGACACGTAGAGCAAGCCTGCCGGCGTAAGTTCTGTGTAGGCGAGTTGGCCCTTGATCTTCACATCCTTCTTCAGGCGCAGGGAGGCCGTGGCAACCTCCAGCACGTTCACGAAGGTACGCGACTCGGCGTCCACAGCTAGCACTACGGTGTCGCCGGCGACCATCGCGTCTATCACGTTGCCGTGCATCCTCAGTGGCTTCGCGGCGATTGTCGCTCCATCTTCGTAGTTCGCCACGTTGAGCGCCGTCTGCACGATGCCGTTCACTACACGGCGATTGCCGGTTGCCTCGCCCGCTGGCGGTGCCTCGGGGAGCATTACAATCCCGGCCGGATGCTGGACGATGTCACGGATGCGTCCTTCCACTCTCGGGGAGTTGGCCCAGAGCGCCTGACCGTCGGCGAGGCGGTAGGCCATGAGGCGGTCATCGAAACTCGCGTAAATGCGGTCAGCTTTGTTAAGCGATGGGTAGAGCCGGACGTGTTGCGGGGATTGCGCCCAGCGGGTCGTGGTGGGCAGTGCTGCGGACCACCGCACTGCGCCAGTCCGCGCATCCAGAGCCCGCAAACCCATAAGCGTGCGGACGACGATCATGTCCGGCCCCGCCTGCAGCACCTCCAACGTACTGCCCTCGGCAGCCGTGCGCTGTAAGCCCTGCATCAGGGCACCGAAGCCTCTCTTCTTGGGTTCGGCTTGCTCAAACAGCGCTTCGTTCGTCCAACGCTGTTCGCCCGTGACGAGATCGTAGAGCGCAACGACCGAGGGTCCGTCCGTGCGCCGCCCGTGGACGAGAAGGGTCCCGCTTTGGGGCAGGACGCGGCGGGTAACGATTTGCGCGAGATTCAGGCGTCTGGAATCGAAGACGACCGCGGCAGTCACAGGGTCAAAAATAAACAGCAGGCCCGGGCGCGTCGCTTCCATGAGGAGTGACCCTTCTACCATGCGGACGCTGTCTGCTGATAACCCCCCGAGTTCGGGTTTCTCCCACATGACTTGGCCACGCTCGATATCCACAGCGGCGAGCTCGGTGTCCGTCGAGACGAGGAGCGCGCCCACGGGCGTGATCTGCTGCCAGCGGATGTCCCCCTTCACCTTAAGAGTCCACGCTGCGGTTGCGCCGGAAGGCGCGGGCACAACGGCCTGAGCATTGGGCTGCCGCGGCGCAGAAGATATTCCGCTCGATAGGAGTATGGACATAGGCGCGAGAAGCGCGCTGGCAAATATGGTTTTTTTCATGACGGATTTAGTCTCCTGGCTGAGCTCGGAATGAGGACGGTGTTATTTTTATCCTGCCAGAATCTGAACTTAGGGAAGACAAACTTAAGGCATAGAAGTGTCGGCTTAATTACCCTCATTTTATTGGCCGATACTATGATTCGGACAACTCCCGGATTGGCAACTCTTCCATAACCGAATTGGGGAAGAGTACCTCGTCATCCGTCCGCAATCACGGCTGCCGCCAAAGTAGATTCCAACTTCACCCAAGGTGCTGTGGCTCATTTATGAAGATTCACCTCCATTTGATGTAGAATCCCTTCGATTTATCGGAGCATCGTTACAGGGAAAAAGTGTAACGGAGGTAAGCCATGACGGAATTAAGGAGAGGGCGGTGTCGTCCGACGCGGAAGAAATATCAATTGAGAATTGGAAAATCCCTTTTCCTGTTCTCCGAACAGTGCGCTCCATGATTCGTCCAAATAGCTCCAGCGTTCGGAATCAACGCAGCTAGACTGTATGAGGGGTATATGCAATACGCCGTGGCCTCCATCACAGACCAACTCCGTTCCTGTCCGTTCCAGGAAAAAGTCGTCGGCGCTGCCGAGGTTCACTTGTGCTCCAAAACGTTTGAGGCAGGAACGGCAGCGTCCAAAATGGTCGCGAATGGACCACGTGAGTGCCAATGTCGCTCCAATCCAAAAGAACCACATTGCTCCCGCGCTGACAACTGAGTGCATCGTCCCGCCGCTTCTCAGCGCAGCTATTCGAACCAGGTCAAGACAGATGATCAGTATTGCCATCAGCAAGAGCGCACTCTTGAGTGCAAAGAAGACCCACCAGCGAAAAACATCACGCGCATGTCCGCGCGGACTCGTGGTCACTAGGCGCGCAAACGGACGCCACATGAGAGCGAGAAGAAATAAGAGTGTGAAAGCAAACCACGCCAAACAGGATTCCAGAAATTTGTACTCCAGATCCTTCACTGAGATGATTCCAAGCTTTGTGTTCGCTGGAATGGAATCTGTTTGGTTTATGAGGGTTTCGAGTTGCTCCCTGGCCTTTATCGGATCTAAACGTGTCGGAGCGCGAAGCAAAGCACCAGGCCATTCATACATTGGAAGGAGTGGACGAGAGCCCGTCCTAAACGGACTGAACACGCCAATGTCGCGTGCCGCGAGCCGGCAATGCGGCGGGAGAACACCGATGATCTCGACTTGCCGGCCGTCAAGAAACAGCGTGCGCCCTATCACGTGCCCATCGCTGTGAAACTGACTCCTCCAAATCGTATCGCTCAGGACTACGCAATTTCCGCACGCTGACAAATTCGTTTCTTGAAACGTTCTGCCGAGGCTGGGACGAATACCGAGAAGTCCAAACAGCCCAGGTGTAATCCTCGCGCTGAAAATGCTTTCCATTCCAGCTGGTCCTCGCACCAGGCTCGGTCTCCATGCGTAGGCGGCACCCCCGGAAATCAATTGACTTTCCTTTGACACTTGAAGGACCCAGTCGCGCAGAAGCTCGGGTGCTAACCACTGGGATCGTTCAGCGACAAAGATCGTCATAAGGTGGTCCGGATCGGCATAAGGAGGAGGAGCAATCAGCCCGGAAAAGATTGAGGCTGGATGACCAGCGAGGAGAATCACCAACACTGCCAGGATAGCTAAGATGCAAAATCGGGGTGTACGTGGCCATTCATGAAGGAAACTGAGCACTGCAATGCGATTGAAACGGTGCCATGTGGCGTCCGCAAATGCTCCACAGCAGTGCCGCAGTAGCTCTTTCTCTGTGCGCCCGCTCAGCCGCCCAGATTCCATAAGAAAATGACACCAGTGCCAGACCTCTCCTTCCCATTCTCGAAGCCACTCCACTCGCCGTCCACGCGGAACCATCCAGCTGGCTAGGCCGAGTAAATAATTACACCGCCACAGCAGCTTTTTTAGTGGGGGTTGGCCCATGAGATTACTCCTAGCGGCGTTTGCTCTTTTCAGCACTAAGGAGTTGCTCGAAGAGGGTGTAGCGCTCAAGCGCCTTTGCCAGTGTTTCCTTACCTTCGCGGGTCAGTCTGTAGTACTTGCGAGCCGGTCGCTGCTCAGCGAAAGCGGTACGTTCCATCTCCCAACTGGATTTGATTAGTTCCTGTTGTTCAAGGCGTCGAAGGGCTGGGTAAACCGTACCGCTGGGAAGACCAGTAACTTCCATTATATCGAAGCCGTAGCTGTATCCAGAACTGATCGTTTGGAGCACCAGTGCTGATGTATACGACAGTTTGGGGTTATGGTCCATTTTGTATGTAGCAATGCTACATAGGCCTGGCTCACCTGTCAAGTTGGCGCCTCCAGTCGCACCGCCAACGTGTTTCCCATTGTAGGAACGTGGATTTGCCGTTCGCGTCCGCGCATGCTGGAAGCCTCGCCCGTTAACTTCCGGTTACCCCGTGATAGGGCATAATCCGGACCAGACACCTCGGGGTCCTGAGTGCTATTGCCTGTTTACAACAATTACCGCCGAGGTAGCCAGCTTCACATTAGTTGCGGAAGACGAGGTGGCTATGGAAACTTTGGCCATTTTATCAAGAAGGAGAATTCCTACTAAGTTGCACCTGTGGGGCGGGCGCAGTGGTACGCTGCCTCCGTTATCCTTGGAGGCAAGACGTGAAGGCTTCTCTGTTTTATCGAATCGCAGCTGTTCTTCTGCTGTTTTTTGCTGTCGGACATACACTTGGTTTTCGCCAGTCCGATCCCACATGGGGAGTTGATGCGCTTCTTGGCTCAATGCGGTCAATTCACTTTGATGTGCAGGGTTTCAACCGGACATATTGGGACCTCTTTGTCGCGGCTGGATTCTCGGTCGGCGTGTTTTATCTATTCGCGGCAGTATTAGCGTGGCAGCTCGGTGGCCTTCCGGCAGAGACTTTGGCGGTCATGGGCGTCACTGTGTGGGCTCTCGCTCTTTGTTTTGCCGCCATCACGATTGTGAGCTGGAGACACCTCTTTGTCCTCCCTATCGTTTTTTCAATCGTGATTACAGTGTGTTTGACTGCGGCGGCATGGCTTTCAGCGAAGCCAATCTGAAGCCGTTCGTTCGCGTCTGTTCCAGCCTGCCTGGTGGACCGCACCCGTACTCAGCTTTCTGGCGGTCCCATTTCAGTGGATACCTCCGTATACGTACTAAGATACAAGCGCTGCGCATTTGTAACGCACTGCGGGAACGCCTGGTTGGGAAACCAAGCAAGACTCCGTTTGTTCGGCGCATTCGGCCTGTGCAATCCAATATATCAGGAATGTTTGGAGCGCAATCCGTTTTCCTCGTTTAGACGGAACCAATAATCAAATTGCGCTTCAGGAGGGCTCCCTGATAGAGGGAGCCCTTCTCCTCGCCAACCAACTCCTCTACGGTTGACATGAATACATAGCTGGGATATCTAGAGGGCAGTAAACACGTTTGCATCTGTTCCGAGGAGGAGAACACCCATGATTATTGGTGATCGCCTTCGCGCACTCCGCGAGGACAAGAAACTCTCCCAAGGTGACATCGAAAAGAGAACGGGTCTTCTCCGGTGCTATATCTCTCGCGTCGAGAATGGTCATACCGTTCCCGCGATTGAAACTCTGGAGAAGATGGCTAGGGCTCTGGAAATTCCCATGTACCAGCTTTTTTATGACGGCGCAGAGCCGCCTCAAGTCTCAAATCTGCTCAAGCGGAAGTCATCTGACGAAAACGTTTGGGGGAGTTCGGGCAAGGATGCGGGGTATTTGAGCAAACTCCGCAGACATTTGGGCAAGGTTGCCGAGAATGACCGCAAGCTCGTGATGCACTTGGCCCAGAAAATGGCTGGTCGCTAGAATCTCTTCTCGCTCCACAAATCCCAGAAGAGTTTGACCGTGGCGGGGCCATGCCCGGTAACGGCAGCGTTTATAAGGCGTCGGGTCCATTTAGCTGATGCGAAACCCCGCTCCCGACAGTCAACTGTGATCGGTCGTTTGCGATGACTGCTGTACGGGGTGTTCAAAAGTGGACAGTTTTAGGAAGAGTCTTGCGGTAGGCTGTCCAAATGAGAATGAACGACATGACGCCCAAGTTGTTTCACTCCGTACGCTGTCCTACGTGTGGGGTTCATGCCGGAATGCGTTGTTTGTTGCATTCAGGTCGCCTACGCGACGAACCACACATCGACCGAAAGCTTACTGCGATTGAGGCTGTTGAATCGAAAAGAATTCAGCATCTTAAAGGACTGAAAAACGGCAAATAACTACCAAGAGAACAGAGCACGCATGCTGGCGCTAGCGGATAGGGGCATTGTCCCCTAGACCCAACGCCGTTCTATGCAGACCGCAAACGTCCGCGAAGGCTTCCGATGTGAATTTCTGTCATGGAGCAAGACGACAGGAGGGCATAGCAAACGATTGAGTTTCTTTACCGCCTCTGCGCGAGGTCCAAGTCTTCCTGCGCTGGGGTACGGAGTAATTCTCCCATTTGACCGAGCGATCCAGGAATTCTACACCCAGGCAAGAGCGCCTTCCCCCGTTTTTGCGCCGGGAATAAACCACAGTTCCTACTTGCGGACACTCACCCGTCAAGGGGGCATAAGCGCTTCTTCGCCGGACCGCCAGGACCGCTTGCTGATTACGCGGGCACCGTGGGGACTGACGTTTTCCGTAACCGTTCGTTCACGGGCGCGGGTTTCTCCCAAGCTTGCGAGGTAGACGGGAACTGACATAGTGAGTCGCTTCTCAAGTCTGCCATCGAAAAGTCTTTTATTGGTATTGGGTCTTTGGCGGTGGACAGAACCGTTCATAACTCACTCACGCAACATTATCATCTGGACTTGCTCGATTTCTGTTCGAATGTGGCTGCCCCGCCCTCCTGCGATACGCGCGTTCTCTGAGCGAGACATTACGCCGGGCCGCAGAATGGAAGGGCTCGCTCGTCGAGACGCGCAGTCTCGACTGGCGGGTCTTTGTATTCAACAAATAACCACTCATGATCGATCGAGCTGTCAATCGGTAAAAGACTGTGAATCGCCGCTCAGGTGATACCCCGATGTGACATATCAAGGGTTATCTCCCCTCCGCAGAGAACAAGTCTCTATCATTTTAGCCCTGGGCCTCCCCTTATTCTTGAGGAGTTGTCTTCCATGAAACCGATAGAAAGACGCCGCGCGGAACGCTTCAACCTCAGAATCGGGCTCAGTGTTTCCCTCCTAAACTCCGGAGCGCGAGAGCAGAGCACCGAGACGCTCAATATCTCCGCAGGAGGCATGCACTTTGTGACGAATTTGTCCCTACGCCGAAGCACCGCAGTGCAGCTCCACTTCAGGATGCCAGAGGAAATCAGCCACGTACCTGCAACCGATTGGGTTTGTATCGGTCACGTGGTCCATATGAAGCCTGTCATTTCTCCCAATGGTTCACTGAGTGTGGGGGTGCAGTTTGATTGCTACGAGGTCGTGTCCACTGAGTCCTTGGCGGGTCGAGCCGGATCACGCGGAAATGACCCACGCGATTCGGACACGTGAACATTTTATAACTTTCCATTTGGAACTCCTGCGTTTGATTTATCGCAGGTAGGGGAAAGGGGAATACGGTTTACTTTTTCCGGTCCGACAAAACCATTGTCCGGTGTTAATCGGGACTTGACGGAGTAAAGCAGCTTCTCCCTATCAGCGCGGGTTTACGAGGGGGGTAGGTCTTACGGGTGAATCGTCTGGCCCTTGGACGGTCTCTCTAACCGCGATGAAGTCCCTAACAACGAGTTGCGTCTTCGAAGAATCGATGCCAATGCCAATCAACGTTTGCCGGAGACGGCTTGCCAAACCAGCGTTGCTGGTTCCCGTTCTACGCATCACTTCGACAATGCACTCCCGCATCGCTGTTGTCTGGTCACTGTTCGGTTGCTTGCCGATCAACTCTCGTGTGAGTTTGTCCGTAAAGCTCACTACAACGGGCCACGGTGGTCGGTCACTATCCTCTGCAAATCTCATCATTACGTGCGCAAGCCCCTGGCTTAGATGACTCTGCCAAGTGCGCACTTCCTTCAACGTCACCAGTGTCGAGTCCAGGGCTTGCTCCGGAGTTGATGACACCTGCTTCACCCGCAATCCTCCACCCGCCGGCTTAAATTCGTCCTGGCGAACTGACTGAGGACCGGCGGGATTGAACTGAGCTGCTGCTGGACGTGGAGGGTAAATCAAGGGGAGTAAGACAGAGAGAGTAGAAACCATTCCCATTCGCATACTCTATCTCCTGTGCGGAGTTTAGCACAAATAAGAGATTTGGATGTGCGAAGCCGGCTTACGGATTGGAGAGGGTTATGGCTCGCCAAAATCTCATCCGCGTTCAAGCGGAAGTTGCTCTCGGAGAGACATTCTATTGTTTTTTGTTCCACAAGTCCCAAAAGAGTTTCGCTGTCGCTGGCGCATGCCCCGCATAGTGGTCAAGCGAGAAGAGTTTGTTGCGTGTGAAGAAATTTCAAAAGAAGTGTACCCCGTATACAAAAAAACCTATTGAATTTGGTCTGTAAGGTAATTCTTCCACAGCGTTCCAGTGTGGCATTTGGTCCGGGCGAATGGATTTGAACCCTCGACTTCCTGATCCCGAACCGGAGAGTCGAAAAACTAAAGCCCTGTGGCTATCACACTTACAGTGACCGAACCGCCTGCCGCCTCTGTCGAAACAAAACCCACGATAGCCATGCCAACGGTCCAGCAAACTCCATTCCTGGCTACCGGTGCGCTCCCGCGTGTGGAGCAGGTTGAAAGGTGGAACTCTGGTTAGCCAAGGATCACACGCACCACGGGGGCGTTCGCTATCGTGGACTTCGCCTCCCTACTGCTCGACGGGTTCAATTCTCGCGTACAAGTCCGATGGGTCTACATTCAAGACAACCTGTTTGGTCGGGGAAATGATGTAGATCAAGGGGCCCGGCATCAACGCTAACCTCCCGTTCGGACTAACCAAGTACCTATAGGTGAAAGTCTGATCAGATTTTAGAATGGGATTCGACCAGGTCGAGCCCACTAGCGCCGTGTCACTGGTTCCTGTCACCGTTCCCACGCCGTCGAAGTCAGCCACGCCGGACTCGTGAGTTATGTTCTGGTGCGTCACCGTGATGGAGCCGAAGACGTACGCCCCGCTGGCGGAATGATTCGAGAACGGGCTTCCGGTCTGCGGCTCCGCGAAGCCCGCATACACCCCTCCGTCCACGAGCATTACAAACGCCCTGCTCGGGCTCACCAGATAAAGGAGAGGAGGAAGTGGGCCTCCCCCGGGTGCAGTTACCCGGCCGTTAGGAGCTACGTTGACGGCCGCCGTATAGCTGAACGATGAAATGGCCCCGGCTTTGCTTTCGTCTCCATTAAAGGAATAGCTGTCGGAATTCGAGACCGTGAAAATGCCTGCGATCAGATCCGAGGCTATCGTGGAACCCGGCCCGCAACTTCCACAGAGTCCACTTACGTAGAGAACGCTCGGGCCGCTCATCGACGAAATCGAAAATGGCCCTCCGGATTGCTTGAGCGCCGATCCCACGAACGGAGGGTCGCTGGATTGGAGGTCGACGCTGATGAATAGCATTTTGCTTGCGGAAACGACATACAAGCTCATATTGACGGTCTGCGATCCGACCATAAAAATCATCGTGCCTCGGCCATTCGATGACACCGAATAGCTCCCCGTAAATGGCAGACCGCTCATGGGATAATTCAGACCACCACTTTTATTGATGTCGCCGTTTTCGTTGGCATCCAACTCGCCATTGGAGATGCTGCCGCTTCCGCTCGCGGCAAACGCGCCTACCATGGCGAATCGGTTT
>WNGC01001680.1_pt1 | contig 13501 bp, 14 predicted proteins | sample 5400051 | NCBI WGS metagenome assembly WNGC01 (sample SAMN13153368, study PRJNA577476) | soil metagenome | isolation source: 20 cm soil or saprolite under grassland replicate 2 | place: USA:California | collected 2016-06-15 | reverse complement strand
CCGCTCGTGGTCGACACGCCGCGCGTCCAGGCGCTGATCGTCTCCACCGCGTCGCAGGCGCTCGGCCGGCCCGTCAAGTTCACCTCCGTCTCCGTGTCGGTGCTCCCGGGGCCGGCCGTCAAGCTGCACGACCTCGAGGTCGCCGAGGACCCGAAGTTCGACTCGGCGCCCTTCCTCAAGCTCGAGACAGGACGGCTCGCGCTGAAGCTCGCAGGGCTTCTCACGGGCCGCGTCGAGTTCGGCGACCTCACGCTCCAGCGGCCGACCATCACGCTGATCCGGAACCCCGAGGGCGTCCTGAACATCGCGAGCCTCGGGGCCGCGACTGAGCCGAAGAGCCCAGGGCGCGGCGGGCGGACGAGCGGGGGCGGCGCCGGCGCGGCCACGGCGCTGCCGGGACGCGTGAGGATCGAGAAGGGTACGGTCACCTACGTCGTCCGCGGCAAGGCGGGCGCGCTCTCGCGCTACCGGGTGGAGGACCTCGACCTCACGCTCGGCGGGAGCGGCGGCACGCTCACGGTCGAGGGCGCCGCGCGCGTGAAGCCGGGCGACCTCGGCGTCACGCTCGCCGACGGCCGGATCGCGCTGAACGCCGGGCGGAGTCTCCTCGAGGCGCCCGTGAGCGCGCGCGTCGGCGTCGACGGCAACGACGTGGCCGAGCTGGTCGCCGCGAGCGCCGGCCCGACGCCGGCGATCGGCGGGCCCGTCAAGGGCACGTTCAACGTGACGGGCACGCTCGGCGCGCCGAAGGCGGCCGGCACGCTCGAGCTGGCGAGCGCGCGCGTGACGGAGGAGGTCGCCGCGTGTCCCGAGCCCCGGCGCCGGACGCTCACGCTGACCGCGCTGAAGCTCGGCGGCACGTCGTGGGACGGGGGCCGGCTCACGAGCCGCCCGGTCACGACGAGCCTCGCGGGCGGGAAGGTCAGCCTGAACCTCGGCGCCACGCTCGACGGCGGCGTGCGCGTCGAGCTGGCGGACCTCTCCATCAAGGGGCTGCCGCTCGAGCGCGTGCTGGTGGATTTCCTGTGCCAGGGCTACGCGGTCTCGGGCCCGCTCGACTTCGACGGCGCCCTCGCCTTCACGGCGAGCGACCCCTGGGGCACGCTCTCCGGCCCGGGCCGGCTCCGGATCGGCCCCGGGCGCGTCGTCGGCGCGCGGGCGCTCTCGCTCATCGGCAACGTCGTCCAGGTCGGCGGCGCCGTCTCCTCGCTGCTGAACGCCGACATCCCGTCGTCGCTCTTCACCTCGCCGCTCGACTTCGACTCGATCACCGGCACCTACGTGATCAGCAAGGGCGTCGTGACGACGCGCGACCTCCTCTACACGAGCCGCGTCATGAAGGTGGCCGTCGCCGGTGAGTACGCGCTCGGGAGCGGCCGGATGGCCCTCGACATGGTCGTGAACCACGGCCGCGGCGAGGTGACGGCGAGGGTGACGGGCACGGCGGCGTCGCCGTCGGTCCGCGTCGATCCCTCGGCGCTCGTCCGCGACCTGGACAGGAAGAAGGTCGAGAGCGGGTTGAAGGACCTCCTCAAGCGGTTCCGCTGAAGCGCCCGCCCCCGAGCCTGCCCGCCTCGACGAGGCCGACGAAGAAGGCGTAGAGCTGCTCCCACTCGCGGGCACGGGCCTCGCCGTGCCGCGCCACCGTGTCCGCGCGCAGCGCGCGGAACATCTCTTGCCGGCGCCGGAGGATCCGCCGCCACTCGTCGGAGAGGTCCTCGGCCTCGATCGCGGTGAAGCCCGCCCGGCCGAGCAGCGCGCGATAGGACGGCAGCGACTGCAGGGTGGTCGCCGCCATCCACTCTCGGAGCCGGTCCCGCTCCTGCTCGGCGAGGCGAGGGTGCGCGATCCAGTCGGTGAACGCCAGGCGCCCGCCTGGGACGAGCGCGCGGCGGCAGCCCTCGAGCACGGTGAGCTTGTCGGCGATATGGAGGAGCGCCTCCTGGCTCACGCAGGCGTCGAAGGCGTATGCGGCGAAGGGGAGCGCCGTCGCGTCGCCCCTGACGACGCGGACGCGCGCCCCGAGCCCCACCAGGCGCGAGAGCCGGGCGGCGCCGGCGGCCCGCCCCGCGTGGAGCTCGAGCGCCACGACCCGGCAGCCGCGGCGGCTCGCCAGGAAGCGGGCCGGGCCGGCCAGGCCCGCGCAGACGTCGAGGACCCGGCTCTGCGCGGTGATCCCGGCCCGCCGCGCCAGCTCGTCCACCGCGGCGAGGCCGCCGTAGTGGTCCTGGTCGAACTCGAAGAGCTCGTCCGGGGTGAGGCGGGAGAGATCGCCGCCGCGCCGGCGCCCGAGGGCGGCGAGCACCTGCGCTTCGCTGATCGGGTGGTGGTCGTAGAAGTCGTTGGCGCGCATGGCCGCGGCTTGAAGCGTCCGGCCACGTATGATAAAAGCAAACCGTTCTCACCACACCTCGGCGAGGGAAGCCCCATGAGCAGCGAGGGCAAGGGCGGTCTCGAGGACGTCGTCGTCTCGACATCGGACATCTGTTTCATCGACGGGCGCGAGGGCCGGCTCGTCTATCGCGGCTTCGACGTCAACGACCTCGTCGAGCACTCGACCTTCGAGGAGGTCGCCTACCTCCTCTGGCACGGCGGGCTGCCGAGCCGCAAGGACATGGACGCCCACCTGAAGGCGCTCTCGGCCGCCCGCAAGCTGCCGCCGAAGCTCCTCGACATCCTCCGCGCGCTCCCGAAGAAGACGACGCCGATGGAGGTGCTGCGCACGGGCGTGTCCGCGCTCTCCGCCTTCGACCCCGACGCCGCCGACAACTCGCGCGAGGCGACGGCGCGCAAGGCCCTGCGGCTCACCGCCCAGATGCCGACGCTCGTCGCCGCCTGGGAGCGGATCCGCCGGGGCAAGGCCCTCGTGGCGCCGAACCCGAAGCTCTCGCTCGCCGCCAACTTCCTCTACATGCTGCGCGGCACGAAGCCCCACTCGCTCGAGGAGAAGACCTTCGACGTCGCGCTCATCCTGCACGCCGACCACGAGTTCAACGCCTCCACGTTCGCCGCGCGCGTGACCGCCGCCACCCTGTCCGACCTGCACTCGGCGATCGTCTCGGCCATCGGCGCCCTGAAGGGCCCGCTCCACGGCGGCGCCAACGAGCAGGTCATGCTGATGGTCGAGCAGATCGGGACGCCGGCGAAGGCCGAGGCGTGGATCCGGAAGGCGCTGGCCGACAAGGTGCGCGTGATGGGCTTCGGCCACCGCGTCTACCGTGTGGCGGACCCGCGGGCCAGGCACCTGCGGAGGCTCGCGACGGAGCTCGGGCAGAAGGCGGGCAACACGAGCTACGTCGAGATCCTCGACACCGTGGCGCGCGTCGTCACCGAGGGCAAGCACATCTTCCCGAACGTGGACCTCTACTCCGGCGCCGCGTACAAGTCCATGGGGATCCCGACCGACCAGTTCACGCCGATCTTCGCGCTCAGCCGCGTCGCGGGGTGGGCCGCCCACGTCATGGAGCAGCACGCCAACAATCGTCTGATCCGGCCGCGCGCGGAGTACACCGGGCCGACGCACGTCACGTACGTCCCGATCGACCGCCGCTAGGCCGCCGCGGGACGGCCCCCTGGCCGTGGGCGCGCGGGTCACGATCGCGATGTCGGTGTTCAATCAGCTGGCGCTCACGCGCGCGTGCCTCGAGAGCCTGCGGGCCACGACGGAGCCGTTCCGCCTCGTCGTCATCGACAACGGCTCCACGGACGACACGGCGCGCGTGTTCGAGCGCTTCGAATACCCGTACCCCCTGCGGTTCGAGCGCAACGGCGAGAACCGCCCCGTGATCGCCACGCTGAACCGCGCCTGGCGGCTGGCGGAGACCGACTACGTCTGCGTCCTCCACAACGACACCGAGCTGGTCGAGCCGGAGTGGCTCGCGCGGCTCGTGGCCGCCCTCGCCGAGCCCGGCGCGGGGCTCACCGGGCTCTACGGCGTCAAGCGCCTGCGGCGGAGCGGGCGCTACGTCGGTCGGACGATCGTGCACAGCCTCGCCGAGGGGCCGACCGTCCGGCCGCCCTGGGAGGAGGTGGCGGTCGTGGACTCGGTCTGCATGTGCCTGCCACGCGCCCTCCTGGAGGAGGTCGGCGGCTTCGACGAGGGTTACGGCTTCTATCACGGCCTCGACCGCGATTTGTCCTTCGCGGTGCGCGAGCGCGGCCGGCGGTGCCTGGTCGTGCGCGCGCCGTTCGTCCACCACGGCGGCGGCACGCGGGCGCGCGAGTTCTCTGCGCATCCCGAGCGCGAGCGGCGCGACCTCGTCGCCCGGCGGGAGGTCCTGGCGCGGTTCCGGACGAAGTGGAGTCACCGCCTGCCCTGCGACGTCCGCTCGCGGCGCGAGCGGGTGACGGCGTGGCTCCGGGCCAAGCTCGCATGACGGCGCTCCGCGTCGGCATCGTCGGGGCGCGCTTCGCCGCCGACCTGCACGCGGTGAACTACCGCCCGCTCGTCCCCGCGCGCGTCGAGCTGTCGGCGGTGTGCGCGCGGACCCGCGCCGACGCGGAGCGGTTCGCGAAACACCACGGGATCCCGCGCACCTTCGGCGACTACCAGGCGCTCGTCGCGTCGCCCGACGTCGACGTCGTGGACATCTGCTCGACGACCGACACCCACCACGAGATCGCCGTCGCCGCGGCGCGCGCGGGCAAGCACGTGATCGTCGAGAAGCCGCTGACGGGCGCCTTCTGCGACGGGAGCGAGCCGCGCGAGGCGATGCTGGCGCAGGCGCTCCGGAACGCCGACGCGGTCCTGGACGCCGTCGCGAAGGCCGGCGTGACGCTCTGCTACGCCGAGGACTTCGTCTACGCGCCGCCCATCGCGAAGCTCCGGCGCCTGCTCGACGCCTCCGGCGGCGCCATCCTCGAGCTGCGTGCCGAGGAGAGCCACTCGGGCTCGCACGCCGCGTACGCGGCCACGTGGAAGCGCTCGGGCGGCGGGTCGCTCCTCCGGATGGGCTCCCACCCGGTCGGCGTCGTGCTCCAGCTGAAGCACCACGAAGGCCTGAAGCGGCACGGCCGGCCGATCCGGGCGCGGGCCGTCACGGCCGAGGTCGCCCAGCTCACGAAGCTCCCGGCCGTCGGCGACCGCAAGCTCTACATGGGGACGCGCGCCGTCGACGTCGAGGACTGGGCGGTCGCCGTCCTCACCTTCGAGGACGGGACCAAGGCGACGGTGCACTCGAACGACATCACGCTCGGCGGCGTCCGCAACGTCGTCACGGCCTATCTCACGAACGGCGTCGTCCAGGCGAACATCAACCCGAACAACGCCGTCGCCGCGTACGCGCCGGACGGCGCCGTGTGGGGCGACGAGTACATCACCGAGAAGGTCGAGACCAAGGGCGGCTGGCAGTTCCCGAGCCCCGAGGAGGACTGGATGCGCGGCTACCCGCAGGAGCTGGCGGACTTCGTCGACGCGATCCAGGGGCGGCGCGAGCCGCTGGCGGGCGCGCTCCTCGCGCGCGAGGTGGTCGAGGTGATCTACGCGGGCTATCTCTCGGCCGCGACGGGCCGCCGCGTCGAGCTGGCGCGCGCATGATCCCGTTCGCGAAGGGCCACGGCCTCGGCAACGACTACGTCGTCATGGCGCAGGCCGATCTGAAGACGCCGCTCGCGCCGAAGGCCATCCAGCGGATCTGTGACCGGAACTGGGGCGTCGGCGGCGACGGCATCCTGCTGATGGTCCCCACCGGGCGCGCCGACTTCGGCGTGCGGATCTTCAACCCCGACGGGAGCGAGGCCGAGAAGTCGGGCAACGGCCTGCGCATCTTCGCCAAGTACCTCTGGGACCACGGCCACGCGAAGACGCCGACCTTCACCGTGGACACGAAGGGCGGCGTCGTCGAGTGCCAGTGCCGCGTCCGGGACGGGCGCGTCGACTTCGTGAGCGTCGAGATGGGGCGGGCGACGTTCCGGGCGCCCGAGATCCCGATGAACGGCCCCGACCGCGACGTCGTGGGGGTGCCGCTCCAGCTCTCTGACGGCACGGCGCTCACGGTGACGGCGGTGTCGGTGGGGAACCCCCACTGCGTGACCTTCGTCGAGCGGCTCGACGAGGCCGCGGCCCGGCGGCTCGGCCCGATGCTGGAGAGCCACCCCGCGTTCCCGAACCGCACGAACGTCCAGTTCGCGCGCGTCGCCGGGCGCGACGCCGTGGACATTCTCATCTGGGAGCGCGGCGCCGGCTTCACGCTGGCGTCGGGCTCCTCTTCGTGCGGCGCCGCGGCGGCGGCCGTCAGGAACGGGCGCTGCGATCCCGGGCGCGTGCGCGTGCGGATGCCCGGCGGCGAGCTGCTCGTCGAGGTGCGCCCCGACTGGTCGCTCCTGCTCGAGGGGCCCGTCGAGGAGGTCTACACCGGGACGCTCACGGCGGAGTTCGCGGCGTCGCTGTGAAGCGCCTCTGCGTGTTCTGCGGCTCGTCGGAGGGCGCACGCCCCGCGTACGCGGCGGCGGCGCGCGCGCTCGGCGTTGAGCTGGTCAAGCGCGGCCTCGGGCTCGTGTACGGCGGCGGCTCGGTCGGCCTCATGGGCGTCCTCGCCGACGCGGTGCTGGGCGGCGGCGGCGAGGTGATCGGCGTCATCCCCGGCCCGCTCGCCACGCCCGAGCTCGCCCACACGGGGCTCCACGAGCTGCGCGTCGTCGGGAGCATGCACGAGCGGAAGGCGACCATGGCGGCGCTCGCCGACGGGTTCGTCGCGCTGCCGGGCGGGCTCGGCACCTTCGAGGAGACGCTCGAGGTGCTCACCTGGGCGCAGCTCGGCATCCACACGAAGCCCGTGGGCGTGCTCGACGTCGAGGGCTACTGGGAGGGGCTCCGGCGCCTGCTCGCCCACGCGGTCGACGAGCGGTTCGTGCGGCCGGAGTACGCGGCGCTCCTGCTCTGGGGCGCGACGCCCCCCGAGCTGCTCGACCGCCTCGCCGCGTGGCGCCCGCCGGCGGTCGCCCGCGCCTGGCTCCGCCCCGAGCAGACGTGACGCCCATGCTCGCCGCGTGGTGCTGGGACCTCCTCGAGCCGTACCTCAGGCGCAACCTCGTCAACCGGGGCGTCGAGCGCCCGACGCGCCGGCAGATCCTCGAGGAGTTCGCCCGCGTCTGGCCGGAGCTCACCGCGACGATCGGCGTCCAGGAGCCGCACGCGGGGACGATCCGCTTCAAGTGGCTGGTGCGCCTCGCCGCGGGGGAGATGGAGCCGTTCCTCGAGGACCCCGCGGGCTTCATCCTGACGCGCTACGGCGGCGGGAAGTTCAAGATGAACCTGCACCACGGAATGCACTTCGTGAGCACGAAGAACTTCAAGCCCGAGGGGGAGCCGCGCTGGGCCGACGCGCCGGAGCTCTCCCTGGACTGACGGAGAGACCACCATGCCGAGCGAGGAGACGCGCCGCGTGCTGAAGGTGTTTGGCGTCGCCGTGACGAATCTCGAGGACGCCATCGACCGGAAGGCGCCGCTCGAGGAGATCATGAAGTGGGACCGCGAGGTGGCCGAGCGGACCCGCGAGATGCTCGCGCTGGTCGACCACATCCGGAGCCGCCGCATCGCGTGACGACGCTGGTCGACGCCTCGGGGGTCGCGCTCGCGCTCCCGCACCCGCCGCGGCGGATCGTCTCGCTGATCCCGAGCACGACCGAGACGCTGTGCGCCCTCGGCCGGGCCGACGCGCTCGTGGGCGTGACCGTGTACTGCCGCGAGCCCGCCGAGGTCACGCGCACGAAGACGCGGATCGGCGGCGAGAAGAACCCGGACCTCGAGAAGATCCGCGCCCTCGCCCCCGACCTGGTCATTGCCAACATCGAGGAGAACGTCCGCGAGCACATCGAGGCCTTGCGGGCGTGGGCGATTCCCGTCTGGGTGACCTACCCGCGCACCGTCGCCGACGGCCTCCGGCTGATCCGCGAGCTCGGGGAGCTGACGGGGGCGCCTGAGCGCGCGGCGGCGATCCTGGCGGAGCTCGAGCCCCTGTACGAGCGTGTCCGCGCGGCGAGCGCCGCGCGCCCGGCGGTGGACGTCTTCTACGCGATCTGGCGGGGGCCGTACATGACTGTGAATGCCGACACGTACATCAATGATGTGCTCGCGGTCTGCGGGGGCCGGAACGTCTTCGCCGACCGGCCCGAGCGCTACCCGACGGTGACGCTCGACGAGATCGCCGCGCGGCGGCCGCGCGTCATCCTGCTACCCGACGAGCCGTTCCGGTTCCGCCAGGCGCACGTGGCGGACTTTGCACCCTACCGTGACGTCCCCGCGGTGAGGGAGGGCCGCATCCACCTGGTGGACGGCAAGCCCTACGCCTGGCACGGCCCGCGCGTCGGCGAGGCGCTGCGCACGCTGCCGGCGCTCCTTCACCTCACGGCGCTGAGACCTCGACCTTGATCCACTCGGCGGGGCCGCTGGACACGGCGCGGCCGGGATCTTGCGGCTTCACCTCGACCGTGGCGCCCGGTCGCAGGTCGGCGAACGTCCCCTCCACGTTCGGCTGCTGAAGCTTGCTCCGGTCCAACCAGATCTTCGTGCGTTCCGTGACCTTGACGTTCAACGCGCCCGCGGGGTCGGCGATCGCGCAGGTCTGCTCCTGCGCGTTGACCGATTGAAGCTTCCCGATGACGGTGTGCTTTCCCGACAGTCCCGGCGACTGCCCGATCGGAACGTACTGCTCGGTCATCTCCTGAGCGGCCGGCGCCGATGGGCTGCTACCCAGGACGGCGCTCAGCCCGACCAGCGCGACGACAAATCTCCAGGTGGTCATGCGTCCTCCCTCGCGTTCTTCATTCGACGAGGAGGGCCCGTGCCTTCTTCTGCTCCCCGATGGCCTCCTTCGTGTACCTGCGTCCGAAGAATACACTCCGGACGGCCTTGTCCGCCAGCCGTCGCGCCTCCTGGAGCGGGGCGACAGCCTCGGGGTGAAGGCCGCCGCCCTTGAGCACGCGAATGCTGTCGTCCGTCTCGCGCACCGCGCGCGCGAGAAGCCGCCCCCGCTCCTCGAACGGCGCCTCGAGGCTCGCCTCCAGCAGCTCGATGCTTTGCCGGATGTTCTCGAGCGTGTTGATGACGCGCAGGAAGGCGGCGATGGCCACGATCTGCGTCCCATCGAGCTCGATGCCCGCGCCCTGGGGGTCGGCTTGTTTCAGCATGAGGCCCGCCGGGGAATTGTTGAAGGATTCGCCGTCGTAGAAGGCGACCGCTCCTTCGATGGTCTCGATGGCGTTGTTATGGAAGAACGGCCCGCTATCCGCCGCCTCCACCAGCGGTGGAACGTTGAACGTCCCGTCGCCCGGCGTGTGGAACCCGTCATCGCGGGGGACCTTCTGAGTCGTCAGCCGCGCGGGCTGATCGGGCAGGTCCTCGACGCCGGTGTTGAAGTTGGCGTTCCCGAGGCTGCCCGCGCCGAGGTTCGCCGTCGCCCCGGCATTCACATGGCAGAGGTTGCATTTGCCGAGCTTGTTATCGAGGAAGATCTCCTGGCCCCGCTTGGGCACGGTGCCCTTGAGCCGCAGGGGCAGTACCAGATCCTGCTGCCGCCCCAGGGACAGCTGGAACGCCTCTAGGGCGTCGAGCTCGTCGCTGGTCGGGAGACGGAAGTCCTTGCCGGGGACCCGATTCAGGGTCTTGGTGAAGTGCTGGATGACGGCGCCGGTCGCGAAGGACCGGAGCGATCCATCGCCGGGAGCGCCGTCTCCCGACCACCCGGTGCGGGGCCCCGCGGGGCTCTGCACCGAGGTCCGGAGAGCCAGCACGTGCGGGACCCCCCGCATGACGAACTTGTTTTTGAGGTCGTCGAACCCGTCCAGGTTCTCCTGGATCAGCCCGAACTCACGCATGAGCGCCGGGTTCTCGAAGTTCTCCTTCAAGGCCGGGTTGAATTCGGCGACGAAGAGGGGATTGTCTTTCGGGAGCGTGGCGATGAACGCCGGATCGATGGTGAAGTTGTTCTCCGCCGGATGGCAGGTTCCGCACGTTCGCCCGTTGCCGGCGAAGGTCTCGTTGAAGAAGAGGTCTCGTCCCTTCGCGATGAGCTGGCTCTGACGGTCCGGCGGAGGAGCCATCTTGCAGCCCGACAGCCCGATGCCGGCCAGGGAAATGACGAGAACGCCTATCATCGCGGCGCGCTTGTACATCCTCAGCTCCTCCGCTGTCCGTTGTGCACCGGCTGAGCCAGGCCACTGGCGTCGGGTGGCGTTCATTTTCTCCAGCCCGCATGTGTCCACGGTCGACGCGCACGCCCCCCGGCGCCCGCGACGAACAAGGCCGACAGCGGCCTCGAACGTGGCGGTCGCGCAGGGGGCGTGTGAGTGAGCGCGCGGCCCGGGCGTCAGCGCAACTCTTTCAGGACCTCTTGGACGGCGAGCGGTGTCAGTGCGATTTCGATCCGGCGGTTCTCGGCACGCCCCTCCAGGGTGTCATTGCTGGCGACCGGCTTGAAGGGCCCATAGCCGACGGCCGCAAGATTCTTGCCGTCGACGCCGGCAGTCTCCAGGAACCGGAGCACCGTCGTCGCCCTCTGCGCGGAGAGCTCCCAGTTGGTCGGGAACCGCTGGCGGAGCGCGGCGCTGATCGGCACCGAATCCGTATAGCCTTCGATTCGGATCTGCTTGTCCGTCACCCCAAGGAGCACCTTGCCGACTTTGGACAGCACTTCCTTGCCCTCTGGCTTGATCTCCGCCTTGCCCGAATCGAAGAGAATCTTTTCCACCAACTGCACGGAGAGTTTGTCCCGGATCTGCGTGACCTTGATCTGGCCCTTCGAGATCTCACCCTGAAGGTCTTTGACCAGACTGTCATAGGTGCCTTTCAGGCGGGCGATCTCGGCGTCCTTCTCCTTGGTCGTCTCGGCCGCTCGCTTTTCCGTCTCGGCGAGCCGGTCGTTGATCTCGGCGACTTGACTCTCCAGCGCCGCCTTTCGAGCCTCGAGATCGGCCGTCTGCTTCTCGAGATCGGTCGTCTGCTTGGTGAGCGACGCGATCTGCGCCTCTCGACGCGCGACCTCTTGGCGCTGGCCGTCGACCTGAGATTTGAGGGCCAAGATGTCGCTCTCTAGCGAGGACCGCTCGGCTGACGCCTTCGCCTCCAGATCTCGGTATTTCGACTGAGCGACACACCCGGAGAGCAGCAGCCCTACCGCGAGAAACAAAACGAAGAGACGAGTGTTCCTCATGATCGACGTCTCCTTGCGGACTCACAGTCCTCTGTGATTGTAGAATGGCTGAGGCGCCTGTCGGTCAAAATTTCGGTGCACGCAGACGAGCCGTTCCCCGGGCGAAAAACCCCCAGCTCAGGAGCACGGCGAGCGGCGCCGCGCCGAACGGGACGGCGTACGAGCCGGTCGCGTCGTAGAGGAATCCGGCAGCGGCAGGAGCCAGCGCGGCCCCGCACCGCCAGCCCAGCGTGAGCACGCCCATGATGGCGCCGATCGCTCGCACCCCGAACACGTCGGGGATGACCTTCGTGATCATCGTGTCCGAAGCTCCGAAACCAGCCCCGAACGCCACGACCGAGGCGAGCAGTGCCTCGCGCGAGGGCACCCACAGGAGGACCACCAACGCCAGCGCCTGGAGCACGTAGCCGGCGCGGATGGTCGCGAGCGTGCCGACCAGGTCGGACATCGCGCCCGCAGCGATCCGCCCGCTCACGGCGCCGACGCCGTAGGCGGTGAGCGCGAGCGCCGCGCCGGCGAGGCCGAGGCCCGCGTCGCGCGCGAACGGCACGATGTGGACGGAGACCATCAACGCGAGGCCGCCGAGCAGGAGCCAGGCGACGTTGAGGCACCATTGGCGCGCATCCCCGAGGGCCTCACCGAGCGTGACGCCGTCCACGACGGCGTCCGTCGCATCGCTTCGCGCGCGGGGTCCGCGCAGCTCGGTCGCCTCCGCCGCCCGAGGCAGTCGCACGGTGAGCGCCGCGAGCATCGTGCAGAGCCCGCAGCCGCTCCCGAGGAGCGCGTAGGCGTCGCGCCAGCCGAGCCGTTCGATCAGCCACGCCGCAAGGGGACCGCCCGAGATGTACCCGAGGTTGAACCCGACCAGGACGAGCGCCAGGGCGAGGCCGCGACGCTCGTCGAACCAGTGCGTGACCGTCGCCGCACTGAGCAGATAGAAGCTCGACATCCCCACGCCGCCCATCACCCCGACGAAGAGGTAGAGCTGCCACAACGCGCCGACGGTCGAGACGAGCGCGAACGCCGCGCCTGCCAAGGTTACCGTGAGGACGAGCATGACGCGGGGCCCGTGGCGGTCGGCGAGGGCACCGATGCCGAAGCCGGCCAGGCCGCCGATCAGGAGATTCAGCGACAGCGCCGTCGCGATGGCCCCCCGGCTCCACGCGAACGCCTCGGCCAGGACGGGGAGGAACACGCCATAGGCGGCGAGCGGAGTCGAGATGCCGTAGGTGACCACGAACAGCGCGGCCACGATCAGCCAGCGACGCGCGGCTGCACGCACCCCGAGATTCCTACCACAGTTTGGCGTTACTCGGGGCCTTGACAGGCAGCCAACCCGGAGCCTACCATCCCCGCCTCGACGCTGAGCAAGGGGAGGAACACGCGATGGCCATGCGACGCGGACTTACGACGATCACCGTCCTGCTCACGCTGACCGGCCTTCTCGCCGCCCAAGTGCTAGCCGGCGGCGCCAAGAGCGGCAGCCAGGGCAGCGTGTTCTACCTATCGGTGGGTACCTCGCTGTCGGTGGGCGTCCAGCCCAACCCCGCCGGGCAGAACCGGCGGACGCAGGAAGGCTACCCCGATCAGCTCTACGCGGCGCTCAGCCAGACCCGGCCGAAGCTGCGGCTCGTCAGGCTCGGGTGTTTGGACGAGACCACCGCCACGATGATCTCCGGGGGTCTCTGCGATTACGCGCAGGGCTCCCAACTGGCCGAGGCGGTGCGCTTCCTTCGTGATCATCGGGGGTCGGTGGCGCTCGTCACGATCGACATGGGCGCCAACGACGTCGAGCCCTGCGGCACTCTCAGGGACGCCGCCGCCCAGGGCCTCTGCATCGTGACGGCGTTCGGCAACATCTTGGCGAATCTGCCCACGATCCTCGGCGCCCTCCGTGCCGCCGCCGGCCCCGACGTGCCCATCGTCGGGATGAACTACTACAACCCGTTCTTGGCCTCGTGGTTCCAGGACCCGGCCCTGGCCTCGGAGTCGGCCAAATTGCTGGTTGCGTTCAACCTCCTGCTCGAGTCCATCTACACGAATCCGACGTTTGGTGTTCCCGTGGCGGATGTGGCCGGGGCCTTCGCCTCAACCGACTTCACGCCGGTTCCCGCGGCGGGCGGCATTCCTCGCAACGTCTTGCTGATCTGTCAGTTGACCTGGATGTGCGCGCCGCCACCGGTCGGGCCGAACATCCACGCCAACGCCGACGGCTACGCCGTCATCGCCGAGGCCTTCCTCCCCCTCGTGCCTTGATTAACTAACCACGGTCCGGTCGCGTCTATCTCCGATCCTCGAACGCGAGCCGCACTCCGAAACCGACCAGCACCGTGCCCGAGACCGCGTGGAGCCCC
>WNGC01003724.1_pt1 | contig 13506 bp, 14 predicted proteins | sample 5400051 | NCBI WGS metagenome assembly WNGC01 (sample SAMN13153368, study PRJNA577476) | soil metagenome | isolation source: 20 cm soil or saprolite under grassland replicate 2 | place: USA:California | collected 2016-06-15 | reverse complement strand
CACCACCGGCACGTGGTCGAGGCCTTCAGCCTCGGGCAAGCCGAACATCAGGTTCATGTTCTGCACCGCCTGGCCCGAAGCGCCCTTGACGAGGTTGTCGATCACTGAAAGCACCACCAGGGTATCGGAGCGGCGGGCGCTTTCGGGTGGGCGGTGAACCGCGATCCGACATATGTTCGCGGCACGCACTGAACGCGTATCGGGATGGCTGCCGGCCGGCATGACATCGACGAAGGGCTCGCCGGCGTAACGCTTCTCGAACAACGACTGAAACTCGACTTCGCGCGTGATCCGTGCGTACAGAGTGGCGTGGATGCCGCGAATGAGCGGAGTGAGATGCGCCGTGAACACCAGCCCTACTTCACGCTTCGCTGCCTGGGCCAGCCCCTGGCGGATTTCAGGCCAGTGCCGATGCCCCGGCACGTTGTACGCCATGAAATTGTCCGCGGCCTCCGAAAAGCTGAGGTGCAAGTCGGCCTTGCGCCCGGCGCCGCTCACGCCGGACTTGGCGTCGGCAATGAGGTGATCCAGATCGACGACTCCCGCCTCGACCAGCGGCAGGAAGCCGAGCTGCGTCGCGGTGGGGTAGCACCCCGGATTGGCGACCAGGCGCGCGCCGCGAATGCGCTCGCGGTTGAGCTCGCATAAGCCGTACACCGCATCGCGCAGGAGCTCGGGCGCCGCGTGCTTCATCTTGTACCAGTTCTCCCACTCGGCAACGTCCTTCAGCCGAAAATCGGCCGACAGATCCACCAGGCGCGCGCCCGAATCGAGCAGCGCGCGCGCCTCGTTCATGGCGACTCCGCTCGGAGTGGCGAAAAACACCACGTCGCAACCGCGCAGCGCCTGCGCGCTGGGCTCGGTGAAGGCGAGCTCCACGCGGCGGCGCAGGCTGGGGAACATCGCCGCGACCGCGGTCCCGGCTTCCTTGCGCGAGGTGATGGCCTTCAGCTCGACGCGCGGATGCTGGGCGAGCAGCCTCAGGAGCTCGATGCCCGTGTACCCGGTCCCGCCGACGATGCCTGCCTTAACCATCGTTTTCCGGCTCCAGAAACAAGAAAGCCGCCCTGAGGCGGCCTTCGATTCGCAGAAGCGCGATGCTTTCGTTCAACGTTTCGAGAACTGCTTGCGCCGCCTTGCCTTGTGCAAGCCAACCTTCTTTCGCTCTACCTCGCGCGCGTCGCGCGTCACCAGCCCGGCCGCGCTCAACGCGGGCTTCAACCCGGCATCATACTCGATCAACGCGCGCGAGATGCCGTGGCGCACCGCGCCCGCCTGGCCGCTTTCGCCGCCGCCGTACACGTTCACCATGATGTCGAAGCTCGACAGGCTCTTGGTGAGCTCGAGCGGCCGGCGCACGACCATGCGGCCGGTCTCGCGCCCGAAGAATTCGTCCACCGGCTTGCCGTTGACGACGAACTCGCCCTTGCCGGGTTTCAGAAAAACGCGGGCCACAGCGCTCTTGCGCCGCCCGGTGCCGTAGTAATAGTCGCCGACCATTCTGGTTCCTAGATCTCGAGGGGTTTCGGCTGCTGGGCCGAATGGGGATGCGTGGCGCCTGCGTAGACCTTGAGTTTCCTCAGCATGGCGTAGCCGAGCGGACCCTTCGGCAGCATGCCTTTCACCGCCTTCTGCAGCACGCGCTCAGGCTTGGCCGCATGCAGCTTCGCGAAATTGGTCTGCCGGATGCCGCCGGGGTATTCGGTATGGCGGTAATAGGTCTTCTTCTCGGCCTTCTTGCCGGTTACGCGCAGCTTCGCGACATTGACGACGACCACATAATCGCCGGTGTCGACGTGCGGCGTGTACTCAGGCTTATGCTTGCCGCGCAGCCGCGAGGCGATCTGCACCGCCAGCCGCCCCAGGACCTTGCCCTGAGCGTCGATCACATACCAGCCGTGCTCGATCTCGCCCGCTTTTGCCGTGTAAGTCTTCATGCGCCGAATTGCGAAAAGGTGCGGATTTTACCCAAAAAAATGGCGCAGCTCGCGAGAGTTGCGCCGAATCCACCAAAGGAGGAGGGTGGAGGAGGCAAGCTGCAATTCCGGCGACATTATGCTGCGCATCAATGCTGCGATGCAATACCTGCCATCCTCAACTGGCACGAACCTGATGGAGAACTTCCACAGCACTCGATGTTGCGAAGCACAAACCTTTGAAGAATAAGGAACTCTGATGGAATGCACGGTCCGATGGACGGGCGACGGCATGACGTTTCTTGCCGAGACCGGAAGCAATCATGTCGTGCCGATGGACGGAGCCGCCGACGGCGGCGGGCGAAACCTCGCGCCACGACCGATGGAGCTGGTGCTCGTCGGCACCGGCGGCTGCACCGCCTACGACGTCGTGGTGATCCTCAGGAAGAGCGGGCAGAACGTGACCGGGTGCGAAGTGAAGCTGAGTTCCGAGAGAGCCGAGACCGATCCCAAGGTGTTCACCAGGATCCACATGCACTTCGTCGTGCGCGGAAAAGGGCTAAAGCGCAACCTTGTAGAGCATGCGATTCGGCTGTCGCGCGAGAAGTACTGCTCCGCCTCGATCATGCTTGGCAAGACGGCCGAAATCACCGAGGATTTCGAGGTCATCGAGGACTGATCATGGGAGTGGAGTCTTGAGATCCAGATTGCTGATTGCTATCGCCGCGCCGCTGTTCCTTGTCGGTTGCGCCTCTTATGATGGCCACAGCCTGATTCCCGGCAAATCGACGGAAACGGACGTAGAAGCGCTGATGGGTCCGTCCGCCGATCGTCGTACAGGGCCAAACGGCGAGACCGTTCGCTACTATTCACGCCTGCCGTTCGGGCGCGTGATTTTCGCCGCGCGCTTCGGTCCGGATGGCAAGCTGAAGGTGCTCGAGCAGCGGCTCACTGAAGACAATTTCGAGCGTCTCAAACCCGGCACTTCGCGCGCGGACGACGTGCGGGAGCTGCTCGGTCCGCCTTACCGCGTTGATCAATTTCCGCGCATGCAGCGCGAAATCTGGACCTACCCGTGGCAGGGCCTGACCTCGGACAGGCTCCTGCTCGTCCAGTTCTCGGCTGACGGAATCGTGCGGGAGGTCTACAAGATCGAGGATCCCGACGCCATCGGATACGAAGGCGGCGGCGTTTGACCGGTCAGCGTTTCGCAACGGAACGCATCGACTCCAATTCGGCGAACCATTCCTCGGCGTAGTCGCAATTGCGGTAGTCATCAAAGTACGGGCCGCCGATCGTGTAGTGCACGATCTTCGCGGCCGGATTGTAGTTGTATTCGCCAACCAGCCAGTTCCATTCAAGCGGCAGCTCGCCAATGGCGCTCTCATCGATCCATTCAAAGCGGTGAAGAGCGAGTCCAGAGGCCGCGTTGACATATTCCGAGGTCAGCGTTCGACAGCGCTGGTTGTTGAAGATCATCAGGCTGGACCAGTTCTTTCGCGCGTACCTGGACTGAACCTGGTTTAGAAACTTGCGCTCGGTTTTCGGCGTGTAGTCGTGCTTGCAGACAAGCACCGCCTTGTCCGCCTGAAGCGCGATTTGCCGTTCCAGTTCCGCTATGTCGGCGCGGCACAGCATGTCGCAGTCCATGAAGATCGACCATCCCTGGAACCCCGCCAGCGAGGGGACGAGGAAGCGCGTCAGGCTGAACTCGGTGGATTCCGTGGGCCCCCGCTCGCGCGTATAGAGGCCTTTCAACTGGCTTTGCATGAGCGGGGCGATTGATACCGGAACCGACGCCCGCCGAAGAATGGAGTGCGCGAGCGTATAGAAGGCAACCGACTCCCTCGGGTCGTACCCGATATAGATGCTCAGCACGGCTATATCCGGGATGCGACGGTCGTCATCACCTTCGACGCGAGTCGCATTGCGAGCTTGACCGGCGAAGGCAGGTCGGCCGCGCCCAGCTGAACGGCCGTCATGCGGTGCTTCATTTCATCGCTGCGCATCGCCTCGACGACCAGGCGAGTGCGGCGGTCGTGCGCTGGCAGCGCTTTCAGGTGACCTGAAAGATGGTGCTCCACCTGCCTTTCCGTCTCGGCGAGAAAGGCAAGATTCCACTTGTCACCCAGCGCGCCCGCGGCAGCGCCGATGACAAACGATCCGGCGTACCAGACAGGGTTCAGCAGGCTGAGACGACCTCCCAGCTCGCGAATCCGGTCCGCGCTCCACGCGAGGTGATCTTCCTCTTCGTTTGCCGCTTGCAGCAGGGCGTTCTTCGCCTCCTCGTTTCGCGCCGTCAGCGACTGCCCCTGGTAAAGCGCCTGGGCGCACACCTCCCCGACATGATTCACGCGCATAAGCACCGCCGCTTGCGCGCGCTCCTCGGTGTCCAGTTCCGCTTCCGGCACGCCCTCGCCCGGGGAAGGACGGGATGATCTCGCAACGCCGGCCACGGCGCGCAACGCACGATCAAACTCGCCAACGAGCCGGTCCACAGAGAGCATGGCGAAAGCCTAGCAGAAAAAAAACGGGCGCCCGAAGGCGCCCGTCTTCAAAGCCAGTACGTTCGCTTAGAACGAGTGGCGCATCGATACGAAGATGTTTCTGAGGTTCGTACCATTGGGCAGCGGGGATTTCTCGGCCGCGCCCTCCGGACCTGCCGTCATTCCGGTCCAGGTAAATCCCTGGTTGGCCTTGTTTTTCATCTCCGCGATGCCGAAACCGAGGGCGGTGCGCTTGGAAAGCGCCCACTCGTAGCCGAGGTTCCACATGTGGGCCCCAGTGTCGGTGAACACAGGCCCTTCGAGGTCCTTCGCTCGAGCATAGCTTGCGCCGATCTTGCCGGGACCCATAGGGACTGCCACGCCGACCGCCCACTGCTTCGCCTTGACATCGCCGATTGCCGCGCCGCCTTGGCCGACACCGCCTGTCTTGTAGGTGTAGGCCTCGTAGGTGCCGCCGACGTTTACGACGCCGAAGTCGTAGCCGCCGCCCGCCGTCCAGCCCCCGTCGGTGTTGCCGACCGAAGACCAATCCTTCGCCTGCATGTTGGCCACGAAGGCCCGCGCCCTGCCACCCAGGCCGGTCCAAGAGAGCGAGGCTGACCAGGCGTATGGATTTTCCGACACGACAGCCGGTGCTCCGCTGGAGCCGGCAGCCTTGTTCTCGTTCGGCTGGTAAGCGATCTTGAACTGCACGTCGGAAAAGAGCGGCGACTCATAGAAGACCGCGCTTTGGAAACGCCGCCACAGCGGATAGCCAAGGTTGTTTGTAGTTGCGCCTGCCGCAAATGTCGGAGAAGCCCCTGTGGCCATATCTCCTGGCCCATTGCGGCTGGTGCCGCTGTTGGTCGTCTCACGACGGCCGATGATCGAAGTCACCGGACCCCAGCCGCCGATTGTGCCGACGTCCCAAAAGCGGAAGGTCTGCGCCCAAGGCGTTTCCCAAGTGCCCACGTACACATTGCCGAAATTGCCGCGCAAGCCAAGCCCTGAGTTGCGGAACGAGCCCTCGCCGTTGTTGGGGATTGCCCCGTTCGCGGTGGTCGAGTTCCGACGCTCCATTTGCGCGTTGAACTCCATCTGCAACCATGCCGTCATCCCGCTGCCGAGTGTTTCGGTGGAACGCAGGCCCCAGTTCGAGGCGACGCTGTTGACGCCCATCTTGCTGACGTCACCACCCGCCGCCGCCGGGACATTGCTGAATTGCGAGTGCATGACCGACAGGTGGACTGTGCCGTAGATCTGGACGGCCGATTGCGCGAGCGCAACCGCCGGCGCGGCCAATGCCGCCGCGACCGCCATCCCTAAAAGTTTCTTTTGCATCAGGTTCTCCTTTGTTTGGTCCCTGCTGAAACCTGGCCCCCGCTAGTGAATGCAACGAGGCCCACTCCTCTCGAGAGAAGCTGGACGGAGTGTGCCAAACCCGTCGCCAGTGCCCAACAAGAAACGGGCTTTGGTGAGGCGAACGACGGTCATGTGTTGTGGCTCTGCAACAGCACCGGCATCCAAAGGAATGCACGGAACCTGAATATCAGTACCGAAGAGACGTCAGCAAGGCGGTTAAGTGCTTGATCGGGAACCAACGATGGTCAAACGTGCAGGGGGGACGGCGCTGCGCAATTCCGAAGTGGTTTGTGCGCCGCGGCAATTTCCCTGCGCGGCGTCTGTAGTGCGGGAAAGAACCAGAAAATTGGTAACGTATGGCTCCTGGGCCGGCTAGGGAGTCGGCCTCTCTTCAGAGGGGAGAAGAAAATGAAACGCAATGCGATCGCGGGCGCAGTCGTGTCCGCGCTCGGCCTACTGGCCGCTTCTGAAGCACACGCCGCCGCTTTTGCTCTGTATGAGCAAGGCGTGAGCGGGTTAGGGAATGCCTACGCCGGTGCCGCCGCAGTTGGCGAAGATGCGACCACCGTATGGTGGAACCCCGCCGGCATGGCTCGACTTGGTTCTGGCAAACACGCTGCAATCGCAGGCTCGATCATCGCGCCATCGACCAAGTTTTCCGACAGCGCGAGCAGGGCCAGCCCGCCGACCAATACGACGTTGGGTGGAACAGGCGGAGATGCCGGAAACACGGCCCTCGTGCCGAGCTTTTTCTATGTGATGGATCTGAATCCCCGTATGCATTTCGGTCTTGGAGTAAGCGTCCCATTCGGTCTAAAGACCGAGTACGACGCGACCTGGATTGGTCGGTTCCAAGGCATCTCCTCCGAAGTCAAAACGCTCAATATCAACCCCTCGCTTTCGTACCAGCTAAGCGAGACCGCGAGCGTCGGCGGCGGGATTAGCTATCAGCGCGGAAAGATCGACTTGCTGTCCGCGGTCAACTATTCGGCTGCTGCCGCGAAAGGAGGAGCGTTTCCAGTACCCGTCGGGCCGAATGTCGAGGGCCAGAACAAGACGTCCATCGATGGTGATGCGTGGGGGTTCAATCTCGGCACGCTATTCAATGTAACGCCGGCCACGCGGGTTGGAATCGCATACCGCTCGTCGCTTAGCTACAAGCTGGACGGGAGTACGAGCTTCTCAGGCGTGCCCGCCGCGCTCGCGGCATCCCCGGGCCTGGCCGCCGGCAACGTGAAGCTTGAGCTCAAGACGCCGGACAGTCTTTCGTTCAGCGCCGCCCACAGGATGAATGATCGCCTGGAGTTGCTTGGCGATCTGACTTGGTGGCACTGGAGCAAGATCAAGCAATTGCCGCTTGTTCGCACTGACGGTGCGCTGAGCGGCTCTACGCTCAACACCCTCACTTTCAACTTCGACGATACGTGGCGCGCTTCCATCGGCGCCAATTACAAGTTGAACGGTCCATGGACGCTCAAGCTTGGAGCCGCATACGACCAGACGCCGGTGCCCAATGCCGAGAGCCGCAGCGTACGCCTGCCCGACAACGACCGCTATTGGCTATCTGCCGGCGCGGCGTATCAGGTCTCGCGCAATGGCAAGCTCGACTTCGGCTATACCCTTGTCAGTGCGAAAAACGCCGACATCAACAATGACCAGAGGGCAACCGGCGCCGGCCTGGTCAACGGCAGTTACAAGGCGCACGTCCACGTCTTCGGCGTGCAGTACCAGCACAGCTTCTAGCCGCTAGGCAGCTTCGAACAGGGCGCGCAGGGCCCCACCGGGGTCCGGCGCGCGCATGAACGCTTCGCCGACGAGGAAAGCATTCACGCCGCTCGAGCGCATACGTGCGACGTCGCCCGGCGCGAGGATGCCGCTCTCCGTGATGACGATCCGGTCTTTAGGCACGCGATCGAGCAAGTTCAGCGTGGTTTCGAGCCGGGTCTCGAAGCTGCGCAGGTCGCGGTTGTTGATCCCGAGGAGCGGTGTCTTCAGTTTGAGCGCAGAGCCCAAATCCTTCGCGTCGTGCACCTCGACGAGCACTGCCATGCCGAGTCCATTTGCGAGCGACTCGAGCGCCGCCATTTCTTTCTCCGTTAGAGAAACGGCAATGAGCAGGATGCAGTCGGCGCCGATGGCGCGCGCTTCGTATACCTGGTAGGGCTCGACGATGAAGTCCTTGCGCAGCACCGGCAGCGAGCAGGCGGAGCGGGCCGCCTGCAGATGCTCGATCGAGCCCTGGAAGAATTCGCGGTCGGTCAGTACCGATAGGCAGGCGGCGCCCGCCGTTTCGTAGCTCTTCGCGATCGCAGCCGGGTCGAAGTTTTCGCGCAGCACGCCCCGCGAGGGACTTGCGCGCTTGATTTCGCCGATCACCGCCGGCCGGCCCGCGGCCAGCTTCGCCCTCAGCGCGCCAGTGAAATCGCGCGGCGGTGATTGGGCCCGCGCCCGCGCCGCGACGGCGGTCTCGCCGAGCATCTCCTTTGCGGCCGCGACCTCGGCGCGCTTGGCTTCCAGGATGCGATCGAGGATGTTCACGTGCCTTTCAATCTCTGCGTGAACTGGACGAATTCGTCGAGCTTGCGCTTCGCCTCGCCGCTCTCGATGACATGGCGCGCCCGCTCGATGCCATCCTTGAAGGTCTTGGCGAGGCCGCAGACGTAGATCGCGGCGCCGGCGTTCATGGCGGCGATGTTGTGCGCCGGTCCCGGCTGGTTGCCCAGCACGGCCAGGATCATCTCCTTCGACTCCTCCACGGTATTCACCTCGATTGCGCGGCGGTCGTACAGCTCGAGCCCGAACTGCGAGGGATGGATGATGTACTCGTTGATCTCCCCCTTCACCAGCTCGCCGACCATGGTTTCGGCCGAGGTCGAGATCTCGTCGAGGCCGTCCAACCCGTACACCGTCATCACGTGCCTGGATCCCAGGCGCTGCAGCACGCGGACCTGTATGCCGACCAGGTCCGGATGGAAAACGCCCATCACCTGGTTCTTCGCGCCCGCCGGGTTGGTGAGCGGACCGAGGATGTTGAAGAGCGTGCGTACGCCGAGCTCCTTGCGCACGGGCGCGGCGTATTTCATCGCCGAGTGGTGCGCAGGCGCGAACATGAAGCCGAGGCCGAGCTTGTCGATCGCCTGCCCGGTCTGCTGCGGCGTGAGCGCAATGCTGGCGCCGAGCGCTTCCAGCACTTCGGCGCTGCCCGAGGACGACGACACCGAGCGCCCCATGTGCTTCGCCACCCTGGCACCCGCCGCGGCGGCGATGAAGGCCGCGCAGGTCGAGACGTTGAAGGTGTGCGCCGCGTCGCCGCCGGTGCCGCAGGTATCGACGAGATGGGCGTCGTCCTTCACTTCAACGTCGATCGATTCCTTTTTCACGCGCAGCCCGACGATGAACCCCGCGATCTGCGCCGGCGTGAGCTCGCCGCGCATGATCTGGCGCATCACGTGCAGCATCTCGTCGTGGAACACCTCGCGGTGCTCGACCGTGCGCTGGATGGCCTCGGCGACCGTGATCTGCTTCATCGTTGCGTCCCCTCGAGAAAATTTCGAAGCATCTTGTGGCCATGCTCGGTGAGCAGCGCTTCCGGATGAAACTGCACCCCTTCGACCGGCAATTCCCGATGGCGCAAGCCCATGATCTCGCCGTCCTCCGACTCGGCGCTCACCGCCAGGCAGCCGGGCAGCGATTGCCGCTCCACCACCAGCGAGTGGTAACGCGTCGCAATGAATTCATTCGGAACTTGAAAATAAACCCCGTTGCCGTCGTGCCGGATGTGCGACACCTTGCCATGCATCACTTGCTTGGCGCGCACCACCTTGCCGCCGAACGCCTGCCCGATCGCCTGATGACCGAGGCACACGCCGAGGAGCGGCACGTGGCCGGCGAAGCGCTGGATGAGTTCCAGCGTGATGCCGGCTTCATTCGGCGTGCACGGCCCGGGAGAGATCACGATGTGCGAGGGCGAAAGGTTTTCGATCTCCTGAACGGGAATCTCGTCATTCCGGAAAACCCGGACCTCGGCTCCCAGTTCGCCCAGGTACTGGACCAGGTTGTAGGTGAACGAGTCGTAGTTATCAATCATTACGATCATAGGTTCCTTACGCCTTTTGCTTAGTCCGCGAGCAATTGTTCCACCGTGCCGATCAGGAATTCCATCTCGGACTCACCGACGATGTAGGGCGGCATCCAGTACACCGTATTTCCGAGCGGCCGCAGCAGCACCCCCGCCTCAAGCGCCTTTCGATGGAACTCGATCCCGAATTCCATGCCGGCATCGGGAACGTCGAACGCCCAGATCATTCCCGTGTTGCGTAAATTGCGGATCCGCGGGTGCGATCGCAAGGATTCGGCGCGACGGTTGACCCAGGCGGCGGTGTTGCGGTTACGTTCCAGCACGTTGTCTCGCTCAAGAACGTCGAGAACCGCGAGCGCGGCTCGGCAAGCGAGCGGATTCCCCGCGTAGGAATGAGAATGGAGGAAGCCGCGCGTGACCTCGTCGTCATAGAACGCCTGGTACACGCGATCGGTCGTCAGGACTACCGAAAGCGGCAGGTAGCCGCCGGTGATGCCCTTGGACAGGCACAGGAAATCGGGTGTGACGCCAGCCTGCTCGCACGCGAAAAAGCTTCCTGTGCGGCCGAAGCCGACGGCAATTTCGTCGGCGATGAGATGGATTCCAAAACGATCGCAGGACTCGCGCGCACGACGCAAATATTCGGGGTCGTGCATCGCCATGCCGCCGGCACACTGTACCAGGGGTTCCACGATCAGCGCTGCCGTTTCCTCGGCGTGCGCCTCCAGGTGAGCGTCGAGCGCTCGCGCGCAGCGCACGGCGTATTCGCGCGCCGATTCGCGCTCCTCCGCCCGCCTCCAATCGGGCGAAGGCACCTGGTCGCCCCGCCTCGTCAGCGGCGCATAGAGCTTGCTAAACAGCGGGACGTCGGTGACGGAAAGCGCGCCGAGCGTTTCGCCGTGATAGCTGTCTTCCAGCATGGCGAAGCGCGTCTTTCCAGGCTCCCCGCAGTTGAGCCAGTAATGAAAGCTCATCTTCAGCGCGATTTCGACTGCCGAGGCGCCGTCCGAGCCGTAGAAGCAGTGCCCGAGGCTGCCAGGCGCGAGCTGCGCGAGCCGCTCTGAAAGTTGTACTACAGGCTCGTGCGTGAACCCGGCCAGCATCACGTGCTCGAAAGCCTGAAGTTGCTCGCGCAGCGCGGCATTGATGTCGGCATTGCCGTGGCCAAGCAGATTGACCCACCACGAACTGATCGCATCGAGCAAACGCCGTCCTTCGTAGTCATAGAGCCACGCGCCCTGCGCGCGGCGAATCGGCACAAGCGGCATCTTCTCGTGCTGCTTCATCTGCGTGCAGGGGTGCCATACCGCCTTCAGACTGCGCGCGGGAAGCTGGTCTTGGCTATCCATGCCGTTCCACGAGCGGTTTCAAATCGAGAAACGGCGTGGCGTCGCGCACGGCTATGCCGGCGCGATGCGGTATGGTGCCCAGGCGCGGGCAATCAAGCCGATCCTGTAGAGCGACAATGTTCTGCTCCAGCTCCTGCATCGCGGGCAGGATGCAATTCGCCACCCAGCCCGCGCAAACGAGGCGGTAGTCGCTTATTGCGCGACGCGTCAGCAGTGCGTGGTTCAGGCAACCGAGCCGCATGCCCACCACCAGAATCACCGGGAGCCGCAGCATTCGCGCCAGGTCTGCACCGGTCTCCCGCCGGTTGAGCGGAACCATGAACCCTCCGGCTCCTTCGACGATCACGATGTCGGCAATGCCGGCGAGGCGGGCATACGCGGTCGCGACGGTTTCGGTGTCGATTTCAACGCCCGCGAGCTCGGCAGCGATATGCGGCGCGATCGGCGGGTCGAATGCATATGGGTTGACGAACGCCCTGGGAGCGCGCACGGTGCTCACGCGTACCAGCGCTTCGACGTCTTCCCAGGCATCGCGCTCGCGGCCTGCGGCCACGGGCTTCATGCCTACGGTCGATTTGCCGGCCGCCGATAAACCCTGCAGGAGCGCGCAGGCGACAAGCGTTTTGCCTACGCCGGTGTCGGTCCCGGTTACGAAGAATCCCTGTGCCATTTAATTGGCCGCCGTCACTAGTCCCGCAAGGCGACAACAAGTCCCTCGACATCCGGCTCGTGGTGGGCCGAGGAGAGCGAGATGCGCAGCCGGGCGGTACCCTCAGGCACGGTCGGCGGCCGAATCGCGGGCACGATTATTCCGCGCTCGCGCAATGCCTGGCTGGCTTTCACTGCTTCGGCGTTGCCACCGATAATCAAGGGCTGGATCGGCGTCTCGGAAGGCGACAATCGTGCGCGCGAGCCGCGCAGACCTCGCTTAAGCAGATCGATCAGGGCAGAGAGCCTGCGCCGCCGCCAGGTCTCTTCCCGAATGATCGTCAGGCTTGCCTCGACTGCAGCGGCAAGAAACGGCGGGCTGGCTGTTGTGTAGATATAGCTGCGCGCGCGCTGCAGCACGGTTTCCACCACGGTGGCCGCGCCCGCAACGAACGCCCCCGACACGCCTGCCGCCTTGCCCAGGGTTCCGACATAAATGATCCGCGGCGAGGCCATGCCGAAGTGCTCGAGCACCCCGCGACCCTCGGCGCCGAGCACGCCGAAACCATGAGCGTCGTCCACCAACAGCCAGGCCTCGAAGCGCTCGCACAGTTCGAGGATGGCAGGCAGCGGAGCTATGTCGCCGTCCATGCTGAACACCCCCTCCGTTACCACGAATCTCGAGCGCGCCTGCGATTGCTCGAGCGCGCGGCCGAGCGCGTTCACATCGCAATGCGCGAAACGGACTACCTGCGCATGCGAAAGGCGAATGCCGTCGATGAGCGAGGCGTGATTCAGAGCATCAGAAAAAACTGCGTCCTCACGGCCCGCAAGCGCGGTAACGACGCCGATGTTCGCCAGATAGCCGGTGCTGAACAATAGTGCCCGAGGCATGCGGACGAACTCGGCAAGTGCCGTCTCGAGACGATCATGAGCGACACTGTGCCCGGTCACGAGATGAGAGGCGCCTGAACCCACGCCATAGCGCCGCACCGCTTCCACTACCGCCGCGACTATTCGCGGGTCCGCGGCCAGGCCAAGATAATCGTTGCTGCAGAAGGCGAGGTGTTCCCGCCCGTCAATCCTGATACGCGGTCCTTGCGCACTTTCCAGCGTGAGGCGGCTTCGCATCAATCCGGCACGACGCAGCTCTTCCAGCTGCGCGCAAAGGCGTTCAAGACCCATAGGGGATCGTCACTCAGTATACCGGTCTAGCATGCCTCCGCGGCCGCCACTTCCGCAGCCTTCAGGATGGCGCGCGCCTTGTGCTGCGTTTCCTGCCATTCCGACTGCGGATCGGAGTCTGCGACGATGCCCGCCGCCGCCTGCACGTGCAGCCGCCTGTCCTTGATCACGGCGGTGCGGATCGCGATCGCCACGTCCATGTCGCCGTTGAATCCCAGGTAGCCGACCGCGCCGCTGTACACACCGCGCTTCACCGGCTCGAGCTCGTCGATGATCTGCATCGCTCGTACTTTGGGCGCGCCGGTGACCGTGCCGGCGGGGAAGCTCGCCTTCAGCACATCCACGGCGTCGAGGCCGGGCGCGATGCGCCCTTCGACATTCGAGACGATGTGCATGACGTGCGAATAGCGCTCGATCAGCATTTTCTCGGTCACCTTGACGCTTCCCGTCGCGGCGACGCGGCCGACGTCGTTGCGGCCGAG
>WNGC01002385.1_pt1 | contig 13508 bp, 14 predicted proteins | sample 5400051 | NCBI WGS metagenome assembly WNGC01 (sample SAMN13153368, study PRJNA577476) | soil metagenome | isolation source: 20 cm soil or saprolite under grassland replicate 2 | place: USA:California | collected 2016-06-15 | reverse complement strand
TCGTGTCCATGGTGATGGTCGTCGGCGTTCAGCTCTTTCTCACGCGCACCTTCTTCGGCCGGGCGGTGCTCGCGGTCGCGCAGGACCAGCTCGCGCTGCGCCTGATGGGCGTGAATCCCGTGCGCGTCAAGGAGCTCGCCTTCGCCCTCTCGATCGCGACCGCGGGCGTCGCCGGCGCCTTTCTCATCGTGATCCAGCCCGTGCAGCCGGCGATCGGGCGCGAATTCATCGGCCTGGTGTTCGCCGTGTGCGTGTTGGGGGGCATGGGCTCGATTCTCGGCACGCTGCTCGGCGCCTTCGTGCTCGGGCTCGCCGAGTCCTTCACCTCCACCTTTTTCGGTCCTTCGTGGGCGCCGGCCGTCTCCTTCGGCCTGCTGCTCGCGACGCTCGCGTTCAGGCCCTCCGGGATACTGGGCAGATGAGCAACAAGGTCTTCGCCGCAGCGGCCCTCGCGGTAGCGCTCGCGCTCGCCGCCGTCACGCAGCTCATCCCGAACGACTATTTCTTCACTGCCGCCTACACCGTGCTTCTCTTCGTGATTCTCGCTACCGCGTGGAACATCCTCGGCGGCTATACCGGCTACGTGAACTTCGGGTCGGCTGCGTTCTTCGCGATCGGCGCCTACACCACGGTCTTCTTCTACAACGCTTTTAAGGCGCCGCTGCCGGTGGGGATAGTCGCCGGGACCCTGGTGGCGGGGCTCGCGGGGCTGGGCCTGGGCTATCTCACGCTGCGCCTGCGCGGCGTGTTCTTCGCGATCGCGTCGCTCGCGCTCGCCGTGGTGCTCTACATCTTCGTCGTGAACTGGGACTACGTCGGCGGCGCGCGCGGCGCCTACGTGCTGCAGCCCCGCGAGATTCCATTCGGCCTGCCGCGCTACATCCACCTCATCTACGCGGTGCAGCTCGTGATGGCCGCGATCGCCCTCGTGGTCGCCCGCGCGATCGAGCACTCGACCCTCGGACGGGGCCTCGCCGCGATCCGCGACGACGAGCTCGCCGCCGAGTGCTCGGGCGTGCCGACCTTGAAGCTCAAGATTTTCTCGACCATGGTGAGCTGCGCCCTGATGGGCATGGCGGGAACCACCTTTCCCTACTACCTTTCCTACATCGAGCCGAGCTCCGCGTTCAGCCTGTCGTACGCGGTCAACAGTATTGCGATGCCGCTTATCGGCGGGATGATGAGCTGGATGGGGCCGCTTATCGGCGCCGTCCTCCTGGGTAGCGTGCAGCAGCTGGTTCAGGTGACGGTTTCCTCAGCCTGGAACCTGCTCATCGTGGGCGTGCTGCTGGTGCTCTTCGTCACGCTCGCCCCGAACGGCATCATGGGCTGGGTGGACGCCTGGCGGCGGCGAAAGGGAAGATGATGGCCGCAGCGCTTCTCGAAGTCGAAGGAGTCACGAAGAGATTCGGCGGCTTCACTGCGCTGGAGAGCGTCGACTTCGTCGTGCAGCCCGGCGAGCGCGTCGGTCTCATCGGGCCGAACGGCTCGGGCAAGAGCACGCTCGTCAATTGCATCGCCGGGACGCTCAGGAACGAGGAAGGGAGCATCCGCTTCGAGGGACAGGACATCCGCGGGCATGCCGCGCACAGGCGCATCCGCATGGGCCTCGCGCGCAGCTTCCAGATTCCCAAGCCCTTCGCCAGCATGTCGGTGCTCGACAATCTGCGCGTACCGCTCCTCTATGCCGCGCGCAAGCACGAGAAGCTCGCGGCCGGCCGGATCGTCGAGGAAGCGATGCGCATCCTCGGGGAGGTGGGTCTCGCAGGGCGGGCGCACGCGATGTCGGGCGGCCTCACCCAGGTGGACATGAGAAAGCTGGAGCTCGCGCGCGCCATGGCGGCGAAGCCGAAGCTCCTTATTTCCGACGAGGCGATGGCGGGGCTCTCCGCGTCGGAGGTGGACGACATCCTTGCATTGCTCTTCGGGCTGAAGGACCAAGGCGTTGCCGTTATCATGATCGAGCACGTGATGCGCGCGGTGATGAAATTCTCCGAGCGCATCGCGGTGCTCGTGGCCGGGCGCGCCTACCTTGGGGAATAGCCTCCGCGTCGAAGGCCTTTGCGCGGGCTACGGCGCGGTGCAGGTGCTCGACCGCATTTCGCTCGCGGTAAACGACGGGGAGACGGTGACGCTCCTCGGCACCAACGGCAACGGCAAGAGCACGCTCATGAAGTGCATCATGGGCATAGTGTCTCCGCGCTCAGGTGTCATCCGTGCGACGATCGACGGCGTCGAGCACGACCTCGCAGGCCGCGCGCCCGAGCAGATCGTCGACCTCGGCATCGCGCTCGTGCCCGAGGGGCGCAGGCTTTTCCCGCGGCTCACGGTGGAGGAGAATCTCCTGCTCGGCGCCTACCGCAGGAGCGCGCGCGCGGCGATCGCGAAGAACCTCGAATTCTGCTTCGCGACTTTTCCGCGCCTTGCCGAGCGGCGCAGGCAGCTCGCCGGCAGCATGAGCGGCGGCGAGCAGCAGATGCTGACGCTCGCCCGCGCCCTGATGACCGCGCCGAAGATTCTCCTCGTCGACGAGCCTTCGGTGGGCCTCGCGCCGATCCTCGTGATCCATACGATCGACAAGATCCGGGAGCTGAAGGAAGGCTACGGGCTCACGGTGCTGATGGCGGAGCAGAATTTCAACCAGGCGATCCGCATCGCCGACCGCGGCTATGTGATCGTGCACGGCAGGATCGAATACGAGGGCCGCTCGCGAGAGGATCTCGCCAACAACGAGCTGATCCACAAGCTCTACATGGGGTTATGATTCCGGACCGTGCCTGACATACCGGAACTGGGGTTCCTCGCGCACTCCGCCAGCCTGCCGTGGCTGCTCGGCGCGGCGGTGCTTCTGTCGCTGGGCGCGGTCCTCGTGATCGCCGGCCTCACCGCGCTCTTCGGCCTGCACCCCTTGCGCTTCGTGTCGCGGACGCTCCTCGGGCTGCTGCTTATTTCGCTCGGGGTCCTCGAAGGCACGATCACCGTCGGTATTCAGGGCTACCGCTCGCTCGCGCGCGAGGAGCTCGCCGCGCGCATCGCGGTGCGTCCTTACGGCCCGCAGCAATTCGCGGCCACGCTGCGCTTTCCCGACGGGCGGATGGCGACCTACCCGATCTCCGGGGACGAGATCTACGTCGACGCGCGCATCCTCAAGTGGCATGCGCTCGCGAACCTGCTCGGCCTTTCCACCGCCTACGAGCTCGACCGCGTCGGGGGGCGGTTTCGGGCGATCGAGCAGGAGCGCGCCGTCCCGCGCACGCTGCACCCGCTCGGCCGGGAGAAGCCCCTGGATCTGTTCGATCTGCGCAAGCGCTACACTTTCCTTGCGCCCTTCCTCGACGTCGAATACGGCTCGGCCGCCTTCGTCCCGGTCAACGAGCCCGCTGAGCTCGAGCTGCGGGTTTCGACGACCGGCCTACTCATCCGCCCGGCGGCTCCATCGAAGACCGTCGAGAAATGGCTCAACTAGGGAAGGTACAAAACCTGAATGGCGCCAATCAGAGCCATCACGAGGGAAGGTCTAAAACCTGAATCGCATCGATCAGAGCCATCACACACTAGTCGTCGACCTCGAAGCGCTTCCATTCCCCCTTCGGCCGGCTCTTTCCGTCCCAGCCGATGCGGTCCATGTCGCTGAAGAACTGCAGGCGGTTCCCTTCCGGATCGTCGAAGTCGAAGGTGTAATCGTTGCCCGGCCCTTCGTGCTTGATCTTGCCGCGGACGTTCACTCCCTGCGAAAGGAGGTACTTGCGGATGCGTTTCAGCGCATCGAGGCTCGCGACCTCCATCGCGATCTGCTGGAGGAGCGTCGCGCCCGCGCCTTTTTTCTGCTCCTCGGCGGACATCTGGGCCAGCACGAAACTGTGGTGGTCGCCGCCGAACCGCAGGAACGTCATCCCCTTCTCGTTGACGTCGGAGACCTTGAAGCCGAGCAGGCGCGTGTAGAAATCGACCATTTTCGCGAGGTCGCGGCAGTAGAGGCCGACGTGGCCGATCTTGCGTACGCGGATGGGGTGGGCGGTGTCGCTCATGGTGTGTTGCTCCCGCGGTGGATTGCGTGTTCCGCTTGGAAGAACGATGGGTTCCGGCCGGTTTGACAGCGCCGATAATGTACACCGTAATATCGGCAATTTGTCGAGCGCCGCGATTGCACTTCGTTCCCTCATGAAGCGTCTGCCCTGCCTCGCCGCCGCGCTCGCCTGCATTGGGGCGGCCGCCTTCGCGCAGACCGCATCGAACCGGGACATCTACATGTACTCGGGCGCCGACCGCGACAAGCGGCTCGTCGAAGGCGCGAAGAAGGAGGGCCGAGTCCTCTTCTACAGCACGATGACGGTCGCCGACGGCAAGGCGCTCGCCACCGCGTTCGAGCAAAAGTACGGGGTCCGGGCCAGCCATTGGCGCGGGTCGGCCGAAAAGATCGTCAGCCGCGCCATCGCCGAAGCGCGCGCGCGGCGCCACGAGGCCGACCTGTTCGAGACCAGCTCGCACCGGGTCGAGGCGCTCTACCGCGAGCGCCTGCTCGAGGATTTCCACACTCCGGTGCTGCGCGACATCGTGCCGGAAGCCTTTCCCCGCGGCCACAGGCAGTACGTCGCCGACCGGTTCGCGTTCTTCGTGATGGGCTACAACACCAAGCTCGTCAAGCGCGAGGAGCTGCCGGCGGCGTACGAGGACCTGCTGCAGCCGCGATGGACCGGAAGGATCACGATCGAGGGGACCGACGTGCTCTGGTTCGCGGCGGTGGCCAAGGCGATGGGCGAGGACAAGGGCATCGCCTATTTCAGGAAGCTCGCGGCGATGAAGCCGGAGATCCGCCACGGCCACATCCACACGGCGCAGCTCGTCGCCTCGGGCGAGGTCGCGTTCTTCCTCACCGCGTACAACAACAACATCGAGACGCTGAAGCAGAAGGGCGCGCCGGTCGAGTGGAAAGCGCTGCAGCCGGCGTTCGGGCAGGCGGCGGCGATCGGCTTGTCGCGCTACGCGCCGCACCCGCACGCGGCGCTGCTTTTCACCGAGTTCGTGCTCTCGAAAGAGGGCCAGGAGATCCTGAAAGCCGGAAATCGCGTCCCGACCAGCAGGCTGGTGGACAGCCCGCTCAACAAGTTCAAGTACGAGATCGTCGATCCGGAGCTCGCGCTCGACGAAGGCGACAAGTGGGACAGGCTCTTCTCGAGCCTCTTTCTCGGCGGCCGCGCCGTGAAGGAGGGCGACTGATGGACGCGCGCATCCAGACGACCGCCCCTGACGGGGGTATGCCCCCGGCCGTGGCCGGCTTGAAGCACGAGCTCGCGCGGCGCGGCATCGATCTCGCGTATTGCGCGGACGGCGCGTCCGCCCTCGCCTTTCTGCTCTCGCGCATTCCGGCCGGCGCGACGGTGATGAACGGCGGCTCGACGACGCTCGAGCAGATCGGATTTCTCGAAGCGCTGAAGAACGGGCCTTACGACTGGCTGCGCCCGGGGATCGCAGCGATCGCCGATCCCGACGAGCGCATTCGCGTGCGCCGCCGCGCCGGGACCGCAGACTACTTCGTCGGCGGCATCAACGCCGTCACCGCTTCGGGCGAGATTCTCAATGCAGACGGAGGCGGTAACCGCGTGGCCGCCTACGCGTACGGCGCGGGGAAGCTCTTCCTCGTCGCGGGCGTCAACAAGATCGTTCCCGACATCGCCGCGGCGTTCGAGCGGCTGAGGAACCACGCCGCGGTCGAGGAATGCCGCCATTTGAACGCGAAAACACCCTGCGCCCTCACCGGGCGCTGCGACAACGCCGCGTGCCGCGGGGCCGACCGCCAGTGCGGAAAAGTCCTCATCATCGAGAACGAGCGGATCGCCGGGCGGATCTGCGTGGTGATGATAGGCGCGGCGCTCGGCTACTAGGAAGGCGCCGTGCGGTGCATTGCCAAGTTGGTGTCCGAGCTAGTAACCTGTTCCGGGGAGGTTCACATAACGCGACACAGGAGGACGAAGTGGAAGCCAACCTGAAAAAACTGGAGCTCTTGTACGATCACACGAAGTTTCACATCGGGCTTTGTCTTATCCTCAACTCGGCTTACATCACCCTCGCCACGTCGAAAATCGGCAGAAAGGACGTTTTACCCGTACTGCATCCGGCGCTCGCCTGGATCGCCGTGGCTCTCTTCCTGGTGGCCGGGATCGCGGCCGGGGTCATCGCCAGCAGCGTCATCCAATCCAAGAGCAACGGCGCCGATGATTTTCTCAGGGCAAAAATCGGTCCCTGGGACAACGCGCTACTCCCCGCGAAGCAGTGGGTTCACATCGAGCACAGCGCGTTCTGGCTCGCCGTGATCTTCGCGGTGCTGTCTTTCGTGTTTTCGAAGTGAAACGGGCGTGGCGGCGATCAATTCGACGGCCTGAATTTCTGCGCGCGCTTGCCGCTGCCGACTTCGGACGTATACAGGTTGCCCTTCGAATCGATGCCGATGTTGTGCAGCACCAGGAACTGTCCGGCGTAGCGGCCGGGGCGGCCGAATGAATTGACCACCCGGCCCGATTCGCGCTCGACGGTGAGCACCTGGTCGTTGGTGCCGTCGGCGAGGTAGAAATATTTCTGCTGCGCGTCGTTCGAGAACACCAGGTCGAAGGACGAGCCCGAGCCTAGCGACTTCTCCTCGAACGTGAACTGCTTGACGAAGGTTCCGTCCTTCTTGAACACCTGTACGCGGTTGTTGGCGCGGTCGCAGACGTAGACCAGGCCGTCGTTCGAGAGGCGCACGCAGTGCACCGGGTTCGCGAACTGCGGCGACTGCGGGTTGTACAGGGGGAGCTTCTCGTCGCTCGGCGCCTTGCCGTAGGCGCCCCAGTGGCGCTTGTACGCGCCGCTCGCGGCGTCGAGCACGATCACGCGCTTGTTGCCGTAGCCGTCGGCGATGTAGAGCTCGTTCGTAGCCGCATCGATCTCCATGTGCGCGGGGCGCCCGAGCAAGGTCGTGGAGTTGCTGCCGCCCGTCTGCCCGGCGCGCCCGACCTGCATCAGGAACTTGCCGTCGGGCGTGAACTTGATGAGCTGGTGGTCCTTGGGGTCGTTGCCGCCGACCCAGACGTTGCCCTGGGTGTCGACATAGATGCCGTGCTCGTTCTCGAACCATTCGTAGCCGGTGCCCGGCCCGCCCCAGGCGCGCAGCAGATTGCCTTCGCCGTCGAACTCGATCACCGGCGGCGCCGCCACGCAGCATTTCGCGCGGGGCGGTGAGAGCGCCGCGCCCTTCTCCTCGTCGATCAGCGTCTTCGGACGGTGGATCAGCCACACGTGGTCGCGCGCATCGACCGCGATTCCGGCGACCTGACCCAGGGTCCAGTTGTTCGGCAGAGGCTTGGGCCAGGCGGCGTCGACCGCGTAGCCGCCGCCTTCGCGCGTCGGCGCCTGAGCACAGCCGAGCAGCGTGAGAAGGGCAAACACCACGACGAATGCTTTTTTCATTTGATCTCCCGTTTTCAGTTCACCTTTCGGAGCGCGCGCAGGACCACCTCAGGCGTGATCGGCTGGCTCGTGACCTTCGCGCCCAGCGGGCGCAGCGCGTCGTTCACCGCGTTCATGACCGCCGCCGGCGCGCCGCCCGTTCCCGCTTCGCCCGCGCCCTTGGCGCCGAGCATGGAAGTTTTCGTCGGCGTCTCCACGTGCGCGCACTCGATGTCGGGCATCTCCGCCGCCATCGGCACGAGGTAGTCCGCCATGGTCGCGTTCAAGAGCTGCCCGCGCTCGTCGTAGAGGCAGTGCTCGTAGAGCGCGCCGCCGATTCCCTGCACGATGCCGCCGCGCGCCTGCTCCTCCACGAGCTTGGGGTTGATGACGCGGCCGCAGTCGTCGACGCACCACATCTTCAGGAGCTTCACGAAGCCGGTGTCGGTGTCCACTTCGAGTGAGCAGCCTTGAGCGCCGTTGCTGAAGACGAAAGCGTAGTCCTTCACCCGGTAGTGGCGCGTGACCACCAGTTCCGGCTGGAAGTCGACCGGGAGCTCGTTGCCGCGGTAATAGCAGATGCGCGAGAGCTCGGCGAGCGTGATGCCCTGCTCGGTTCCCTTCTTCACCACTTTGCCGTCGACGATGTCGAGTTCGGAGACATCGGTCTTCAGGATCACCGCGCCGGCTTCGAGGATGTTCGCCTTCAGCGCGAGCCCGGCCTGCAGCACCGCTTCTCCGCCGATTCCCGCGGCGCGCGAGGCCCAGGTGCCGCCGCCATAGGGGACTTTGTCCGTGTCGCCGGTGAGCACTTTCACGCAGCTTATCTCGACCCCCAAGGCGGTGGCGGCGATCTGCGCCATGATCGTCTCCGTTCCCTGTCCCTGCTCGGTGACGCCGGTGGCGGCGACGATGGCCCCGCTCGCGTCCAGCTTGATGGTGCAGCCGTCCTGCGCGGCGATCCTCGCGCCGCCCACGCCATAGAACATCGGGCTCGGGTTGGTCACTTCGATGAACGAAGAGAGCCCGATGCCGCGGAAGATTCCATTTTTTCTGAGATCGGCCTGTTCCCTGCGCAGCTCGCCGTACTTCATCAGCGCGAGCAGCTTGTCCAGGCACTGGTGATGCGACAGCGCCTCGAAGCGCATGCCTGAGGCGGACTTGCAGGGATAGGCGTCGTCCGCGATGAGGTTCCTCTTCCGCATCTCGGCGGGATCGATGCCCAGCTTCGCCGCCGCCTGATCGACCATGTGCTCGGCGACTGCGATCGCGATCGGGTGGCCCACGGCGCGGTACTGGCACATCATGTTCTTGTTCTGGAAGACGACCGTGCCCCTGGCGCGGTACTCCTTGTGCTTGTAGGGCCCGCCGGTGAGGTTGAGGATCTGGTTGCACTCGACCCCGGATGAGCGCGGGAACATCGAATACGGGCCGACGCCGGTGAGATCGTCGATCTCGAGGGCGGTGATGTTGCCGTCGCGGTCGACTGCGAGCTTCGCCTTCACGCGGTGGTCGCGCGCGTGGATGTCCGAGAGGAAGGACTCGTAGCGGTCGGCGGCGAATTTGACGGGTCTCCCGAGCATAAGCGAGAGCGCGCAGGCGGCGATCTCGTCGCCGTAGGTGTGGATCTTGATTCCGAAGGAGCCGCCGACGTCGCGCGCGACGATCCTCACTCTGTGCTCGTCCAACGACAGTCTGCTCGCGATAATCCCCTGCATCATGTGCGGCGACTGGCCGCAGTGATACACGGTCATGCTCTCCTCCGCGCGGTTGTAGTCGGCGAGGATGGCGCGCGGCTCCATGGTGACGCCGGTGTGGCGGCCGAAGCGGATCGTGTCCTCGACCACGAGGTGTGCGGCCCTCATCGCGGCATCGACGCCGCCCGTGTCCACGGTCCTCTGGAAGCACAGGTTGCTGTCGAACTCCTTGTGGATCTTCGGCTCGGACGGATCGAGAGCGCGCTCTGCGTCGAGCGCCGCGGGCAGCTCCTCGTATGCGACCTCGACTGCTTCGGCCGCATCCTCGGCTTCGGCGCGCGATTGCGCGACCACCGCGACCACCGGCTCGCCCTGCCAGCGCGCGACCTCCATCGCGAGCGGGTACTGTGGCGGCGAGCGCATTCCCTGCAAGTGAGTGAGCACTCCGACGTACGGCTTGCACACCATCGCGATCTCGGCGCCGGCGACGATGCGCACCACGCCCGGCATCGCCGCGGCCTTCTTCGTCTCGATCTTCACGATCCTTGCGTGCGCGTGCGGGGATCGGACGTACGCAACATGCACCATCCGGGGGAGGACGATATCGTCGACGTACTGGCCGCGTCCCTGCGTGAGACGCCGCGCATTCGGGCGCGTCACCGAGCGCCCGACGTAGCTGTTCGGCGAATCGAAGGCTAGCGTCTTAGTCGTTTCGTCGAACTCGTTCATTCGCCTTTGATCCCCGCGCGTTTGATGACCCGGCCCCAGCGCTCGGAGTCGGAAGCCATAAGCGCCGCGAATTTCTCCGGAGGGCCGAGGTCGAGGGTGGCGCCTTGCATGACCATGCGGTTGCGCAGCTCGGGCTCCGAGAAGATGCGCCGCGTCTCGCGGTTCCACCAGTCGACGACGGGTCGCGGCGTTCCCGCCGGAGCGAACAGGCCGAACCATACGCCCGCTTCGAGGCCCGGCAGGCCGGCTTCGGCCATCGTCGGCACTTCCGGCGCGCCGGGATTGCGTTCCCGCGAGGTGATCGCGAGGGCGCGCAGCCTGCCTGCGCGCACGTGCGGCATCGAGACGAGCACGCTGTCGAACATCATCGAGACCTGCCCGCCGACCAGGTCCTGCACCGCGGGCGCCGCGCCCTTGTAGGGAATATGAACGATGTCCAGGCCGGCGACCAGCTTGAACTGCTCGCCCACCATGTGGCCGGAGCTCGCCGTGCCCTGCGAAGCGAAGGAAAACATTCCGGGTTTCGCCTTGGCGAGCGCAATCAGCTCAGCGAGCGAATTCGCCGGCACCGACGGGTGGACGACCAGCAGGTTGGCGAAGGTGACGATGTTGATGATCGGGACGAAATCCCTAACCGGGTCGAAGGGAAGATTCGAGCGCAGGTAGGGCAGCACAGTGAGCGGGCCCGGGCCGCCCATGAAAATCGTGTAGCCGTCGGCGGGCGCCCTGGCGGCGAGCTCGGTGCCGATGACGCTGGCTGCTCCGGGCCGGTTGTCGACGATCACCGGCCGCTTTGTCGCCTCCGTGATTTTCTGTCCGAGCGTGCGCGCTAGATTGTCGGCGATGCCGCCGGCGGCGAGCGGCACGATCAGGCGCAGCGGCTTCGCGGGATAGTCCTGGGCGGATGCCGGCAGAACAGCAAAGGCAGTGGCCGCCAGCGCGGCGAGCGATCGCTTCATCGTCCACCTCTAGCGCGGCGGGTCCTGGCCACCGCTTCGATCGCATCCACGATCGCCTGGTAGCCGGTGCAGCGGCAGTAGTTGCCCGAGAGATATTCGCGGATGCGCTCGCGCGACGGGCTCGGCTCGTCGCGCAACAGCGACTGCGCCGCCATGAGGACGCCCGGCGTGCAGAACCCGCATTGCAGCGCGTTGGTGAGCACGAAGGCGCTCTGCAGCTCCTCGATCTCGCGCGAGTCCGAGAGGCCTTCGATCGTGTCCACCGTGCATCCGTCGGCTTGAGCGGCGAACATGAGGCACGAGCGCACGATCTCGCCGTCGACGCGCACCGTGCACGCGCCGCACACGCCGTGCTCGCAGCCGACGTGGGTGCCGGTGAGCTCGAGCTCGTTTCGCAGGAAATCGGCGAGGTTGAGCCGCGCGGGCACGCTGCGCTTCACGCGCTCGCCGTTGACGGTGAGGGAGATTTCGACCGTTTCCATGGGGGCGTTCATGCGACGCCTTCCATCGTCTTGAGGACGCGCGCGGCGAGCACCTTGGCGAGATGCAGCTTGGTAGCGGCCGAGCCGTGGAGGTCGGCGCGCGGCGAGAGATCCGCGTCCAATTCGCCGATCGCGCTTTCAACCGTCTTCTGCGTCGCGGGCTGACCGTCGAGAGCGCGCTCGAGCCGCGCGGCGCGCTGAGGGCGGTCCTCGACGCCGAAGAACACGACGCGCATGTCGGAAAATTTCTTTCCCTGTGTCGATCCGTGCGCGGCGACCCCGACCATGGCGTAGTCCCCGTGGCGGCGCGCGAGCTCGCCGAACGCCGAGGCGTAGCCGGGTTTCGCGAGCGGGAATTCTGCGGCGACCAGGAGCTCGCCCGCCTTGAGGGCGGTGGCGTAGAGGCCCTTGAAGAAATCCTGGGCGGCGATGCGGCGCTCGCCCTTCTTTCCCGCGGCGATGAAGGTCGCTCCGAGCGCGAGCGCACAGGCCGGCAGCTCCGCGGCGGGATCCCCGAGCGCGCAGCTCCCGCCGAAGGTGCCGCGGTTGCGGATCGCCGGGTGCGCGATGTGCGGCATCGCGGCCGCGACGAGCGGCAGGTGCCGGGCGATGTCGGCGGAGCGCTCGAGCTCGACGTGGCGCGTGAGCGCGCCGATGCGGACGTGGTTCTTCGCGACCTCGATCCCCGCGAGCGCCGCGATGCGGTTGATGTCGACGAGGACTTTGGGCGCCGCTAGCCGGAAATTCAGCATCGGCACGAGGCTCTGGCCGCCGGCGAGCACCCGTGCGTCGTCCTTCTCCAGCAGCGCCAGCGCCTCGGCGACGCTCGCCGGTCGCGCGTAGGCAAAGCGCGGTGCTTTCATCTCTCCTCCTCGGTAGTATTATGAAGCACCCCAAAGGAGACCGTCATGGAATACCACGAAACCCTGCCGCGCCGGGGCGTGTCGCGAAAGAAAATGCTCAAGCGCGTCGCGCGCTTCAAGAAACTGAAAGGCTCCGACGGCGGGCTGCCCGATTCGAAGATGCCAGGCTGCGAGCGCATTCTCTACAACGTCATCGGCTTCCAGCCGCCCAAGACCGAGCGCGGCGGCAAGCAGTCGCCGGTGGGCGTGAAAGCCGCGCGCATGGCCGCGATCAAAATCTCCGAAGGATTCAACCTCGGCTACTGCCGGGCGCGCCCGGGCAAGGGCCCGATGCTGCACAACCACGACACCAACGAGACCTTCATCGCCATGACCGGGACCTGGCGCGCCCTCTGGGAAAACGAGCGCGGCAAGCTCGAGCACGTGGACCTCGAGCCGCTCGACCTGATCTCTTTTCCGCCCGGCGCGATACGCCGCTTCATGAACGTCACCCGGGGACCGAAGAGCAAGTACTCGACCCTGATGTTCGTGATCGGCGGCAACGCGCCGAGCTCGGAGTTCACGAACCGGTCGATGCGCGAGATCGAGGCCGCGGGCGCAATGCCCCGGCAACGGAAAACGGTGCGGTAGCCAACCTGATTTCCCTCCAAGCAAAAGGAGAAGGCCCATGAAGCGGATCGTTTCCCTCCCCGCCGGAATACTGTGCGTCTCCTGGATGGCGCTCTCCTCGGGGCAGTCCCTGCCCCCGCTCGCCAAGCAGCTGAAGCCCGAGGAGACGGCGCTGGTCATGGTCGATTTCCAGAACAACTTCGCCGCGCAGGACGGCGAGCACTACAAGCGCCTGAAGAAATTCTATGAGGACACGAAGATGCTCGAGAACTCGGTCGAGGTGGTGAAGCGCGCGCGTGCGCTCGGAGTCCTGATCGTGCACGTCACCGAGGCGTACACGCCGGACTATCGCGAGCTGGACTGGACCAACCCCGGCCGCTTTCACCGCTCGCAGATCCTGCGCCAGTCCTGGAAGATGGGCACCCGGCCGGTCGAGCTGTTCGAGCCCCTGCGGCCCGGCCCCGGGGACAAGGACATCATGCTGCCGAACCGCGTCCAGGCGAGCGGTTTCGGCGGCAACGGCCTCGACGCCATTCTGCGCGGCCGCGGAATCAAGAACGTGGCGGTCGGCGGATTCACCGCGGACGTGTGCGTGTACGCGACCGTGCTGTCCGCCTTCGATCTCGGCTACCACGTCTATGCCGTGAAGGACGCGATTGCGCCGTTCTACGGAGAGCTCTCCGAGCAGTTGATGAAGGAGATCTATCCCATGTGGGCGCGCGTGGTCGACCACAAAGAGCTGCTCGG
>WNGC01005902.1_pt1 | contig 13512 bp, 19 predicted proteins | sample 5400051 | NCBI WGS metagenome assembly WNGC01 (sample SAMN13153368, study PRJNA577476) | soil metagenome | isolation source: 20 cm soil or saprolite under grassland replicate 2 | place: USA:California | collected 2016-06-15 | reverse complement strand
GTTAAAAACAACATCGTTGGGATTTAGATAGGGGTCAGTCAACAAACTTGACAGATTTATGAGATAGAGCCTCGAAGACAGCGCCTGGCAAAGTTGAGAGGCGCTGGCTTCGCTTGTTTGTCGCCGCGATGGGCGCGCTGGCTATCTTCGCTCCCGCTCGTCGACTCCTCCGCTACGCGCTTGATTTCATGCATCGTAAGCCGCTTACGATAGATGCGTGGCAAGGATTTCGGACTTCCGGTTTTGATGAAAGTGGGATGGAAAATGGGGTCGCGCCCAAACGTTGCCGAAAAGGAATGCGCCCAGCCCGTTTACGAGTACATTGTCGCGATGCCGACTTACATTTACGAAACCACCGACCCCGCCAAACCGGTCCGTACCTTCGAGGTTAAGCAAAGCGTCCACGACGAGCCGCTTCGCAGCGACCCGGAAACTGGCGAAGCAGCGCGGCGTGTGATCTCGGCTGGTTACAGCGTTCTCGTTCGCGGAAAATCTGTTGGTCCTTCGGTCGGCTCGGTCGGTTCTCACTGAGCCTTGATCTCGGAGGGTTGCCGGACATTTTCCGACAGTTAAGATATTCGGCCTCTGGAATCATTTCGCGATCTGGTGAAGTCGCCTTGCGGCAAACGTTGCCAGGAACAGGCGCGTGGCAGCTAAGAGCACGAAGGCCGCGTTGATCCGCCAACGTCGCATACACGCGATTGAGACAGAAGGGTGATTAATCTGTCCGGAGACCAACGCGCTATCGGGAGTTCGCAGTTTTCGATTCGTGACAAACGGCAATATGGGACCAAACAGTGACGCAATTACGAATTTTATATAGAGACTGCTGCATCTTTTCCTCTGACAACTTTCCGATTTGCCGCGGCCCAATAAGCGGAAAAGATGAAAGGGTTAGTTACGGCGGTCGGATTCATGTTGCTCTTGGTGTGCCAGTTGTTTGCCAATGAGCAGTCAACTTTGGCACGCATCACGGTGTACTGGCATGGGGAACGTTCAGGCGAGCACGCAGCTTGGAACGGTACACGACTGCGCGAAAAACATTGCGCCGTTGATCCAAAGAGAATTCCCTATGGCAGTAAGGTTGTCTTTCCCGATGCGGAGTGTGTCGCCGTAGACAGCGGACCAGATGTAATCAATCGCAAAGCCGCGCGCTCGCTTGGACGGAAGGCGGCCGAGCGTAATGCCGTTGTCGTTGATCGGTTTTTCGGCAGCAAACAGAAAGCGCTTGAGTGGGCACAAACGCATCCGCACTTCATGACGGTGCGAATTTTAACGCGCGACGTCGAACTTGCTGGGAACTAAAAACAATGAATTGGGATAAGCTTCTCGTAATCGGTCGTGATAGAGACAGCTTCAAAGCTCTCGTCGGTCGTAAGATTCGCGAACGACGTCAAGACGAGCGGCAACTTGCCGAGCATCGTACCACAAAGCATCAGCTCCAAGCGAGAAACTCATGCGTTGCCGATGCAAGAAGTTATCGTGTTGCTCGACGATTGCCCGTGCCCGCTGCTGCACGATCCCACCGGAAAGCACTAATTCCCGTGAAGCAGTTCAGTAAAATCTGGAGTGTAGCTCAAGAAATTTCGCGATTAGCAATTCGAGCATTAGCCGACCAGCCAATTTTGCGCGCGCTTTTCAAGTCGGCGCAAACAGAGAAGGCGACAGCTCCGAAATCGTAAGTTCTCCGTCATCTACGGTCTGCGCCTATCGCCCGCGGCTTCGTTTACTCCTGCTCCCCTCGCATTTGACCAGGCAGGTGCAAGAAACGGTCCAATCTTGGCAACATGTTGCGCGCACGAACACGTTAAAGAGCGATCTTCGCAGCACTATGAACGAACTAACTAACATAATCGTCCAGAAAACTGGAATCAGTCAGGAAAACGCGGAGAAGTCTGTGCAAGTGATGCTTGGTTTCTTGAAAACCAAATTGCCGACACCAATCGCGAGCCAGTTGGATTCATTCCTTATTGCGAAGCCGGTACCGTTCGTCGCCAAAGCCTAAGTTAAATCGGGAAATATCGGACCCGATCCACACAACGTGGGTCGGGTCGGGTAAGGGAAGCGAATTGAGGGGCGACGTTAGACCATGATTTCGAAAATTATTAGCGACACAGAATGTCCGCTCGCTTCCAATCCCAAATCCTTTTCTAATTGTCCAGACTTGCACGGTGGCGTTCCGGACTTGCCAGGAGTTACTCCTCCAAAAGGAAAGGCTTCCGTCGCTGGCTTAGGTTTGGGTCGAATCCGTGCACGTCAACAACCCGATTCCGAAAGTTTCGGGGAACCGAATCTCGCCCTTTAGGGCAGGATTCGCGCTTTGAATCCAGCTTTCCGAACAGCAACCCTAGACTTTTGAGCAAAAAATTTTTCTCACCAATGGAGCAGATAAAATCTAATTACTTCGGAGGCGCGAATTTCGAAGCCCGCACAGTTAAGGACATCATCGAACCTGCCAAGAGCATTTCTGATAAGGTTTCTGTAAGGGCGGCTTTAGAGCAAATGCAGGCGCAGGCAACCGATTCGTCACCTGTAGTCGATCAATGCGGCGAATTGTTGGGTATCCTGTCGAAGAACAAAATGAACCGGAACGTGGGTGGTTTCGGACACGACCCCAAGACGGAATCGGTAGAAGCACACGTCGAAAAAAACAATGCCTATTGCTTCGAAGACCAGACGATTGCCGAGGCGGAGCAAATGATGCTCAACGCAAAGCTTGGCGAAGTTTTTGTAGTAACCCGCGAAAAATTGCTGGTAGGAATGATAAACATTGAAGCAATTCACAGGAGGGGAAGAAATTAGGGTCGCGTCTGAACTCCGAAATTCTTCGCGAGCAGAGCATTTAACATTTGAACTCGTTAGGCTCCATCGCTTCGTTTGAAACTCGTTCGTTACCCACACTCACTCATTGCTTCCCTCGCAACTTTACCGTCTATGTCACTCATCCCATCCGCTCCATTGTATCTCGGCGGTTTCCCCGCACTCGACCGTTACTGCCATTCCCAATCGCAGTGCCCGACTTCCTAGGTGCGGTCGCTGCGCTCGGCACCTCCCGCCGTAGAGTTAATTCCCATCAACGCCTCACGGCTTTACCGGCCATGTCGCTCGCGTCCCCGCGGCTCCATTCTCGCTCCTACCCTTCGCGGTCCGGCAGCTGCCGGACCGCTTTTCCCAAAAGCTCCATTCGCTTAGTGTGAGGAGTGCCGACCGAAATTGATATCGTGCGTGATGTTTCGAACAAATTCGATCAGGCCAGAATCGGTTTCATGCTCACCGGTTCGATGGCGATGAATTATTACGCGCAGCCGCGAATGACCCGCGACATCGACGTTGTAGTCGCGATAAAACCAAATGACGTGGAACGAGTCGTGGCTCTGTTTGAGCCGGAATATTACCTGAGCAAAGAGAGTATTCGGGAGTCGATCGAGCACGAATCGATCTTCAATCTGATCCACCACGAAAGCGTGATCAAAGTGGACTGTATTGTCCGCAAGCAGAACGAATACCGAAAGGTCGAGTTCGAGCGGCGGCAAAAGGTGTCTATTCTCGATTTCACCACTTATCTTGTGAGCAAGGAGGACTTGATAATTTCAAAATTATTTTGGGCAAAAGATTCTCACTCCGAGGTTCAACTCGGCGATGTGAGAAATCTCCTCGCCACCGGCTACGATGAAGGATACCTGAGGCGCTGGACGCGTCAGTTGGGATTGGATAGCTTATTTCAAGAGTGTTTGCATGACTGACACTGCGCCAGAAATAAAGGAGAAGGTCCGCCAGCAAATTATGTCGCGACCACCCGGCGAGCGGTTCGTGATGGGCGCGGAAATGTTCGACGCTGCAATCGAAATATTGAAGGCGTCGCTCCCGGCAGGTTTGCCCAAGGTGGAACAAAGACGGGAAATATTTAAACGCCTCTACGGCCTGGAACTGCAGGGCTTAGATCTTTTTAGGCAGTCAGGTTCGCACTAATTATTTGCCTGCGCTCGAGTGCTCTTAACCTGCGATGTGGTTTCAATTGAAACTCGCTCACTGCCCGCGTTCGCTCGCTGCTTCCCTCGCAGCTTTGCCTTCTATGTCGCTCATCCCGTTCGCTCCATTGAAACTCGTTCGTTGCCCAACTCGCTCATCGCTACTGCAATTCCCAATCGCAGTGCCCGGCTTCCTAGATGCGCTCGCTGCTCTCGGCACCTCCCGCCGTAAAGTTAATTCCCATCAACGCCTCACGGCTTTACCGGCCATTTCGCTGATCCCGTCAGCTCCGTTCACTCGCTGGCGGGATGTTCGCCGGTCACGCAGCTCAGCCCCAATGTGGAGCGAGTCGAATGCGATTACGTCAGCGCACGTAAATGGCCGCAGCTTGAACCCGATGGTTAATCAACGGTCCGCCAACGTCGCCGGCACCGCCATAAAAGCTATGCCCACTGGAACCGAAACCGCCGACGCCAATGGCTAAGCCGCCAGCCGAGACGTCGTAGACGCGCTCCAGTAAAATGCCGTTGGCGCCAAGCGCAGCCGCTTGCGCCCGTAAGCGGGAGATGCCCAGATCCATGGAAGGCCGATCAGGAAAAATCCAGCTCGTCCCCGCCGGGGAATCGATGATTGCTATCCGCTCAAAATGCCGCGGCGGCACTTGGTAAACGCGCACTGCTTCGGTGCTTATGGGCGGCCGCGGTTGACCGACGATGATGGCACGCGTGGCGCAACCGCAAACCAAGCAGACAACGGCGAGCGTCGCTGCACAAATCCGGAGAAATTTCATACCAAATTAACTTCGCGCGGGACTGCTAAGTCGCGCTTCAACGTTGTCGCTGCTGCTGTCAGTCGGGGGAAGAATGCTCGCTCGTCGCCACTAATCGCGGTCCGGCGGCTGCCGGATCGCTCATCCCCTTCGCTCCGTTCTCTCCTAGGTGTTCCACCGATGATGTTCCGGGAATGAGCGCGAAGTTTCGATCTTCGGAGCCTCGAGAATGGAGGGGCATGAAAGTTGCAGATTGAGCAAAGTCGAAACGGCCACGAAGCGACGCCAAAAATCGGAAGCCGATGTGGTTGACCGCGCGACGAAGAACCTCGCGCGAGCGCTCAAAGACGAGATGCGCAAAAAAGACGGACGCGTCGATTACGACAAGCTTCGCAAGGAAGGATATAGCGGGCGCTTGCTGGAAAAAATCCAGAAGGCCTGACGCTCATTCATTCCTTCGCATTCGAAGAAACTCGGCAACGCTGATATCGAGTAACGGAGCAGCCTTTGTATCTCGGCAGCTCCCGCCGCACTCGACGGCTACTGCCATTCCCAATCGCAGTGCCCGCCTTCCTAGGTGCGGTCGCTGCGCTCGGCACCTCCCGCCGTAGAGTTAATTCCCGTCAACGCCTCACGGCTTTACCGGCCATATCACTCATCCCTTTGACTCTTTCGCTCCCGCTCCCTCACCCTCTCGGGTTTGCCCATCTATGTCGCTCATCCCATTCGCTCCATTCGCGAGCAAGCAGCCGCCACCACACCAGTCCAATGGGATTTATCATCGTTGTATATACATGTATCATGGACTGCGACAGGTGGCGCGGGAGCTGCAGACGGCGTGAGTAGATCGTGAGAATTGGGCTCATCTCGACGCCGAACTCCGAACGTCTTCGCCCGCCACTCGCCACAGCGAGCAAGCTTTGGGCAAACTGAGCAGAGCACTTAACCTACGAACTCGTTAGACCGCATCGCTTCGTTCGAAACTCGCTAGTTGCCGCACATTGCAGCCGGGCTTTCCAATCGAGAATGATCTAAAGAAGTGAGAGCCGATCTGACGTTTTAGCCAGCGATGGCGTTCAATTCCTTAATTGCCTCATCAGGCAATTGAAGGCCAGCGCCGGCAACATTCTCCCTCAGGTGTTCCACTGATGATGTTCCGGGAATGAGCAGGATGTTCGGCGAACGTTGAAGCAGCCACGCCAATGCGACGCTCATTGGCTTGGTATTTAAACGAGCAGCGACGTTCGACAATGTTTCGGATTGCAGCGGTGTGAAACCACCCAGCGGGAAGAACGGCACATAACCAATTCCCTGTTCGGCAAGGGAATCGATCAGCGCGTCATCCCGACGGTTGGCGATGTTATAGAAGTTTTGGACGCACACCACCGGTGCGATCGATTGCGCCTCGGCAATTTGCTCGGCGGTGACGTTGCTTACCCCAAGGTGCTTAATCAGACCCGCTCTCTGCATTTCCGCGAGCACGCGGAACGGTTCCGCGATCGAGCCTGGCGTCGGCGAGTCCAAGCCGCCAACCCGCAGATTCACCACATCAAGGGCGTCGAGCCCGAGGTTTGTGAGGTTATCATCAATAGCTTCCCGGAGCTCGTCGGGCGCGAGCGCTGTCGGCCAATTTCCTTCCGCGTCCCGCCGCGCACCGACCTTGGTGACGATCCGTAACTGCTCCGGATATGGATGCAGTGCTTCTTTGATCAGTTGATTAGTGATATGCGGCCCATAGAAGTCGCTAGTATCGATGTGATTGATTCCGAGCCTAACGACCTCGCGCAGGACTGCGATCGCGCCGTCATGATCTTTTGGTGGCCCGAAAACATGTGGACCAGCAAGCTGCATGGCGCCGTAGCCCATGCGAGTCAGGACCAGATCATCGGCAAGCTTGAATGTGCCGCCGGGCAAGGAAGTGGAAGCCATCGTTTTCAAATTAGAAATTATGAATTGAAGTCGAGGATCACTACTCACCCGCCGCGGCTGCTTCCTCGTCTGCTTCCGCTTTGGCTCGCGACACATCGATTAAGAACTGCAACCGTCTCCGCTCCTTTTCCACGGGCGAAAATGCGGCCAGGTAAATCTGCAGGCCGGCATCACGCGCCTTCAGCCACTCCCGTTGCGATCGCCTCAGCTCGGCAACGGTCTCCTTTTCCTCCTTCTCCGCTTTGGCAATCATCTTCTGATAATTCTGGTTCAGCTTCTTATCCACCGCGGCGTACCGCTGCTTCAGCGTCGCCTCATCGGGCAACCGATCGACCGGCTCCGCACAGGCCAGGACATTGATCTCATGCGATTTCGCAGACGCCGCGTTGACCTTGCGCAGGTAAGGCGTCAGTTCGAACCCGCTGGTGCGCGTATTATAATAAAGATATCGCCCAACTGTTTCGCGTCGCTCTTCGCCGCCACGGATGATGAGTAGTAACCGGCCCGAATCGTCGCTCCACCCGCCGAAGCGAACCATGGCGCAGAGTCCTTCCTCCGCGAAATTTTCCGTAAACAACCGTTGTTTGAGCGCTTCAACCCAAGCGCCATACTCCAATGATGGCTCGATGGGCTGAAAAGGTTCGATGTCGTTAGGTCCCGCAGCTTTGCTAACTTTTCGTCCGGCGAAAAGCGAAACTCCTCCGGGATCACCAGTTCCGCCGAATGCATTTTTGTCCGTTGATTTTCGTCCGCCGCGGTGACAATCCAAAACTCCTCCCCATTCTGGACGACACGAAACGTCCCGTTCGGACTCGTCTTCAGCACTTGCGGTTTGTTCTCATCCTCGGCTGCCGGCGATGCAGTTGCAGACGGCGAAGCTTCCGCCTCCGATTCCGTCTGCGCAATTAGCATTGAGTAGTTATCCCAGCCGCAGTCGATCGCAATCAGACCAAGTAAGAGCAGCAGCTTGTTCATTGACGGTTGATGCCTGCATGCTACTGGCCACGGCTAGCGGGTGGTACGATCCCGTTCATGCGCAGATACTCGATCATCTGTCCGTAGTGATCAAAGCAATGAGCTGGGGCAAAGGTGGCCAGGAACAGACGAGTAGTGGGAGGTTTGTTATTCCTGACGATAGGTTGCACAAGGTTCGAGTCGGTCAACGCGGCTACAGCTTTGTGGCCGAATGCGAAAGAATCTTTCAAATACTTAATGATTTCCGCCTTGGCTTTCATATTGTCCGGGCCTTTTCCGTCATTGACCGTGTCCGGTGGTTTCTCGCCGGTGATTGGTGACCAAAGCAAGTAGTTCGAGGCGGCAACATGTTTTAGTTGTTCTCCGAACGTGCGCACACCTTTGTATTCGCTGCCGGGTAGATTCAGTTTCTCGGGAGAAAAATCGAACTTGTCCTCCGGCATCGCTTCGGCCGCTTCGACGATTTCCTTCTCTACGATGCTGATCTCGCGATCGATCGCTGACGCGATGGTGGGCGGAGTTGACGGTGACGCCGATGCGCCGGCCGCAGGAGAGCTTTTAGCTGCCTGCGCATAAGTTGAAGTCGCAGCGAGACACATTGCTGCTGTTAGCAGTAGAGAAAGATGTTTCATAGGATTGGCTTGTTAGAGCGTGAAAGAACTTCTTGTTCGCGTGATTGGCAAGAAGAGAGATGGCCACGGAAGGATGAAGCAAGAAGGAAGAACTAAGAAGTGGACAATGGAAGTTGAGGCCGCAGTCAGCAACCCGCGTAAGGTTGGGGCTACAATGTTTTTTGCGGCTGACACAGCCGCCACTATACCAGCCCAGCGGCAATTCATCATAGTTGTATATACATGCATAATGGGTGGAACGCTCACGAATACGCCGGTCAAAAGTATCAAAGGATAAACCGGGAGTTTATACTTCGTAACTACCCTGGCACCGATTACTAGTCAGGAGAACGAAGATGGAACCGACGTCGAGTGCAATCGGGCTAACAGTGATCGTGGCACTCTACATCACGATTGGGGTTATGTCGGCGGCCGGATCGGCGTACATAGCGAAGTCAATTTTTAGCGCAAAGATCGAGCAGATATTTTTCGCGTTGTTTCTGATCCCAATTGCCGGCTTTTATTTGGCTTTCACGGCTTACTTCGGAGATAAGGATGCGTGGCGGGTAGAAGCGACGGCCGTAGCAGTGTTTGCTGTCTTCGGGCTGGTGGGAGTCCGAGTTTCATTTGCTCTCATAGTCGGATACCTGCTACATGGCCTTTGGGACGCGGTCCACGAGTTCAACGCTCTTACTGGCGGCTCTCTATTGGATTCTCGCCGGACCACATCGGTCCCATTAGGCTATGGTTTCTTTTGCGCCACATACGACTTTCTTATGGCGATATATTTTTACAGTCGCAGCGATCAGTGGCGCGCAGCCTGGAGTGCGAGGGCTGCAGTAACACCATCACGTAAAGAACGAGAGGAAGAGAGATAAAATGGGTCGCGTCCTCGCCGAAATCGTTAGCTACTACAGATCCTTCGACAAAGAGTGAGATCATTCCACTTGAAGATCGCTGGCCATGAAGAAGGCCCGTTCGCAGAAGCGCAGATCGCGCAGATGTTCGCGGATGGTCGCATCGATCGAAACACGCCATGTAAACCCGCCGATCGCGGCGACTGGAAGACGATCGATGATTATCTGCCGATGCTGAAATATGGGACACAACTGCCGCCGCCCACAAAAGTCAGTGCCGTTCCTCCTCCAATACCAGCGCCGGTCTCATTGTCGCAACGGGTCTCAGTCGTCGATTTCGACATTCCGTTCGGATCGGTTCTGAAGATCATGTTCAAATGGATGGCAGCAGCGTTCGTTGTCTTTTGTTGCTTTCTACCAGCGATCATCATTCTTTGGGTGATCATCGGGGCAGTGGTCGCGGCGTTAATTGGCGGCGCGATGTCGACTTTGCATCACCCGTGAGTTAGGAATGGAAAATCAGGCGACGTTTGGCATTTCACCCCAATCACTCCCCGCCAAAGCCTTCAAAGGTGAATTATGAAGACATCGAATCCCGGCCGGAAATCTGGACTCGTGCGACGAGCAGTCTTTTGCGCCGAGCCACTTCAGCGAACCAACTTCTTCGCCGGGCGTCTGCTCACCGCACAGGATCTTATCGCGGAGCAGGAGTATCATCGCGAGAAGCAGCGGCGGCATAATTTACATTGTCATGGTTACGGCGTTGTAGATGGACTTAAGATTTCAATAGCGAGAGGACGATCCAGATCGAGCATCGTCGTTGGACCCGGTGTGGCCATTGCCCCTACGGGCGATGAGCTGCACCTCTGCGCCGCGGTGACTGTTCGCTTGCCGGTGGCTTCCGTCGCGCTTCAGGTGGAAATCAGGTTCGCGGAGCGTTTCACTGGGTCAATCCCTGTGACAGTAGGTGAACCGGAAATAATGCCAGCAAGTGTGGAGGAAGGATGCGAAGTGATCCTGCAGCCGCTCGGTGTCGACAAACGGTCACCGGCTGCAAGTGATTCAAAAGCGCTGCCGCTAGCGCGTGTCGTCTTGCGAAGGGGCGACTGGCGACTAGACCGCAGTTTCAAAGTTCCGCGTAGCCGTTGAGGTGTTATGAGGGGGCGGTTATGAGTCTGTGATGAGTTTAGGCCGAAAGATTGCGCCTAAATCTTGTTAGGCCATTCGCTTGGCCGCTAGCCATCACGGCTTTACCGGCCATGTCGCGGCTTGATTCGCTTACGCCCGCAAGCTCACTCGTTCGGGTCATCCCATCCATGTCGCACCGCTTCCCGCTGGCTCCATTCCCAGCACGCTCCATTGAGACTCGTTCGCTTCCCAGCTTTGACTCATGTGCGCCCGCCCAGTTTTACCTTGATCACTCGCACCATCCGGTGCTTGCGCCAGCTACCCTAGCTGTCCGGCGGCTGCCGGATCGCTGATCCCTCAGCTCCGTTCGCGCGGCGAATGAGCCGGTTTCCGGTCCGTTGTTGCATTATGGAGTATGAAACAATTCTATTTCGCAAAAAGGAAACTTCCGGTTATGCCGGCAATCATCCTGGTCGCCCTGGCAATATCTATCCCACTGTCTGCCCAAACCATTACGAGCTTTGACGCGCCAGATGCGGGCACTGGCCCCCTTCAGGGTACCTATGCCACCAACATCGCCCCGTCCGGGCCAATCATAGGATTCAGCCGTGACGCGAACGATGTTCGGCACGGTTTCGTCCGGTCCCAGGATGGCAGTTTCATCATTTACGACGTGCCGGGTGCGGGCACGGCAGCCGGCCAGGGGACGCGAGCTTACGGCATAAACCCGAGTGGGACCATTACGGGACACTTCACTGACTCAGTCAATACAGCCCACGGCTACGTTCGCTCCAATCAAGGCGTGATTACCGTCTTCGATGCGCCGGGTGCAGGCACGGGGCCCGGTCACGGTACCTTTGTCACCAGCCCCCTTATCATCAACCCCGACGGGGCGATCGCGGGATGGGCCGTTGACTCGGCCTTCGTGTATCACGGTTTCCTGAGAGATAAGAATGGCGTTATCACCACGTTCGATGCGCCGGGCGCGGGCACTGGAGCTGGCCAGGGTACGCTAAGCTTCGCAATCAGCCCGCGTGGGGAGATCACTGGATTCTACTTTGACGGAACCAATGCCGTTCGCGGTTTCCTGCGGGATGAAGAGGGCGTCATCACCACATTCGATGTTCCGGGCGCGGGCACGGGCCCCGGCCAGGGCACCTTTGGCGGGGGCTTTACTCCGAACGGAACCATCATGGGAGTCTACGCTGACGCGGACAGTCTGTATCACGGTTTCCTGCTGGATACGAATGGCGCAGTCACCACGTTCGATGCTCCAGACGCCGGTAACGTCCCAGGTTCATTCCAAGGTACCGTTCCTTGGGGAATCAATACGAACGGGGAGATCACAGGATACTACACGGATCAGACGAATGTGAATCACGGCTTTGTGCGAGACAAGCACGGCACCATCGCTGAGTTCGATGTCCCGGCTGCGGCGAACATGGGCCCCTGGGCCAGCATTGCTCCGAACGGGGCGGTCGTCAGCTTTTTCTTTGACCAGAACGCCGTGGTTCACGGCTTCGTGAGAGAAGCGGATCGGGGTAGCGGCATCGCTCGGCCAGAACTTACTGTCCGGCAAATTCCGGCAAGACCAACACGACCGTAAAAGCCATAGTCTCCCTGAATCATCGCCAACGACAGATTGAAACGAGTACGAGCCCGGTGGAGGTATAAACGTATGGATAAGCCACAAATCCGACGAAAAGGCTTCTCTGTTGATAAACGTTATGACTTTCTGCGTTGAAAGACACCGGGACCGTTGACCAAGTCTTCGAAAATTCGCAGGAGAATGAGCCGGTTTCCGGCGCGTTGTTGCTTAACGAGTATGAAACCATTCCATTTCGTAAAAAGGAAACTCCAAGTTGTGCCGGCGGCAACCATCCTCATCGCCCTGGCAATATCCACCACGGCTGCGCAAACGATTACCACCTTTGACGCGCCTGGTGCGGGCACGGGTCCCCTTCAAGGCACCTATGCCACTAACATCGCCCAGTCTGGGCCAATCATAGGATTCAGTCGTGACGCGAACGATGTGCGGCACGGTTTCGTCCGGTCCCAGGATGGCAGTTTTAGCATCTTCGACGCGCCGGGTGCGGGCACGGGCGCCGGCCAGGGGACACGGGCCTACTCCATCAACCCGAGTGGGACCATTGCAGGATTCTTCAGTGACGCAGGCAATGTGTTCCACGGCTACGTTCGCTCCGATCAAGGCGCGATTACCGTCTTCGATGCGCCGGGGGCAGGCACCGGGCCATTTCAAGGTACCTTTCCTTTTAGTCCTCTGATTATGAACCCGAACGGGGCGATCACGGGATGGTACACTGACTCGGCCCTCGTGAGTCACGGTTTCCTAAGGGATAAGAATGGCGGCTTTACCACCTTCGATGTGCCAGGTGCGACAGCCGGTCCGGGTACATTTCCTTTCGCAATTAGCGCGGGTGGAGAGATCACAGGGTTCTACGATAACGGAACCAATGGGAATCACGGCTTCCTGCGGGATAAGAAGGGCGTGATTACCACATTCGATGTTCCGGGCGCGGGCACGGGTCCCGGCCAGGGTACTTTTGGTGGAGGCCTTACTCCAAATGGAACCATCATGGGAAACTTTCTTGATGCGGACAATGTAAGCCACGGGTTCGTGAGGGATCGGAATGGCGCCATCACCACGTTCGATGCCCCGGACGCCGGTAATGTCCCAGGTTCCTTTCAAGGGACGTACCCGTTTGGAATCAATACAAATGGAGCGATCACGGGATTCTATGTTGATGAGGGAAATGTGAATCACGGCTTCGTGCGCAATAAGGATGGCGAGCTCGTCGAGTTCGACGTTCCGGGCGCTGGCACGGGCCCGGGCCAGGGTCCGAACGTTTACAACATTGCTCCGAACGGGGCGGTGACCGGATTTTTCCTCGATCCGAACAACGTGGTTCGCGGCTTCGTCCGCGAAGCCGATAGGGCGTTGGTCTTGTCCAAATTTTAACGGAGAGTAACTCACCGATACCGCTACGCCATAATCTTCCTGAATTATCGCCAACAAGAGATTGATGCCGGCACTGAGGCCGCTTGGAGGTGTAGGACCGCCCATCTTAAATGGGCGGTCCTCTCCACATAGCAAGAATTCTCCGATCAATCCAGTTGTGATGCGAAGCGCCGTAGATCTGCCACAAGACATCAACGCGCGCAGGGACGGGCTCTCGCTGGACGCCCCGGCACGAGATGCGTTAGGCTTTGCCGTTATGGCAAGGGTTCGCACCGAGAGGCCCATGCCGTCCCC
>WNGC01001678.1_pt1 | contig 13521 bp, 11 predicted proteins | sample 5400051 | NCBI WGS metagenome assembly WNGC01 (sample SAMN13153368, study PRJNA577476) | soil metagenome | isolation source: 20 cm soil or saprolite under grassland replicate 2 | place: USA:California | collected 2016-06-15 | reverse complement strand
AAGGGGGCCGAAAGGCACCTGATTCCGCACCACGGCGGATGACCGCGGACAGGATCCAGGTTGGATCCGGATTCTCGAACTCCGCGGCGCGCCCCGCCCGAAGACCTCTCAGTGACGACTTGCGAGGCTGTCATGGTGACAAAGGGGACGCTAATCACGGCCGCTGTTGACCAGCCACCGTGTACAGCTCGGTGTGCACCAAGCGGCGCAGCTCATTGAGGCGCGCGGTGGCGTCGCTCCACGACTTGCGGAACACCGCCTGAGACGCTGCCTCGAGGTTCCGCTGGAAGCCACCCTCGGACGACGGCGATGCGACCTCAACAATGGTGAGGTTTGTGTACTCTCCAGAACCGGCGGTCTTGGTGAGCAAGAGGTATGACACCATCGCCTTGCGCTTCACCATCTCGTTGAAAACGGGCGTCAGGACGTTGACGAGCGCCGAATCGTGTGCCTTCTCGTCGCCGGGGCGGACCTCATAGTAATTGACGTGATAGAAGGGACCCGGTTTCGCCTGACCGACGAGCGGGGTGGCGAGCGCAAAGAGGCCAGCGAGAGGAGCCAGCGTGCAGTACGCAAGGCGCGTGCGGCGCCCGAGCCCCATGTTCGTGTCCGATGACATAATCGCCTCCGAGTTACGAGTGATCCAGGCACTATCGGTGCTGAGGTCCGGTACCTTCGCACCGCGCAGTCACTTCTGTTGTTGGCGCTCACGTGGATCGTCGGCGGGATTCAAGTACTCGAGGCCCAGCGGGCCAATGGCCGTTACCTGGGTGACGTATTCACCGGACTTTGCCCAGTGGAAGTGGGACGTATTGCCGGGCAGAACGATGACGCTACCGGCCGGATACGCCTCCACCTTGTCGCCGTCGAACTGATCGCCCAGGCCGATGTAGAAAACGCCGGACATGACCGTGTACACTCTGTCCTCCGGGTGCCGGTGTGGCATCATCTTCACGCCGGAGGGCACTTTGACCCTGATCACGTAGGGGCTGGGCTCTGAGGGCTGACCGACAACGATGGCGAGCCGGACCGACGGTGGGAACGCCGGGAATGGCATCCAGTCGAGCTGTTCGGGCAGGACCGATCTGAAAACGGCCTGGCCTGGCTGATGGGTTCGAATCATTGCGGTCCTACCTTCCGCTACTTCATGAAGCCCCGGACGAGCTGCGCAATTTGATCCGCTGCGGCATCGAGTGCGAAATGACCGGCATCGAGGACGTGGACTTCGGCCGTCGGCACGTCGCGGCGATAGGCCTCCGGTTCCGAAAGCTCGAAAGACAGGTCGTATTTGCCCCAGAGGACGAGCAGCTGTGGCTGCGTCTCGCGCATCCAGGCCTGCCACTTGGAGTAGGCCTCGACGTTCGTGCGATAGTCGTAGAAGAGGTCGCTTTGAATGTCGGCCTGGCCGGGCTGGTTGAGAAAGGCGAATTCATCGGTCCAGAGATCCGGGTCGTAGCGATCTACGTTGGGATCGTTCCCGACGTGCCGTGTCCGCGTGGTCGCCAGCGAGAGGAGATTCGTGCGCAGCGTGCTTTCGTTGGCGGCGCGATCGGCCCAAAAGGCTCGCCGCGGCTTCCAGTTCGCCCCCAGGCCTTCGTTGTGCGCCACCGCATCCTGGACGATGAGCGCCTCGATCCGATCCGGATGAGCCAAGGCCATGCGAAAGCCCACAGGGCCGCCGTAATCCTGCATGTACAGCGTGTAGCGCGAGAGCCCGAGCGCTTCGGTGAAATGATTCATGATCTCGGCGTAGTGATCGAACGTATACGCGAATGTCTTCGGGTCCGGCCAGTCGCTGTGTCCGAAGCCCGGGTAATCGGGCGCGACGAGGTGATAACGATCGGACAGCCGGGCGAAGAGGGGCTCGAACATTCGCGACGACGAAGGCAGGCCGTGAAGCAAGAGAATCGTCGGCGCGTCTTTCGGGCCGGCCTCTCGGTAGAAGACGGATAGCCCGTCTATCTGTGTTGTGCGATAAGCCGTCGGTGGGTCGACGCCATCCGCGACCTCGAGAATGATCTCCAATTCGACCGAGGCGCCGAGCGGAAGGCTCGCGACGCCATACACCATGCGAGCAGGGTTCTTCTCTTTGCCGAAGATCTCCTGCAAGAGCTCCGAAGCGCCATCAGCGACTTTCGGCTGATCGCGGACATCACCGGCCGTCGCGACGAACACGCCAAGCCGGACGACCCGGGTCACTCTATCGAGTGATCCCAAATACTGCCGCGCGACCGCGAGGGCATTCAACGCCGCGAGACGAGCCGCTTTGCGTCCTGCCGCTACATCGATCTCCGCGCCCACGCGCCCTACGAAGATCGCCCGCCGGCCCTCCGTTGGAAGCATTCCGGTCATGAAAAGGAGAGCGCCCGTCTGCACCGCTTCCGCATACGTGCCGAACGCTTCCGGTGGCGGCGGCAGCGTGATGCCAAGTTCTTTCAACCGCTGCTCGGCGCTGGTCACAACGGCCCTCCTTCCGGGTGCCGATTGCGCGGAAACCGCGCCCGCGAGGATCGAAGCAAGCAAGAGCTGCCTGGCCGCCGCGACGCTCCCACAGTTCGTTGCACGCCTCACTGGGCTCCTCGTGAGGGACGCCCGCAATCTCACCGGGGGGGAGAGGCCGAACTATTGGACGTTGGTATCGGTTGATAGGGAGGAGAGTGGCGCGGCGAACGGACCGACTCACACAAAGGCATGGTTGCCGTGGCCGCTTGAGTGGTGCATGCTTGTGTGGTGAGGGGGACGATTGATCTGGTGCCGTGGGCCAGGACATGTGACTAGCGCGACGTGGGCGCTCGCCGGCGTTGCCGTCCTGCTGGGGGGCTTGGAGGGTTGGGCGTGTCGCCGACCCGCACCGGCTGTGCCTCCTCCTCCCGAAGTCTCGGTCCTGACCGTCGCTCCGGAGACGGTCTCGGCACACTACGAGTTTGTGGGAGAGGCCGCGGCGTCGCGGCGGGTGGAAGTGCGGTCGCAGGTCACGGGAGTCATCCTCGCGCGCCCGTACGCCGAGGGCACGGACGTCGCGAAGGGAACGCTGTTGTTCCGGATCGATCCGACTACATATGAGGCCGCCTACCGCAGCGCGCAGGCGCGGCTCGCCAACGCCGATCGCAACCTGGCGCGTCTCAAGTCGCTGCTCGCGTCGCGCGCCATCGCGCAGAAGGACGTGGACGACGCGCAGCAGGCGTTCGACCAGGCACAGGCCACCGCCGACCAGACCAAGAAGGACTACGAAGACACGTTCGTGCGCGCCGAGATCTCCGGGCGCGCCGGCCGGGCACGGCTGGAGCTCGGCGCCCGGGTGACGGGCCCGAGCGACCTGCTCACAACGGTGGAGCAGGTCGACCCCGTCTACGTGAACTTCAGCCCGTCCGACCAGGACGTGCTGCGCTGGCGGCGGGACATCGCGACGCGCCGGCTGCTCGTGCCGTCCCGCGTGCTCGCGGTGCAGGTGACGCTCGCAGATGGCAGCATCTTTCCCGGCACCGGCCAGCTCAATTTCGTCGACCTCGCCCTGCAGCCGGCGACCGGGACCCTGTCGCTCCGCGCGGAGTTCCGGAACCCACAGCATGTGTTGCTGCCGGGCCAGTTCGTGCGGGTCCGGCTCCTGGGTCTGAAGCGGCCGGACGCGATCCTCGTGCCCCAGCGGGCGGTCCAGCGGAGCCTCGGCGGCGCCTTCGTCTACGTGGTGGGCGACAGCAACCGGGTAGCGGCGCGCGACGTCGTGGCGACGTCCTGGGAGCGCGGCGGGTGGCTGATCGAGCAAGGCCTCAGGGCGGGCGACCGCGTCGTAGTGGACGGCGTCCAGAAGGTCGCCCCGGGTCAGCCCGCCAAGCCGCTGACGTACCGGCCCGCGGTCGACACGAGTACCGCAGCGGCGGGGGATAGCGCCCTGATTGCCGCGCCGTCGGCGCCGCCCAAGATCAAGACCGGCCCCCCATGAGCCCCACGCCTGAGATCCGCAATCTCTTCATCCGGCGCCCGGTTTTCTCGGCCGTCATATCGATCGTAATCGTGTTGCTCGGGCTTTTCTCCGTCACCCGGCTCGCCGTCGAGAGTTATCCACCCCTCACGCCGCCAGAGATCCAGGTGCAGGCGGTGTACCCGGGTGCGACGGCGCAGGACGTGGCCGATGCGGTGGCCGCTCCGATCGAGCAGCAGCTGTCGGGCATGCAGGGGCTGCTGTACTTCAAGTCGGCGAATTCGAGCGACGGGGTCATGAACCTGTCGGTTTACTTCGATATCTCGCGCAACCCGGATCTGGCGGCGGTGGACGTGCAGAACCAGATCGCGCGCGCCCAATCGCAGCTCCCGCAGGAGGTGGTCCGCAATGGGATCGTCGTGCAGAAGCGCCAGACCGCCTTCCTGGTGGTGCTCGCGCTGTCGTCCGACGATCCGCGCTACGACACCGAGTATCTCAACAACTACGCGAAGATCTACATCGACGACGAGCTCAAGCGGCTCCCCGGCGTAGGCGACGCGAGCACGTTCGGCCAGCTGGACTTCTCGATGCTGTTGAGCCTCGATCCCGATCGCATGGCGCAGCTGGGCCTCACCGTGTCGGACGTCGCCGCGGCGGTCCAAGAGCAGAACGCCACGAATCCGGCCGGCCGCATCGGGCGCGAGCCCGCTCCGCGCGGCACGCAGCTCACGATTCCGGTGATCACGAGCGGGCGCCTGAAGGAAGCGAGCGACTTCGAGCGCATCATCGTACGGGGACGGCCGGACGGCTCACTCGTACACCTCTCGGACATCGGGAACGCGCATCTCGGCGCACGGAACTACGACCTGGCCGGCCGGTTCGACGGCGCGCCCACGGCTCTGACGCCGGTATTCCTGCGTCCCGGCGCGAATGCCCTCCAGGTGAAACGCGAGGTCGTCGCCCGGATGGGCGAGCTCGCCAAGAGCTTCCCATCGGGCGTCCGCTGGACGATCGCCTTCGACACGACGCCGTACGTCACCGAGTCGATCAAGGAGGTCGTGAAGACGCTGTTCGAGGCGCTGCTGCTCGTGACCCTGGTGGTCTTCATCTTCCTGCAGAGCTGGCGGGCGACCCTCATCCCGGTGGTCGCGGTGCCCGTCTCCGTGATCGGGGCATTCTTCGGGATGCAGGTGCTCGGCTTCTCGGTCAACCTGCTCACGCTGTTCGGTCTGGTGCTCGCGATCGGCATCGTCGTGGACGACGCGATCGTTGTGATCGAAAACGTCGAGCGCATCATGGCCGAGGAGCGGGTCCCGCCCGCCGTCGCCGCCGACCGGGCGATGCGTCAGGTGAGTCGCGCGCTGATATCCATCGTCCTGGTGCTGTGCTCCGTGTTCGTCCCGGTCGCGTTCCTGGGGGGCATCACGGGACTCATGTACAAGCAGTTCGCCATTACCATCGCGGTTTCTGTGGTCCTGTCGGGCATCGTCGCGCTCACCCTGACCCCGGCGCTGTGCGCCGTCCTGTTGCGTCCGGTACCGGAGGGAGCGCCGAGCGCGGCGGCGAGCGGCGTCGTGGCGAGAGCCTTCAACCGGTTCTTCGGTGGCTTCAATCGCGGGTTCCGCTCGGTGACCGAGCGCTACCTTGGCACCGCCGGTCGCGTGATCGACCGGCCCCGTACGTTCTTCGCCGCCTTCGGGGTGGCGGTGGTCCTGCTGTTGGTCCTCGTGCGGTCCGTCCCGACCGGCTTCATTCCGAGCGAGGACAAGGGGTACTTCGGCATGCTCATCGAGCTCCCCGACAATGCCTCGCGGCAGCGCACCGAAGCGGTGGTGAAGCAGGTCGAAGGCTTTCTCCTGCGGCAGCCGGCGATCCATCACGTCGTCGCGCTCGTCGGCCTCAACTTCATCCAGAATGCGAACCAGACGAACGCGGCGATCATGTTCGTCATGTTGAAGCCGTGGGACGAGCGGACCACTCCACGGGAGCAGTTCCCCGCGGTGCTCGGCGCGGTCAACGGGTATCTCTTCCAGCTGCAGCAGACGCGCGGCTTCGCGTTCAACCTCCCCGAAATCATCGGCCTCGGCACGACCGCGGGTCTCGAGTTGAATCTCCAGGACCGGGGGGTGAACGACGTGACGCGGTTCGCCGGCCTGGCGGGAGAGTTCGCCGCCGACGCCAACGCGTTGCCCGAGCTGCGCGGCGTGTACCCGACGATCCGCGTCAACACGCCGCAGCTGTTCGTGCAGGTGGACCGCGAGAAGGTGAAGACCCTTGGCATCTCGCTGTCGGAGCTGTTCCAGACGCTGCAGGCGTCGCTGTCGACGCTCTACATCAACGATTTCAACCGCTATGGCAAGACGTACCGGGTGCAGGCCGAGGCGCAGTCCCGCTTCCGGCAGACCCCCGATGACATCGGGCGGCTCTATGTGCGCGGGCCCAATCAACAGATGGTGCCCGTCTCGGCCCTCACCCGCACCGAATTCCGGGCGGGCCCGAGCGTCATCACGCGCTTCAACGGCTTCACGTCGGCGTTGCTCGTCGGGGCGCCGGGGCCCGGGAAGAGCTCCGGGGACATGCTCGCCGCGGTGGAGCGGCTCGCCCAGGACAAATACACCGGCCGGGGCGTGGGCTACGCTTTCAGCGGGCAGTCCTACCAGGAGCGCGCGTCCGGCGGGCAGGGCGGTCTCGTGTTCGCCTTGGGGCTCGTGATGGTGTTCCTCGTGCTCGCCGCGCAGTACGAGAGCTGGACGATTCCATTCGCGGTACTGCTCGGGGTGCCGTTCGGTACGCTGGGCGCGCTGCTCGGCGTGTGGCTGCGTGGGATGGCGAACGACGTGTACGTGCAGATCGGCCTGATCGTCGTGGTGGGTCTCGCGGCCAAGAACGCGATCCTGATCGTCGAGTTCGCGAACGAGCTGCGCGCCCAGGGCCGGTCCATTCGTGAGGCGGCGCTCGAGGCCGGCCGCGAGCGCCTGCGGCCGATTCTCATGACCTCGTTCGCCTTCATTCTGGGCGTGACGCCCCTGCTCACGTCGAGCGGCGCCGGTGCAGCGAGTCGTCACTCGATCGGTACCGGCGTCTTTTTCGGGATGCTCGTGGCGACCTTGGTCGGTGTGTTCTTCATTCCGCTGTTCTTCGCGGCGATCCGGGCCCTGAGCGAGCGGACGACGGCGCGGGACCGCGCCGGGGCTGGAATTCCGGTGCCACCGGTTTCCCCCCCCGCCCCGGCCCCCGCCCCCGCCCCCGCGCCGGGAGACTGAGCTGCCTCCCGCCCGATCCTCCGCTCTCACCGCAGGTGCCGTCGTCCTGATCGCCGGCTGCGCCGTGGGCCCGGGCTACCACCGCCCCGCCCTCGGAGTGCCCGACGGCTGGCGGGCTCCCGCCTCGTCCGAGGACTCGCTCCGGCCGTTCTTCGATTCGTTACGGACGAGCCGCGATACGCTGCTGCCGCGAGGCACGGACACCGCGCGTGTGCCGTTCCGCTACGACACCGCGGGCGTGCACCGGCGATCGGACTCCGCCGCCGCGCTGCAGTGGGTCGACCTGTTCGAAGATCCTGTGCTGCGTCGGCTCGTCGACACGGCGCTCCAGCAAAACCGCGACGTACGGACCGCAATAGCGGTGATCGACGAATTTCGCGCCCGGTTCCGGGCGACACGTGGGGCCTTGTTGCCCGAGCTCACCGCCAATGGCGAGGGAGGGAGGAACGCGCTTGTCTTCGGCCCGCTGGGGGTCCAGACCTTCAACGTCTACAAGGCCGCCGTCGACGGGCGCTGGGAGCTCGACTTCTGGGGCCGCCTCCGCCGCGCCACGCAAGCCGCCCACTCCGACCTCCAAGCGGAAGAGGAGAATCGCCGCGCGGTCGAGCTGTCGCTGATCGGCACCGCGGCGACGGCGTACGTCGACCTGCGCGCGTCGGACCTCGACCTGGACATCGCGCGCCGTACGCTCGAGTCGCGCCGACAGACTCTGGCGCTCGCCCGGCGGCGGCTGGATCAGGGCTTGATCTCGGAGCTCGACGTGCGCCAGTTCGAAGCCGAGGTGGCAAGTCCGGCCGCAAGCGTGGCCCAGTTTCAGCGCGCCGTAGCGCAGGGGGAGAACGAACTGAGCGTGCTGGTCGGTCGCACCCCGGGCGTGATCGCCCGGGGGCGCTCGCTCACCCAGCTCGTTGCCCGGATCCCGATCACCGCCGGGGTGCCAGCCGGCTTGCTCGTGCATCGCCCCGATGTCCGCAGCGCCGCGGCGGCGCTCCGCGCCGCGACGGCACGGATCGGCGTGGCGGAAGGGGGCTGGCTGCCGTCGATCACCCTGACCGGAGAGTATGGGACCCAGAGCGCTCAGTCCTCGCGTTTGTTCGGGTCGGGAACGAACGTCTGGCAGGCGTTCGTCGGGGTCTCGCTACCGCTCTTCACAGAAGGCAGGCCCGGAAACGAAGAGGTCGCCGTCGCGCGGGCGCGCGCGGCCCAGGCGCGCGCCCGGTACGAACAGACGGTGCTGGCGGCCATGCGCGACGTGGAGAACGCGCTCGTGGCGCTGCGCACGGCCCAGGACGAGACGACGGCCCTGCAGCGCCAGGCGGTCGCGTTGCGCCGCGCGCTGGAACTTGCGAATCAGCGCTATCAAAACGGCGTGTCCAGCTACTTGGACGTGCTCGATGCGCAGCGCAGCCTGTTCAGCGCCGAGCTGTCGCTCACGCAAGCCGAGCGCGATCAGCTCGTAGACGCCGTCGCGCTCTACGTGGCCGTCGGCGCTGTATGGCCCGCGGCCGTCGAGGACTCCGCGCCCCGGCGTTAAACATGTAGTGCCCTATCTGGAGAGCGTCTCGATGATCGCCGCGGCGATCGCGTCGGCGTTCTCGTCGAGCACGAAGTGGCCGCCGTCTGAGGAAAGGGTCATTTCGCCCCCAAACGATGAGCGTCTTCGGCTGCCGGTTCTTCAGATAGGCGTTCCATTCCGGGTAGTGCGGGACGTTCGCCTCCATGTTCATCAACATCCTCGACATGAAGACCCGACTCGCCGGGATCGAGAACGCATGGGCATCGGTGGAGCGAGATATCGACAGAAACCGATACCAACGTATCATGGAGATTGGCGCCGCCACCGGCATATCATCACTGCACGGCCGAGTCCGCACGCATGAGAACCGACTAACGCCTCACCGGCTTCGGACGAATGCACGAGATGGGATTTTGGTGCTCACTCCGAAGCCGAGCGTAGTTTGACCCGCTCACTCGTGGCGGTCGTCGACGACGACGAATCGGTGCGGGAGTCGCTGCCGGATTTGTTGAGGGAGCTCGACTTTGTGGTGCAGGCATTCTCGTCGGCCGAAGAGTTTCTCGCCTCGGAGTTCCTTGATCGCACCGAGTGCCTAATCCTCGACGTTGCGATGCCTGGGATGAGCGGCCCTGCGCTTCAGCAGGAGCTGCAGCGTCGTCGGCGGAGGATCCCGATTGTCTTCATTACCGCTCACGCCGACGAGAGCATCTGTGCCCAGGTGCTCGAGGCTGGCGCGGTTGCCTGCTTGCTCAAGCCATTCACCGAGACAGCCCTACTTGATGCGGTAATGAAAGGGCTTCGCAATCCTTGACAGCGGTCTTCCTCGCGCGAGACTATAGACCCATTCGCGAATCAGCGTACGCCTCGGTCGACGGAGGTTCTGACATGGAGGCATCACTCACATCTGTTGTCGACGAGCTGTCGCGACTGCGTGACCAATTGGAGAAGGAGGGTGCGAAACGAGAACGAGCAGAAGCGGCCCTCCTCGAAAGCGAGCGCGAGTCGCGCCTGATCGTGGACCGTATTCCCGGCTTGGTCGCAACCTTGACCCCGGCCGGTGAGGTCGAAGACGTCAATAACCAAGTCCTCGAATACTGCGGCCGGACGCTGGAAGAGCTGAAACAGTGGGGGACCAGCGACACCGTGCATCCAGAGGATCTTCCTCGCGTCATTGCGGTCATCACCCAATCCATGGCGTCGGGCGATCCCCACGAGATCGAGGAACGGATTCGACGTTTCGATGGCGTGTATCGATGGTTTCAAGTCCGCGGGCTCCCCCTGCGCGATTCGAACGGCCGTATCGTCCGCTGGTACGTTCTGCTCACCGACATCGACGCACGGAAGCGGGCCGAGGCCCAGCTCGCCGGCGAGAAACGACTGCTCGAGATGGTGGCCTCGAGCAGCCCACTCACCGACGTGCTCACTGCGTTGTGCACCTTTGTAGAAGTCATTTCCGCCGATTGTCACTGCGGCGTGTACTTGATCGATTGGAGTGGTCCGAGGTTCCGGAATGGGGCCGTTCCGAGCCTTCCGGCGACCTTCAACGATTCGACTGACGGACTGCCCGTCCGTCGTGAGATCGGACCATGTGGGCAGGCGGCGCTGTTCAAGCAGCAGGTGATTGTGACAGACCTCGAGACCGATCCTCTGTGGCAGGAATCGGCAATTCGACCACTCGCACTCGCACACGGAATACGATCGCATTGGTCTACGCCGATTTACGCTCGAGACGGGCGGGTGTTGGGAACCTTTGCGCTTTTTCACGGCGAACCCGCGAGCCCGACGCAGATTCAGCAAGATCTCATCGCACAGGTCACACACATTGCCAGCATCGCCATCGAGCGGGCATCGAGTGAAGCGGCGCTGAAGCGCAGTGAAGCGTTCCTTGGGGAAGCACAACATCTGAGCCGCGTCGGCAGCTTTGCCTGGCGTGTGGCTACGAACCAAATCACCTGGTCCGACCAGCTTTATCGCATCTTCGAGTTCGATCCTCAAGTGACCGTTACACTCGACCTGATCGGAACACGAGTCCATCCGGAAGACCTCACGTTGTTACACGAGATGATCGAACGAGCGAGGAGTGCCGCCAGCGACTTTGAATACGAACATCGTTTACTGATGCCCGATGGATCGGTCAAACATCTTCATCTGATCGCACACGGGACGAAAAACGAGAGCGGCGAAGTAGAGTACATCGGCGCAACTCAGGACGTGACGCAGCGTCGAGTCGCTGAAGCGGCGCTCGATAAAGCCCGATCGGAGCTCGCGCACGTCACCAGGGTCATGACCCTTGGAGCATTGACCGCGTCGATTGCACATGAGGTCAACCAGCCGCTCTCGGGCATCATCACCAACGCCAGTACGTGCCTGCGGATGTTGGATGCCGATCCTCCGAACGTCGACGGCGCGCGCGAAACGGCGAAGCGGACCATTCGCGATGGCAACCGCGCCTCGGATGTCGTCACGCGGTTGCGTGCCCTGTTCAGCAAGAAGGAACTCACGCTGGAGTCGCTGGATCTGAACGAGGCCGCGCGAGAGGTCATCGCCCTGTCGTCGAGTGAACTTCAAAGAAACCGGGTCGTTCTTCAGTCGGAGCTCGCCGACGATCTCCCGCCTGTCAGCGGTGATCGTGTCCAGCTCCAGCAGGTTATCCTGAACCTGCTCCGGAACGCCTCAGACGCGATGGCCGGCATCGACGATCGCCCGCGGCAGTTGATGATCAGAACCGAGCGCGACGCAGGCGACCGGGTGCGCCTCACCGTGAAGGACGCGGGGGAGGGTTTCGACGACCACATGGTGGACAAACTTTTCGAAGCGTTCTACACGACCAAGCCCAGCGGTATGGGGATTGGCCTGTCGGTCAGTCGCTCCATCATCGAGTCTCATCATGGACGTATCTGGGCAGAGCCGAATGACGGTCCGGGCGCCACCTTTGCATTTGCCATTCCCTGCGCCGTCGAGAGGACTGTGTGATGGCCGTGGCTTCGCTCGTGGCGATCGTCGACGACGACGAGTCGGTGCGCGAATCGCTCCCCGACTTGCTGAGGGAGTTCGGTTTCGAGGTCCAGGCGTTCGCGTCGGCGGAAGCGTTTCTCGCATCGGATTTTGTCAAGCAGACCAGGGCGCTGCTCCTCGACATCGCGATGCCGAAGATGACCGGCCCCGAGCTGCAGCAGGAATTGACGCGTCGCGGGCATCAGATCCCCATCGTGTTCATTACCGCGAATGGCGATGAGACCATCCGCCCGCGCATGCTTGCCGAGGGCGCGGTGGAGTGTCTGCATAAGCCATTCAGCGAGGCCGCGCTGCTCCGGGCGCTGAATGCTGCTTTGAGAGTAGGGTGAATCGAGGTCAGCACACATGCCGGACGCGACATCCATCGTGTTCGTTGTCGACGACGACGTTTCGGTACGCGAATCGCTGGAGTTGCTGATCCGCTGCGCCGGCTGGCAGCCGGAGACGTTCGCGTCCGCGCAGGAATTCCTCGCCCGTCCACGAGTCCGAGCGCCAAGCTGCCTGGTGCTTGATGTGTCGCTTCCGGGCCTGAACGGCCTCGATTTGCAAAAACGTGTCGCCGCCGAGCGGACGGACATGCCGATCATCTTCATCACCGGTTACGGCGACGTCCCGATGACGGTCCAAGCGATGAAAGCGGGGGCGGCCGAGTTCCTGACGAAGCCGTTCAGCGACGACGCACTGGTGAGCGCCGTTCGGAATGCCCTCGAGCGCAGCCATGCGGCACTGAGTCGCGAGGCGGACATGCGGGTGCTCCGGGACTGTTACGCGTCGCTCACATCACGCGAGCGGGAGGTCATGACGCTGGTCGTCGCCGGTCGGTTGAACAAACAGGTCGCCGGTGAGCTCGGCATCAGCGAGATCACGGTGAAGGCGCACCGCGGTCACGTCATGCGTAAGATGAAGGCCCGCTCGCTCGCCGACCTCGTGAGAATGGCCGCGAGACTCCGCCTGGCGCTTCAGGGGCGGCAGCAGGTAGCGGCGAGGCGCCTGGGTCCGTTGCCACGGCAGGCACCGGGCGATCGCTCGGATGACGTTGACGTCAGGTAGCGCGCGACGCGAGGGAGTGACGGCCTCGGCTTAGCGCTCGGCGGCGGCGCTGGTGCGCCGCGCTGGCGGCCTGCGCGCCCGAGGGATCCACAAGACGGGCTCACCACAGGCACACGGCTCATCTCGGGGGGCCGCGACCTGCGTCCGGTCGGACCACACGCGGTAGCCGGCGCGGCGGACGTCGGCGATGTAACCGCCGCAACTGATACAGTAAATCGAACTCAGGCGAGATCCACTCGGCAATGATACATAATCACCCGTTACTCACCTTGACAGGACGGATCCTCATGAGCGCCTCCACCACAGCCACGACCTCATCCACCAGCACCCGCGGGTTCTGGGAACGCTTGTGGCGCCTGAGCGGCATCAACTTCGTCGTCTTCGTCGTCGTCGCGTACCTCATCTACGGCTATCCGCCCTCGGTCGGCGCCTCGGCCGACGCACTCGGCGCGTTCTACGACGGCCATCGCACGCGAATCCTGATCGCTGCGACCTTCTCCGGCCTGAATGTCCTCAACCTCATGTGGTTCGCGGCGGCGCTCAGGAGCACTTTGGCGGATGCGGGACAGGACGGTTGGGGCGCGGCGGCGACCGCCTCGAGCGCAGCGGTCGGCGGACTGTTTCTCGTCCTCCTCACGGTCAGCGCAGCCCTCGCGTACTCGATCGCCGGCTCCGGAAATCAGACGGTCACAGCGGGACTGAATGACTTCGTGTGGGCCCTGGTCGTGTTGAGCTCGTTCCCGCGCGCGATGCTGATT
>WNGC01002499.1_pt1 | contig 13531 bp, 17 predicted proteins | sample 5400051 | NCBI WGS metagenome assembly WNGC01 (sample SAMN13153368, study PRJNA577476) | soil metagenome | isolation source: 20 cm soil or saprolite under grassland replicate 2 | place: USA:California | collected 2016-06-15 | reverse complement strand
CGCTGGGTGACTTCCAGGCGGGCGCTGCGCCGGTCCTCCCGGCCGCGCACCCGGCGCACGAGCGCCATCGTCTCGAGCTTGTCGATGAGGCGCGTCATCGCGCCGGGATCGTGCGACAGATGTTTGCAGATCTCGGCGGCCGTGCCGGCGCCCTCGTCGGCGAGCACCACGATGACGAGCGCCTGCGCGGCGTTGAGGCCGAGCGGCGCGAGCTCGCGCTCGAACTCCTCGATCAGCGCTTTGCGCGTCAGCGCGACCAGCGCGCCGACGGCCTCGCGGCTGCGGAACGATCGAGCGGCGTAGATCGGCGCATCGCGCGATTTATTTGCCTCGGCAACCATTGTCGCGGCAAATATAGCCGCGGTGGCGCCAGTTCGGCAAGCCGGTGGTGGGGCGTCGCCTGTTTCCGAGAGCGGACAAGACAGCCTGGTCACCACGGCACCAAACGATGGCTCGACTGACGATTGCTTTGAGCAACGAACGCCACCGCGCGCTGCGCGAGGCAGCGGTGCGTGGCAAGACGATCGGCCAGTTGATCGAGGAGAGCCTAGAGTTCTACGGCATCAAGAGCGCGCGCAGCGCGGAGAAACTCGTGGCGAAGGCGCGCGCGCGCATCGCTCAGCGAGGCCGAGTCGCTGCGCATTGCGGTGGATGAGACACGCGCCGCCCGGCGCCGATGAAGTATTCGGCTGCGCTCATCGATACCAATGTCGTGGTCGCGGGCCTCCTGACGGGGAGCTCCGAGTCTCCTACGGCCAGGATTCTCGACGGGATGCGCAACGGGGCTTTCCCTTTTCTGCTCTCTACGGAGCTGCTGGCCGAATTCCGGAAAGTGCTTTTGCGCGAGACGATCCGCTCGCTGCATGGCCTGAGCGAGCAGGACATGGATCTTCTTCTGACTGCGATCGCCGTCAATGCGATCGTGCGCGAGCCCGAGGCGCGAACTGGAGCGCCTGACGCGAAGGACGATCAGCTTTGGTCCCTGCTTCAGAGCGAGGCGAAAACGTGCTGGTGACCGGCGATCATGCCCTGGCGAAAAGCCCGCCGCTGAAATCGACCGTGCTTTCGCCGCGGGAATTTGTGGCCTTGCTTCCGGCTTGACGTGGACTCGCTCGCACATTCGGATGATGGAGGCGGCGGGAATCGATTTCCGGATCTAAAGGGATAAGCCCGGACGCTATTGGACGCTCCGTAGCAGCGCGATACCCCCTCGCGTACCCCCACAAGGGGCGAGGACGCGATCCGGCATCACCGACTTTTCAGTGCAGCACCCTTCAAGCTCGGTGCCGAGCTTGCTCCCTCATGCTGTCCCGGGGCCGGGATATCAATGGTCCGCCGGGCGGCGATACGGGGTCCTGCGCCGCGTACGGTATCGACGACCGCTAAGGCCTCCTTCGGCGCTTGATCGCCGCGCCAGGCGACGTGGCCGTCCGGGCGGACCAGGACGAGGTCGCGCTCATAGAGCGACCGTGCCCCGCTGTTATCCACATCGCAAACTGTCAGTGGTACACTGCGTGAGCGTGCCGCTATCTCGAACAGCGCCGTATCAGCTTTGCCGAGACGCAGAAGAGTAAAGCCCGAGCCGAACAGGTCGAGCGTGCTCTTGCTTTCGCCAAGCCATACATGCGGCGCACGCGCGCCGGGGCGAGCAGAGGGGCGGTAGCCCACGGTATCGTCATCGGACGCGGGTGTTCCGTCCTCGCACACAACGGGGGAGGGTGAGTAGACATACCCGAGATGAACTCCGACCGGATGCCAGGCCTTCTCGTTTTCTTGCACCAACTGTGTCCCGAGCTTCGCGCGGAGCGCAGCGCCTTCCGCGGTCGCTTCCGCGATCCCGGTGTATGCAGCGTGCCCCACCAGACGATGGTAGTTACGTAGTGATTCGCCTGCCGCGCGCGCTGCGGCCGGTCGCCTTTCATAGTCGTAGCTGTCCAGCAGCGTTCGTCCGCCCCAGCCCTTTATTGCCGCCGCCAGTTTCCAGCCCAGGTCCCAGGAGTCCTGTATTCCGGTATTCATGCCGAGGCCGCCGTTTGGAGGATGCGCGTGTGCCGAGTCACCCGCGAGGAAGACTCGACCGTCCATGAAACGGTCGGCCACCGTCATTTTTCGCACCCAGTGACTGACTTCATTGATGGTGTAGCGGACTTCTGAGCCCAAGCAGCGACGCATAACGGCATGCAGATCGTGGGTTTTCACGTCGATATCGTTCGCTCCGATAAGCTGAAGCCGATATAGATCCTTACCATCGATCGTCGTAAGGACACACCAGACGCCTTCCTCACCGACAAACACATACCGGTAGGCATCGAGTTCCACGTCTACGCCAGACTCGTCCTGCACGAATGAGGAGAGTCGAGTGTTGTAGCGCAATGTGACGCTGGGCTGAGCGCGCGCGAACTGCTGGAGGATGGGATCGAACCAGGTCTGCGGACACGGGCGCTCGCGCTCCGGGCTGTATGGGGTGTCGTTGGCTATGCGAAGCGGCGCCGTTTTAACGCGGCCAAGCTCGTAGCCCTGGAGGTCCGTCACGAACACACTGTCGAGCCCGTGATCCAGTGGGAAACCCCAGTGACGTACGGCCGGCGCGATGCCGAGCTGCCGGCAGAACTCCATCGTCCGCATGCTGACCACGATCATCTTGGCCGAGCCGACCTTGTCGTCGCTGCGCTCGACGAGCAGTGTCTGGATTCCTTCTCGGCCCAGGTAGGCAGCTAGTGCAAGGCCAATGGGACCGCCACCGGCGATAACAACCGGGAAGTTCGCCATCGTCGAGGTCAGCCTACCTGGGCAAGTTCCAGGGGAGTGCCGATCAGGCACTCTGCCTGACTGGGCCGCACCACCATGAAATCCGAGAGCATGCAGCCTACATCTGGCTTCCAGCGCGAGTCATGAAGGTCGATGTTGTTGCCAAAACACATGCCCTCTTCAAGAACCACGTCGCCGATGCGATGGCCATTGAGCGTATCGGCTCCAAATCCTTCCTTGTAGATCACGGTTGGAAACTCGGGCGATGCGGTACCCATGGCGTGAAAACCGAGTTCCACAAAGTCGAGTCCCGCTTTTTCGGCTGGGCGGCGGATGATTTCGATCACTTCCCGGATGGTGCGGCCGGCGACGAGCGCCTCCTTGCTGGCATGCAGGCACTCGACCGACACGTCCCAAATATGCTGCAGCTCCTTGGGTGCTCGTCGCCCCAGGTAGACCGTGTATTCCGTGTGGCAGCGGTAGCCACCGTACTTGGTGTGCCATTCCGACACGAGGATGTCGCCTTCCTTCAGCGGACGCATCGTCGGCGTCAGGGGCTGCTCGCAACCGTGGAGCAGATGCCAAAGCTCGCTCCGCGGATGCTCCACCGGCCCGGCAGCGAAGAGATTGAAGATATTGGGCTCGCCGCCGTTGGCAATCTGCGTCTTGATCATTTCCGCGTAGACGAGCGCATCGGGCACTCCGGGGCGCGCGGTATTGACCATCACATCGATGACCTTGCGGGCGATCTTGCCGGCCCCTCGAAGCATGTCAATTTCCTCCGGGCTCTTGACTACGCGCATCTCCTCGAGCATCCAGCTTGCGTCAACGAATTCTGCGTGGGGCAGGAGCTTTTGCAGCTGGAGCACATCATCGTGGAGCAGGGTGCGGCTGGTCTGGATGGTGGAGGAAAATCCAACCAGCCCGAGCTTTGAACCGACGAATCCCCTTTGGCGCAGCTCGTCAGCGACTGCCGCCATGCCGCCGCGCGTGCGAAAGTCCTTCACCCATTTCTGCACCGAGAGATACATGTTCGTGGGGCGGTTCATGTGCGCCACAGCGTTCCAGACGACCGGCTCGCCGACCAAGGGAAAGAGGCCGTCAGCGCCGATCTGCGAATCGACCTGGAGCATGTAACGCATGTTGGCCATCCCCATGCCCCAATAGATGTCATTGCCCAAGAAAACCAAGGCGTCCAGGCCAGCCATGAGCATCTTTTTCCGCGCTGCACCCCACCGGCGATCACGCTCGGCGAGCGAGATCTGCGGCACGTGGTCGAATAGCGCTGCGGCCGTCGCGCCTTCCGGAATGGGCCTGGCTGTAGGCGGAAAGGCGGGGTTAGCGGCCACGGGCTACGAGTCCTTTACGCCCGGGTCGCGGATGTCGGTAAGCGTTCTGTCCATCTTGTTCGTAAGCCTGCCGTCCACCATCGCCGCCGTCAGGATGTAAAGGTTCTGGATAGGCGTGTTGGTCACCGGATCGAAGCGGAAGGGGCCGCGGGGATCTTCAAATTTGACGCTGCGCATCGCCGCTGAAACCTTGTCCTTGTTCGTGTCACCGCCGGTCAATTTCAAGGTTTCCACGATGACGCGGGCCGTTGTATACCCATAGACGGAATACAGGTTCGGGAAGGCCTTGTACTTCGCGCGATAAGCGGACACGAAAGCCTTATTCGCGCTGTTCTCCAGCGCGTCGGAATAAATGTTTCCGGTGATGACTCCAAGGGCCGATTGCCCTTGTCCCTCGAACGTATCGGCGTCGACGAGGGATGCGTACCCGGTCATCGGTATCTTCTGCTTTAGACCGAGCTCGGTGTACTGCCTGACAAAGCGCACTGCGTCAGTGCCGGCGTAGAAGTTGTATGTCGCAGGTGGCGCGATCGACCGAATATCCGCCAGGTACGGGCTGAAGTCGGCGTTGCCGAGCGGAGGATAGATTTCCTTGATCACCTTGCCGCCGCGCTTCTCGTAGGCCGCCTTGAACTGACGGATCACGTCGCGTCCGCCGGCGAAGTCCGAGGCGGTTAGGACGATCTCCTTCGTAAGGCTGTCGAAGACCCAGTCCGCCATCGGCGCGCTGACTTGCCACGTCGTGAGCGATGTCCGGAACAAATAGGGAACGCGCTCGTATGCCAGATCGCGGATCCCGGCGCCGTTTACGACGAGAAAGGTTTTGCTTTGCTTCACGTAGCCCAAAATGGCCATGGCGACGTTGCTCGCCTGGGGGCCACAGACGATATCCACGTTGTTTCGCTCGACGAGTTTCCTCAGCTTCTGCAGGCCCACTTGGGGCGTAATCTCGTCATCCTCGCGGATGACCTCGATCTTGCGGCCTGCGACCTCCGCTCCTACCTGGTCGAGGTAGAGCATGAAGCCGTTGAGGTTGCTCTCGCCTAGAAAGGCAAATGCCTTGCTGAACGAGGTAAGGAATCCTATGCGGACGGGTTGCCGGGTTTGGGCCATGACAATGCCCGGCAGCATTCCGGGGGCAAGGGCTACCGCCGCGCCCAGCTTGAGAACGCGACGGCGCGGCGAAAAAATCCCGGGCGTAGCTTTTGTTTTCCTCATGAACTCCTCCTAAAAGGTTTGCTGCGGGCTCTAGCGGGCTGATCCCCAAACGTCCTCGGCGACGCGGGCGATCAGCTCGAGCTTCTTCCATTGAGTCGATGCCGAAATGTCGTTGCCGTGGATGGAGCTGGCGAAGCCGCATTGCGGGCTGAGGGCCAGTTGCTCGAGCGGCACGAACTTAGCTGCTTCGTCGATCCGCGACTTAAGCGCATCGACCGTTTCCATCTCGTTGCTCTTCGACGTCACGAGACCCAGAACCACGGTCTTGCCCGGTGGTACGAACCGGAGAGGCTCGAACCCGCCGGCACGGTCCGTGTCGTACTCGAGGAAGAAACCATCCACCTGGAGTTCGTTGAAGAGCATTTCGGCTACCGGCTCGTATCCGCCCTGCGCTACCCAGCTACTGCGGTAATTGCCGCGGCACAAGTGCACGCAAAGGGACACATCCTTCGGCCGCTCCCCTATCGAGTCGTTTATCAACTTCGTATATTGCTTGGCGAGGACTTGCGGATCGTCGCCTCGCGCTTTCAACGCGGTGACCATCTTCGGATCGCAGAAGAAGGTGTAGTGGACCTCATCTAGCTGAATGTACTCGCACCCGGCACTGCCGAGTGCGGCGATCTCGTCGCGGTAGACCTTCGCGAGGTCGGCAAAGAATTCCGCTAGGTCAGGGTACACGCTGCGGTCTATTGCCCTACGTCCGCCCCGATAGTGCGCGAAGGTGGGGGAGGGCAATGTCACCTTTGGCGTGCGTTGGGTCACGGACTTCAGGAAATTAAAGTCGTTTACGGCAATGTCTCGGGAATGGCGGAGCTTTCCGACCGTCTCGAATATCGCGGGGGTGTAATCGTCGTCTTTGTGAGTGCCGTGGAATTTGGATTGGAACGGCGCCGCCTGTTGGCGGATCCCATCGACCGAGGTCAGGAAGTCGATGTGGAACATGAACCTGCGAAAGTCGCCGTCCGTGATCGCGTGCAGCCCGACCGCTTCCTGCTGCCGTGCCACCTCCCGAATGCACTCATCCTCGATTGCGGCGAGTTCGCGCGCATCGATTGCGCCCTGCCGCCGGTCGACACGTGCCTTGAGCAGCCGCTCCGGCCGCAAGAGGCTGCCGACCTGGTCTGCCCTGAAGGGAGGCCTTGCGCTCGCCATCGTGACCTCGCTATTGCGTTGGATTGGGGTCGTCGTAAGATACATGGCGTGCCATATAACGTCAAACCATCCAGCTCGAGGGCCTTGCCATGAAATTCGTCCGCAGCGTTTGGTACGCCGCCGGGTGGAGCAGTGAAATCAAGCCGGGCGAGCTTTTCCACCGGCGGTTACTGGATGAGCCCGTTGTTTTCTTTCGCAAACCGGACGGCGAAGTCGCGGCGCTCCAGGATCGCTGTCCTCATCGCTTCGCCCCGCTGCACCGAGGTTCGCTGGAAGGCGACAGGATTCAATGCGGGTATCACGGCCTCGTATTCGATTCCTCGGGTCAATGCGTGCGAAATCCTCGCGGGAAGGTGCCCGACCGCGCGCGCGTGCGGAGCTTCCCCGTTCGAGAGCAGGACGGCATTGTGTGGAGCTGGTTCGGGGAGCCCTCGCAAGCGAAGTCGGATCTCGTTCCGGATTATGTTTTCCTCGGGCAGGCGAAACCCAGTTCGCGCATCGAGGGATACATTCCGACGGGCGGCTACTACGAGTTGTGCAATGACAACATCATGGACCTCTCGCACATCGACTTTCTGCACCCGACGTCCCTTGGCAGTGGAAGCATCGGCGGCGTGACTCCCCAAGTGACCCAAGAGGGAAAGACTGTCCATATCAGATGGAGTAACAGCGGCGAAAGGGCAGCGCCGATCTATGACCCATTCTTGCCGTCCCCGGGGATGACCGTCGAACAGGTCATCGAGGTGACATGGCAGCCCGCTGCGAACATGCTTTTGACAAACACCATGACGCCCGCCGGGTATGGGTCCGATCGGGCGCTCATCAGCAAGAACGTTCATCTCATTACACCGGAGACCGCCGACCGAAGCCACTACTTTTATGCCGGCACCCGCAATTTCGCCGCGGATGATTGGAGCGTGAACGAGGCCAGGGCCGCCGCTATTCGCAGTGCGTTTGAAAATGAAGATAAGCCAATGATCGAGGCGGTGCAGAAATCAATGGGTCCTCAGGGTGATCTTTTGAATGTGCGGCCTGTCTTGCTGCAAGGTGATGGCGGGGCGATGCTTGCGCGACGCATACTGCACCTGCTTCGCGAGCGTGAAAGCACATCCGCGCCGCAAGTGCAGGAACAGGCTTCGGAAATCAGCGGGCCGACCTAGCCACGAATGGATTCGCTGCTGTCTCAACTCATCAATGGCATTGCCTACGCGATGCTGCTATTCGTGATGTCGGCTGGACTGTCGCTGATCTTCGGGTTGATGAACGTCGTCAACCTCTCCCACGGCTCCTTCTTCATGCTTGGCGCCTATTTCGCAATGACGCTGCTGGCATGGAGCGGCAATTTTTGGCTGGCAGTGTTCCTGGCTCCGCTGCCGGCGATCGCGCTCGGGGTCATCATCGAGCGTGTGTTCCTTCGTTCGCTATATGCGCGGGGGCATCTTGACCAGGTGCTGCTGACGTTTGGTTTCACTTTCGTCTTTGCAGACGCCGTCCGCTGGATGTGGGGATCATCGATCAGGGACCTGCCTGTGCCGCAGCTTTTGGACGGAACGGTGCAATTTGCCGGACTGATCGTTCCGCAATATCGCCTCTTCATCATCGCGCTCGGGTTCGCGACGGCCCTCGTGCTGGCAGTGTTCCTGGAGCGCAGTCGAATTGGCGCCATGGTTCGCGCGAGTGTCGATGACGCCTTCACGGCGGCCGGGCTTGGAATCAACGTGCAACTGCTGTTTGCGTCCATGTTCGCCGTGGGAGTGGGTCTGGCAGCGCTTGGCGGCGCTTTCGCCGCGCCGATACTCGGTGTGCACGCGGGGCTCGACATCGAGATCTTGATCCCCGCTTTTATCGTCGTCGTGGTAGGCGGAATGGGGAGTTTGCGCGGCGCGTTCGTCGCAAGCCTTCTCGTCGGCGTGGTCGATACGCTCGGCAAGACCTACTTTCCGGCGTTCGCCCTCTTTCTGATTTATCTGCTGATGATCGCCGTGCTGCTGATACGACCTCACGGTCTCTTCGGGATCGCAAGAAGTTAACGCATGAGAGCGCTGCTTACGCCACGGACGCTATACGTTTGTCTGGCACTAGGCGTCGGCCTTGTGCCGCTTCTGGGACCATACATATCGGGCCTGATGGTCGAAGTATTCGTGTTTGCGATTTTCGCCATGAGCTTGAATCTGCTCATCGGTTACACCGGACTGCTCTCTCTCGGACATGCGGCATTTTTCGGCGTGGGTGCGTATTCCGTCGTCCTGCTGGGTGTTCACCTTGGCCTCAACGGCTGGATTGCCTTGGTGCTCGCCGTGATCATTTCAGCGCTTGCGGCCGCGATCATCGGGTTCTTCTGCGTGCGCGTCGGCGGCATCACGTTCCTCATGCTTACGATGGCCTTTTCGCAGCTCTTGTTCGCGATTTCCGGCCGATGGCGGGACGTCACGGGCGGTACGGATGGGATCGGCAATTTTGTCCGGCCATCCTTATTCGGAATCAGCCTGGACGATCGCACTGCGCTTTACTACGTCATCGGTCTGGCGTTTCTAATTACGCTGTTCGTCCTGCATCGGCTGGTGGATTCGCCTCTCGGCAGCATCCTCATTGGTATTCGAGAGAACGAGGCGCGCATGCGCGCAATCGGTTATCCGGTCCAGAGGTTCAAGCTCGTCTGCTTCGCAATAGCTGGCACGGTCGCGGGCCTGGGTGGAGGTCTCTATGCATTCTTCGCAGCCTTCGTTTCCAGCGATACCTTGCACTGGTCGCTTTCCGGCGACGCGGTGATGATGGTTATTCTGGGCGGCGCCGGAACCGTTTTCGGCCCTGCCGTCGGGGCGACATTGTTTCTGCTGCTGAAAAACCTTGTGAGTTCGCAGTTCGAGTACTGGCTACTCGTCGTCGGTGGGGTGTTCATTGTGTGCGTGATGTTCCTGCGCCAAGGGGTGTGGGGCTACGTGTGGCAGCGGCTATCGCGACGGGAGGAGCCGTGAACCTCCTCCGTACGGAGCGCCTCCAGAAAAGCTTTGGCAGCCTGGTCGTCACTAAAGACGTCGACCTCGCTGTCGATGCTGGAGAGCGCCATGTGATCATCGGGCCAAACGGTGCGGGCAAGACCAGCTTGATCAACCAGATCGGCGGACAGTTGAAGCCCACCAGCGGCCGCATCTATCTCCGAGGCCAGGACATCACGGACTCAACGCCTGAGCAGGTCTGTCGCTTCGGCGTGGGCCGGACTTTCCAGAAAAATAATCTGTTTCGTGGCTTGTCCGCACGCGAAAACGTCCGGCTGGCTCTCCAAGTCAAGAACGGCACCTGCTACAACGCATGGTCATTGACGACGTCGCAACGCTGGCTATGGGAGCGCGTCGACAACCTGCTCGAGCAAGTGCATTTGTCAGGGGATATGCGACGGCCAGTGTCCACCTTGTCATACGGTGAGCAGCGCCAATTGGAGATTGCCATCGCCCTAGCCTGCGAACCCGCCCTTTTGCTCTTGGACGAGCCGACGTCGGGAATGTCGCCGGCGGAAACGGAACGAATGATTGATCTGATCCGCGAGCTGCCAAGCACACTCGGATTGTTGATCATCGAGCACGACATGAACGTGGTCTTTTCGCTGGCGGATCGAATCACGGTGCTCCATTACGGTGAAGTGCTCGCCTCAGGCACGCCCGCGGACATTTCGAGCAATGACACCGTGCAGGCGGTATACCTCGGCAAGCGGAAGGCTTAGGCGGAGATGCTGGAGCTCCGGGACGTTCACGCCTACTACGGCGACAGTCACATCCTCCACGGCGTCTCCATGACGGTGAGGGATGGGGAGGTCGTAAGCCTTCTCGGACGCAATGGAGCTGGCAAGACAACAGCCATTCTGGCGATCATGGGCTATCTCTCGCCAAAGCCTGGAAAGGTGATCTATAAAGGAAGCGACCTTTCAGGTCGCGCGCCGTATCGCATCGCGCGCAATGGGTTCGGCTTCGTGCCGCAGGAACGCGGAATCTTTCCCAGCCTGACGGTCACGGAAAATCTCACTGTGGCGGCTCGAGGAGGAAAGGATTCTCGATGGACTCTCGACAGGGTCTACGACCTGATGCCGAGGCTCAAGGCAAGAAGTCGGAACCTGGGATTCCAACTTTCGGGGGGCGAGCAGCAGATGCTCTCCATTGCGCGGGCACTGATGCTGAACCCGAGGTTACTGCTCCTAGACGAGCCTTCGGAGGGGTTGGCGCCCATGATCGTTGATGAGATCGTGCGTGTTCTGAAGGTATTGAAGGCTGAAGGACTTGCCATCTTGTTGGTGGAACAGAATCTGCGGCTTGCATTGGACGCAAGCGAGAGACACTACATCATGTCAAAGGGAGAGATCTGTTTTGAGGGCTCTGGCGCGGAGCTTGAGGGCAATGAAACGTTGCTGAAAAAGCACCTTGGGGTTTGACCGGCTCATGTCTGCTCATCTTCATGAGACTTTCCCCTTCCTCGTGAACCGGGTCGCGGCGCGCATGACCGACGCCGTGAATAAACAATTCCGGCCCCTCGGCCTGAACGTCTTCGGCGCGCGGGTGCTAATCCTGCTGTTCCTGGACGATGCCCGCACCGTCGGCGAGCTTGCGGAACGGGCCGCGTTGGATCAGTCCACCTTGTCCCACATCCTCCGCAGGCTGGAGCGTTTGGGATATTTGTCGAAACAGCGGCAAGAACACGATAACCGTTCCGTCATGGTCTCTCTTACCAAAAAGGGCCGTCGTGCAGCTCAGACCTGCTGGCAGGCCGCGCAGGCGCATGATGCGTTGCTAACCCAGGGGCTGAGCGGTGCGCAAAAGAACGCCCTCAAAACTGCACTCGACAGGCTCTACGAGAATGTCCCCGACTTTCAGGCTGGCGTCGATGGCACGGTGAAACGGGTCCCCACCAGGAACGTCCGATGAGATCGATATGGTTTTTCCTTGCAGCATCGTTTTCCGCTTGTATGCTTTGTTTGCCAGCCATGGCCCAGGAGGCTTGGCCCGTCAGAACGGTCCGCCTCATCGCGCCGGCGGCGCCCGGTGGCAATCCCGACGTGCTCGCCCGCATGCTCGCCGCGAAGCTTTCTGAGGTATTCGGCCGCTCTTTCGTAGTGGAGAACGTTCCCGGCGCAGGCGGCGCGGTAGCTGCGGAGCACGTAATTGGACGATGTTGGACGGCAGCCTGATATTCGATACCCCCGCCGATAGCCCCGGGTAGGCGTGCTCCGCTACTGCGCCATTTTCCGGCGCAGCTCGGAGGACCAGGCTTCGCGGGACTTAAATCCAGGCAGCCCGCGGGACAGCCTCTCGGTCGAGGCGAGCAGCTCGGCATCGGTCTTCGACAAATCGATCGGCTCGCGGCAAGGCTGGCTGCAGTACCACGGGGTATCGAAGAACACTTCCACGCGATTGCCCTCCGGATCGCGGAAGTAGAGGGAGATCGCATTGCCGTGCGTCAGCGGTGTCAGCTCGCTGATGCGTTCCTTCTGCAGCGCGCTGTGGAAATGGCGCAGCGCAGGTAGCCCATCGATGCGAAACGAGATCTGGTTGATCACGTTGTAGTGGGCCGCGTCGGGCCGGCCAGTAACGAGCAGCAGTTGGTGGTGCTCCCTCGGATCGCGGCTGAGGAATACCAGCGATACCTGCCGGCAGGCGAGTCGAGCTCGCCGCGGTCGGTGACGGTGAAGCCCATTACGCGACCGTAGAAGTCCTCCATTGCGGCAAGCTCGCGCACGTAGAGGCCGAGATGACTGAATGCGACCGCGGGGACGGTGGTCACTTCGCGGCCGTAACGGCTTGGCGCGGATCGCCGCCAGCGGCGATCCCCCCGCCCGCCGGGCGCACGATCGCAAACACCCGGTCGATGACCGTGTACTCGTCGTAGCCGCAGCGCGCGATCGGCTGCATGGCGACCGCGTCTAGGCGGCCGTTCTTCACGAAGCGCTCGTCCACATGCATGCCGACCACCTGGCCGAGCACCAGCGTGCCGCCCAGGCTGCCGTCGATCGCCTGCAGCCGGACGACCTGTGTCACCTTGCACTCGAGCGCGGCGGGCGACGCGGCCACGCGCGGCGGCCTTACCAGGCGGCAGGGCGCAGTGCCGAGGCCGGCGTGGCTGAACTCGCTCTCGCCGCGGGGCAGCGGCGCGGAGGTGGCGTTCATCTGCTGACGCAGGGGGTAGGTGGCCATGCTCCAGACGAACTCGCCGCTCTCAACAGCGAAGGTCTGCGAGTCCTTCTCGGTCTCGCTGGCGAAGCCGACGATCATCGGCCAGCTCGAGAAGGCGTTGAAGAAGCTGTAGGGGGCGAGGTTGATGTCGCCGGCGGTGCTCATGGTCGAGATCCAGCCGACCGGGCGCGGTACGATCATGCCCTTGAAGGGGTCGTGCGAGAACAGCGTCTTGTCGCGTTCCTCGGGCTTGAAGAAAATCAATTCAGGCGCCGAAATTTCGGGGCAGCGCGTCCCAGGTCTGGTCGTACTCGGTCTTGCGCGTGGCGGTTTCGAGCGCGAAGCGCGTTGGCCGGCACGGCGTGCGCGTTTCGAGCAGTATGAAGGTGCCGACTTCGATGCGCTCGGGCTTGAGCTCCACGCCGCTCGCCGCCGCGAACACCTTCGGGTTGGGCCCGTGCGCGGTTAGGGAGTTGTGCAAACTGCAGGCGCCCGGCGGGAAGCCCGCGCCGTGCGCCTCGTGCGCGCCCAGCAGCATGCAGACGAACTCGCACATGATGTTGCGGTGGGAATCGAACCAGGTGGACTAGGGGCGAATGGCGAGAAGCTCCGCTTCGAGCGCATCTCTGGCCGCAGCGGCGCCTGCCGAGTATTTGCCGTTCCGGGGCGTAACGTCGTTGTTGCTAATGCAGACGACGAGCCGCCGCCGATCGTTGCGGTGTATTCGGGACAGGGTAATCGCGCCCTCGCGATCGACGAGGCCGACGATGTAGGCGGCACATGCCGTATCAAGCTGGTTGGTGACGCGCGGACATGCCATGGAAAGATGGACGCGCGACATCGGGAAAAGAAAACGGCCGCTCTGAGCGGCCGCAGAATTGGTGGAGGCGGCGGGACGGCTGTGTTCCG
>WNGC01001846.1_pt1 | contig 13537 bp, 13 predicted proteins | sample 5400051 | NCBI WGS metagenome assembly WNGC01 (sample SAMN13153368, study PRJNA577476) | soil metagenome | isolation source: 20 cm soil or saprolite under grassland replicate 2 | place: USA:California | collected 2016-06-15 | reverse complement strand
TTACGGTAACGAAAGTCCGATTGGGCGTCGGATCCGGATTTACAATCCCGGTCAACCGCAGTCGTGGCGGACGATTGTTGGAGTGGTTCCCGACACACTGATGCAGGGTCCATTCGACCAACAGACCGAGACCACGGGCTTTTACATGCCGTTACTCGGCGCCGAGCCAGCTACCCAATTTTGCACAATCATGGTTCGCCCGCGGCCGGGACAGCGAGCCGATACCCTCGGTTCGGCCTTGAGCAAGGCAGTTGCCGAACTCGATTCAAATTTGCCCACTTATTTCGCCGGAACGCCAGCGCAGTTCCACAATGAGATTCTCGGTGGCAACCGAATTGTCGCGACCTTATTCAGCATTTTCGGGGCGGTCGCATTCGTGCTCTCGGCAGTGGGTCTTTACGGCGTGATGAGCTTTTCCGTCACTCAGCGGACGCAGGAATTTGGCATCCGTATGGCTTTAGGCGCGGATGCCGCTCGGATCTTTCGCATGGTCATGACCCAAGGCGCCTGGCAGTTGGGCATCGGCCTTCTCCTTGGCGCTGGCGGATCCGCACTGCTATCCGATCATTTACTGCGCGGTTGCAGGAATGCTAGCTCTCGTCGCGGCGGTATCTTGTTTCGTTCCCGCACGCCGCGCCACCCAGGTCGATCCAATGGTCGCATTGCGATACGAGTGATGTCGTTGCGAAGTCTATAAGCGAGCGATCCAGTGGCAGTGGAGAGACGACCAGCGTCCATCCAATGGTTGGGTTGGGCGAGAATAGTCACGCCGGTTTGCGTCGCCACAAAAAGTAAACAGGAATTCCGGTGAGGACGATCAGAATTCCGATTCCTGATGTACTTGGAGCGAGATAAGCCAAGTCGAGAATTACAATCGCGGCCAAAGCAATGGAAACAATCGGAACAATGGGATAACCCCAGGTGCAATACGGTCGCTCAGCCGCCGGATTTTTTCTGCGCAAGACAATGACAGCAGCGACAAGGAGCACGTAAAAAATTAAATCCGCCGAGACAATGTATTCGAGCAATTGAGTATAGACGTTGCCGAATGTGCGTACACCGGTTTCAGCGTTGGTCGTCACCGTATGCGGGAGAGTGAGTAAGCCTGTCCAGATCGCCTGCACCACCAAAGCGAATGCCGGCACGTGAAAGCGATTTGTTGTTCCAACCTTATGAAAAAATAAATTGTCTCGTGCCATGGCGTAGTAAACCCGCGCACCGGCAAGGATGAGCCCGTTATTGCAACCGAAGGTCGAGATCATGATCGCCGCTGCCATCGCCAGCACCCCGGGGGTTCCGAAAATGGCGCGCATCATTGCGACCGCGACGCGATTCTGTGGCGCGTTTTGAATTTCGGCCAACGGTAGGGAGGCGATGTAGGCGACGTTCGCGAGGACGTAGAGCACGACCACGATCCCGCAACCGTAAAGTAATGCGCGCGAAAGATTCCGCCCCGGTTCACGCACCTCGCTGCCGATAAAAGTGACGTTTGTCCACGCCGTCTGAGCAAACAGCGGTCCGACCATTGCTTTGCACAATAGTAAGGCGATCGCAAGCCCGCCAGCGGTGGCGAATCCCGGTTGCGCCGCTTGTGCGCTCCAGCCATTAGCCGTCGCATCCCACCAGTGCGCCGCCAACGCCGCGCAATTCGCTTTCCATCCGAAGATGAGCCCAATCACGATGACGCCGATGAGCGCCGTGGTTTTGGTAAATGTAAAACTGTTCTGCACAATCTTGCCGACGCGAAGCCCGCGTGTATTCGAAAACGTGAGGAGCGCGATCAAAAGAATTGCAACCAGTTGTTCGGTTGAAAGACTGATCGCATACCCGGGCAAGAGGACGATTGGCGCGATCAGATAGTGATCGCCCGCAACGCTTGGCGCGAACACGCCGAGAAATCGTGCAAATGCGATGGCCACCGCCGCGATCGTTCCGGTTTGCACGACCAGAAACAGGGTCCAGCCAAATAAGAATCCGAGCGCTGGTCCGTACGCTTCGCGCAGGAAAACGTAAACACCGCCGGCGCGCGGCATCATCGTCGCCAGTTCGGCGCAGCAAAGTGCCCCCGTGATCGTCAGCAATCCGGCAACGGTCCACGCCAGCAACAACCAGCCCGGAGCACCGATTAATCGCGACGATTCCGCCGAGACAATGAAAATGCCCGACCCGATCATCGAGCCAATCACGATCATGGTGGCGTCGAGCAAACCAAGACCGCGAACAAGCGAAGAAGACTGGGCGCGCTCGTTATTCATGGACAGACTTCTAGCTCTTTTCCGGCCCGGCGATGATAATTCCTTCTCGTTCCAAACGTGCTCGCAGCGTCCGCGCAAACTCAACCGCGTCAGGCTTGTCCCCATGCAGGCAAATCGTTTCCGCCTTAACCGAAACGTCGCTGCCGTCGACGGCGCGAATCTTTCCTTCCGTCAACATTCGCACAACGCGCTCTGCGGCCGCGGCTGGATCATGCAACAGCGCGTCCGGCTTTGTTCGGGAAACAAGTGTGCCGTCGCTATTGTAGTTGCGGTCCGCGAAAACTTCGGCCGCGGTTTGCAACCCCAATTCTTGCGCCGCCCTAAATAGCTCGGTCCCGGCGGGCGCGAACAGGATTGCGCGGGGATCAACGGCGAGAACCCCGTGCGCGATCGCGTCAGATAATTCGCGATCACGCACCGCCATATTATAGAGGGCGCCGTGCGGCTTGACATGGTTCATCTCCACCCCCGCCGCGGTGCAAAGCGCCTGAAAGGCCCCGACCTGATAGGCCACGAGCGCGTAAGCTTCCGCTGCACTCAATTGCATTTCGGTTCGCCCAAAATTTTTTCGATCGCCGAAACTTGGGTGCGCTCCCACAGCGACGCCCTTTTCTTTTGCCGCGGAAATGGAATTGAAAATTGAGGCCGGATTTCCGGCATGAAACCCGCACGCGATATTCGCAGAGCTAACGAGGCTTAGAATTTCGTCGTCGTGACCTGCCCCTTCCCCGAGATCGGAATTTAAATCGACTTTCATCCGAAACGCGCCTCCAAACCGGCGCGAAAAAGCGCGACGTCGCGTTCGCGTTCGCGCAAAAGATCGCGCGCTTGTTCCAACTCGATCAATTCGAACCGGACTTCGTCGAGGGGCTGCAATTGTGCCGCGTAGCCGAGATCGACCGTGATCACGTGTGCGATCTTCGGATACCCCCCGATCGTCTGGCAATCACCAAGAAGCACGACCGGCGCGCCGCTACGCGGAAGTTGAATCGTTCCGGGCGCCACTGCTTCAGAAACAAGCTCGGGCGGATTAGTCGATACCATCTCACCGCCTTCCAATCGCAAACCCATACGGTCGGAGTTCATCGCCACGCGGAATTTTTGCGCGAGCAATTTGGCTCCGATATCATCATCCCAATTCTTCCCGCGAATAACGCGCAGAAATCTTCTGCGCGAGACAAACCGCGGTGCGCTCCAATCGGAAACGCGTTCTAAAAGTACGGCACGAATGCGCGCACAAAGTTTTGATTCGCAGCCGAGGGGAAGTTCATCCCCCTCGCGTAAGGCGCGACCCTGCCATCCACCGAAGTGCGCGCGCAAGTCGGTCGATCGACTGCCCAGAATTTCCGGAGCATCAATCCCGCCGGATACGGTTAGCCAAACGCGGCCAGCGCGTTTGGGAGAAATCTCGAGAATCGCGTCCGCCGATACTCGTGTGCAATGCAAGCTCGGAATCAGTTCCTTGCCGACTTGAACTTCAAATTCATCGCCCGCCCAAGAGATCAAACGCTCACAATCGAATTGTAACTGGAGGCGGCCGCTGGTGCATTCCAGACCAGCCAGGCATTCGGGATTGCCGACGACAAGGTTCGCCAACCGCAAGGAAACGGAATCGAGCGCACCGCCGGGCGTTACGCCAAACTTCCGCAGTCCGGTGCGCCCGCAATCCTGCACCGTAGTCTGAAACCCAGCGGAAATGATTGACGCAATCATGGAAAAACAGTCGTCATCCCGAGGTAGTCGAGGGATCCCAGTGCGAAACCTTTACGGCGACTTCCTCGGGATCCCTCGGTCCGAGCCGGACTGGCGTTGTCACTCGGGATAACGCGCTTTTCATTTCGAGTTCTCTTTTACGCGCATTTCGAATTCCTGCCGCGTAATTCGCCGGAAACGCACTCGATCGCCCGCATGCAACAACGCTGGCGATTGCGCCTTCGCATCAAACAAACGCAGCGGCGTGCGGCCGATCACATTCCAACCACCCGGCGATTCAAATGGATAAATGCCAGCTTGAGCATTGGCGATGGCGACGGAACCAGCCGGCACTTTCGTGCGCGGACTTTCCAGTCGTGGCACCCGCAACTTTTCCGATAGCCCCGCGAGAAAAGGAAATCCAGGCACGAACCCGATGCAGGCTACGGTGTATTCGCTTGATGAATGCAATGCGATGATGGCGTGGGCGGGCAAACTTGTTTCCGCTTCGACGCGGGCGAGATCGAGGGCAAAGTCGGCGTCGTAGCACACTGGAATTTCAATCCTTCGCCTCTTTCGTGACACGCGAATACCAGCCGATGCCACCAACGCTCGAATCTTCTCTTCAACGTCTCGTCCAATCCGCGCTGGATCAAAAAACACCGCCACTGATTCGTAAGCGGCAGTAACATCGATTACTCCCGGTATGTTCGCCCCCTCGAGGGCACCCGCCACGGAAAGTGCGCGCGCCAATAATCGCTCGCGATTGGAAGACTCATCAGCAAAATCAATAGTGAGTGCGGAATCACCCAGCGGATGAAATGTCATTTCCTTAATCCTCTCATTCCGAGCGAAGGCCGCCTTGAGCATAGTCGAATGGGTCGAGGAATTCCGCATCAGTTTCTGTAGAGGCAGCTTGCCTGCTCGCGAAAGCTTTCGACGTATCGGCTCCGCACGCGGCACGCGTGCTATTTGTCATTCCGCGCGAAGTCGAGGAATCTCTGACTATTCCTCTTTTTATGCGACGCAAAGACCGACTTCAAAATAGATAGAGATGTTTCGACTCGGCCCGACATGACAGGAAAGCGATGAGAACCTGGAAATTTCTTTTCATCGCGTTGGCTGGCATTACCCTGCTTTGGTTCCTAAATCCCGAACGCTCAATCAAACGCAACCAATCTGGCATCGTCGAAATTGCTTATCTCGGCGAGAGCGGACCGGAAGCAGCCTCGGTCGAAGATGCAATGCGCGAGTTCGAAACACAAAGTCGCATTGCACATGAGAATAACCCGACGCATCCGATTTACCACATTGTCACCGGACAAACCGCCTCGCGTGACCAAACCGCCGATCCGACCCGATTTCTCGTTAGCGTCGCCGGCGGAAGACCGCCGGATTTGATTTTGTTCGATCGTTACGCGGTGAGCGAATGGGCGGCACGCGGCGCCTTCACCAAGTTAGATGAGTTTGTCGCCCGGGAATTGACCAATCCCGCGCCTGACGCAATTCGGCCGGAGAATTTTTACAAGTCGTGCTGGGACGAAGTCATTTATGAAAATCCGACCACACATGAGCGCGGCATCTACGGGATCCCGGAGCGAGTGGACGATCGTGCGCTTTTTTTCAACAAAGATTTGTTGAAGCGTGCCGGCTTTGTCGATGGAAGCGGCGAAGCGCAGCCCCCGCGCACCTGGGAGGAGCTCGAGCTGATGGCGGTCAAATTGACCGAACACGACGCCCGCGGGCGCATTACGCAGCTCGGCTTCGCACCGAATTTCGGCAACGCCTGGCTTTATCTCTACGCCTGGATGAATGGCGGAGAGTTCATGAGCAACGATCGCCGTCGCTGCACCCTGAACTCACCACCCGTTGTGCAGGCGCTCGAGTGGATGACGCGCGTATATGATTCGTTAGGCGGGGCGCAAAAGGAATTTGCTTTTGAGGGGACGGCGCAATCCGGCCAGCGCAGCGCGCCGCCCGGCGAACTCGATCTCTTCGTCCAAGGAAAGGTGGCCATGAAGATCGACGGTTATTGGATCTTTCCAGAGGTGCTAGCGCAATACGGCCAAAACTTGAACTACGCGGTTACACTTCCACCATTGCCCGCCAGCGCCGCTGGCAACGCGAATAGCGGATACAGTTGGGTCAGCGGCTGGTGTTACGCCATCCCTTCCACCGCGCGACAAAAAGAAGGCGCGTGGGAATTGCTCACGTTCATGTGCAGTCAGCACGCACGTGAAATCATCGGCGAAAGCGAGCGGCTCCGGCTGCAAAGCATCGGCCGCATTTATGTGCCGACGCAAAATGCGAACCGACACATCAACCAGTGGGCTTTCCAAAAATATATCTCGTCCGATCCAGCTATTCCCACCCAGCTTCGGGATGGCGTTAAACTGTTAAACGATCTCATCGACACTTCGCCTTTCCGGCCAGTGACGCCGGTCGGTCAATTACTCTTTAATGAACAGAAGCGCGCGACTGAGAACGCGATCTTCCACAAAATGACAGCTCAAGAGGCGCTCAATCAAAGCACCCAAGTCGTCCAGAGTGCGCTCGATCGCGTGCTTAGTCCACCACGGGGTGTGGTTGTGCAGTGGAAGTATTTTCTGGCTGTCTACTTCTTGTTACTCGTAGGAACCGCCGTCGGAATCTATTTGCGCGATGCGCGCCAGCAGCTTCCTCGTGCTCATGCTCATACTCGAAAGAAGGAAATCGAGCAGGAGCCTGAGCATGAGAGGCCTGGCGGGCGAGCCAGTTACTTCCGCGCGCAATGGGCCGGTGGCTGGCTCTGCGCTTCGCCATGGATTATCGGTTTCATACTCTTCACCGGCGGGCCGATTCTCTTCGCCATCATCGTCAGCTTCTGCGATTACGATATTCTGAATCCGGCGCGCTTTGTCGGTCTCGCGAACTATCGCTGGATGTTCAGCCGCGACCCGCTGTTTTGGAAGGTGATTGCTAATACCCTTTACATGGTTTTGGGTATTCCACTCGGCATGGCGTTGAGTCTGGCCATCGCCCTTCTGCTCAACCTTGAAGTGCGCGGGGTGGCGGTCTGGCGCACATTGTTTTATCTGCCGTCAATCGTACCGGTAGTCGCTTCCAGTATTTTGTGGATTTGGATTTTCAATCCGCGGATCGGACTACTTAATAATGTCCTCGCTGCTTTCGGCGTTCACGGACCTAACTGGTTACAAGACGAACACACCAGCAAGATCGCGCTGATTTTGATGGGGCTTTGGTCGGCCGGCGGCGGAATGATTATTTGGCTGGCGGGATTAAAAGGAATTAGTCCGAGCTACTACGAAGCAGCCGCACTCGACGGCGCCAATGCCTGGCAACGCTTTCGCACCATCACCCTGCCATTACTCACTCCCTACATTTTGTTCAATCTCATCATCGGTTTGATTGCGACCCTGCAAATCTTCACTCAGTCATTCATCATGACACAAGGCGGCCCGATCGATTCCACTCTCTTTTACGCCTACCATCTTTTTAACAACGCGTTCCGTTTTCTACAGATGGGCTATGCCAGTGCGCTTGGTTGGTTCCTTTTTCTCGCCGTCTTCCTCTTAACGCTGGCGCAACTTAAACTCTCAAAGCGCTGGGTGCACTATGAAGAGTAAGCGATTTACAATTTTCAATTGCCGATTTGCAATTGCCGCACATGACGGAGTCAGAACTAGTCGATAGAACGAAAAGGTTCGCATTGCGAGTGATGAACGTTGTTCGGGCACTGCCCAAGAACGTGGAAGGACGGGGGATTGCGGACCAACTCATGCGCAGCGGCACGTCTGTTAGGGCAAATTATCGAGCTGCATGTAAAGCACGATCCCATGCAGAGTTTATCTCGAAACTTGGAACCGTTGAAGAAGAGGCAGACGAAACGGCGTCGTGGCTGAACTGATGATCGATGCAGGAGTCATCTCGCAGAAACGATTGCAGCCGTTACTGCTGGAAGCTCGAGAACTCGTCGCGATCTTTGCCGCCTCACCCAAGACAGCTGCGCGGAACGCCAGATCTCAAATTGCAAATCGTAAATTGCAAATATCAGATTCCGCTAGATCGAAACGCCAGCGTCCCAAAAGATGATACGACGCTTTATAATTTACGCGCTTCTCATCCTGGGCGCGCTCATCTTCGGCTGGCCCTTCATTTGGATGATCGGGACATCGATTAAGCTCGAGCGCGAAGTTCTCTCCAATCGCTCAGGTGTCTTACCAGAGCGGCCCATTCCGCGAAGCAGATCGCCTTACCTCGACGATCGCATGTTTTCTCAAGCAGGCGGACCGCATCGGGAGGAAGCCATTGCGATCCTGGAAGAGCAACTGCGCGGGCATATTTGGCCGTCGAATATCGATCCTGAATTCGCACGCAAACAAACGGCTCGCGGAATTTATCAGCGTTTGCTGATGTCGATTCCATACGAAAAGTGGAGCGACTCGAGCGAGCAATTGCGCGCCACGATAAGCGATGCGATCACTCCGGATTTAATCGATAACGTAGTTGGGGAATTGCGACGTGTCTTTGCCATCGGACAACTGCGCGCTCGTTCCACGGAGTTGCAGGAAGATCAACTCGTTTCGGCGTCGGATGCAGCAACCAAATGGAGTATTGCCGGGCCAGGAGCGCTTTCCCAGAAAGCCGATCGCGCCGAATTCTCCTACGATTTTTCTTCTGCCAACAAGGTTGCCTTGTCACAAACTTTCACCACCAGCTTTCCAATCGACCGTTTACGCCGCCTGCAATTCTATTTCCAGCCCGATGACACTTGGCACACGTTGCGTATGACGGTGGAGAAACTCGGCCGTCGCTTTGTCAGCGAGCGCGCGGTTTATCTCGCCGATCACAACTGGCAAGTTGCTACCTGGCAGGAGCGGAGCGCGGATGACTCGCTTACCAAAATCAAAACCTGGACGCTCCTAAAGGATGCCGGTGGATCGGCGGTTCGCGGCCCGAACGAAGTTAGGATTACGCTGGAACTACATCGCACCAGCGTGCTCGGCGCGTGGGTGGCAAAAATTTGGCGCAACTATCGTCTGACCCTCGATTACATTCCCTTCTGGCGTTATGTCGGAACCGGTCTATTTCTCGTTATATTAAACCTCATTGGCACGCTCTTTAGCTGTTCGCTCGCCGCTTATGCTTTCGCCCGTCTGCACTGGCCTGGCCGCGGTATCTGCTTTGCCGCCCTGCTCGGGACGATGATGATTCCGGCGCAGGTTACGATGATTCCGCAGTTCCTGATCATGCAAAAACTTGGCTGGTACAATACGCTTAAGCCGCTTTGGGTGATGAGTTTCTTTGGCTCCGCCTTTAGCATTTTTCTCCTGCGCCAATTTCTCAAAGGCATTCCCCGCGACCTGGAAGACGCCGCGCGTCTCGATGGCTGCGGTTTTCTCCGCATCTACTGGCATATTATGCTGCCCCTCGTACGTCCCACCCTCGCTGTCATCGCTATCTTCACTTTTCTTGCCACTTGGAACGATTTCATGGGACCTCTCATCTATCTAGCCGATCAACGGCTCTATCCCCTCTCCTTCGGCCTTTACGCCTTCCAAATTCAATCGCTCCAGCCCGGCACCAGCGCCGGCATCGGCATGTTAATGGCCGGTTCACTCCTCACGATGCTGCCGGTAATCGCAATCTTCTTCTTCGCTCAACGCTACTTCCTCCAAGGCGTCACGTTGACCGGAATGAAAGGCTAGGAACACAGGCGCGCACGCCTGTGCGCCACACAAACGTCTAACCGAAATTGGCGTCTCCGACGCCGGATCTCTCACTTCGCTCGCACCGCCTCGATCTCGATCGTGGGCGTGACGTTGCTGCTGATGCCGGAGATGGATTCCGTAGCGCTGCTGAACATCAGCCCGAAATCCTTACGGTTGATCGGATCCGTGGTGACGATCCACCGAGTGCGCTCGGGAAGGGCCTCGCCGCTCGGGGCTGTGGCCAATTTCACATGCAAAGTCATCGGCTTGGCCACACCGTGCATGGTGAAATCGCCAATGATGTCGCCGCTGTTTTCGCCGATACGTTTCACACTTCGACTCTTAAATGTGATCTCGGGAAATTTTGCGGCATCAAAAAATTCCGGACTGAGCAAATGATGATCGCGTTTTTCAATTTTGGTATCGATGCTCCCGACAGAAATTCTGGCGGTAACGGATGAACGCTCGGGATAGTCGCGATCCACTTCGATCGCTCCACTGAAGCGATGAAAGTCGCCGCGTACGCTGCTGACAAATTGATGCAGGCTAAAAGCGATTTGCGAATGCGCGCTGTCGATCTTGTAGGTTTCAGCTGGCGCGGAGAACGGTGCCAATAACAGCAGGGCGAGGAGAAAACGGAGAACCTTCATGACTTATCCTTATCGCGCGCCAGGAATTTGAGCAATGTTGGACGCGACGACGGCAACCGGCCAAAGAGATGTCCAAGCGCCATTGCTGGACTTGGTTTGGCTCCGTGCACCCCGGTGATACGGGCGAGTTCTGTTTCAAAATGAGTAATCGCACGCTCGTCGGGATCACGCTGATCGAGATAGCCGAAGGCGCGCTCGAGCAAATGAAAAATCTCCGGTTCGTGATGTTCGATCTCGGTACAGACTTCGATCAACTCGACAAAATACGATGCGGCCTGGGTGCGCCGATGATCAGTTCGAATTCCGGCGAATGTATTGAGCACCGCAACCTCACGCAGGGTATGCAAATTCGATTTGCGGCTTTTCGCGATTGATAACTCGGCTTCAAAGAACAAGTCGAGCTGTCCGCGGAACGGACTCTTCGGTCGTCGGGCACCGCGGGCAACGGTTTGAATAATGCCAAGCGAGTCGGTGCACCACGAAACGATGAGGCTGGTATCACTCAGCTTTCGTTTGCGCAAAAGGATTCCGCGCGTGGTCACGTTCACGCGTGATACTAAACGCACACCGCACCTTTTGTAGGGCAACCATTCTGGTTGCTATTTACGGATCGGCCGCGAGGAATCGCTGCCCTACAATTCTGGGCAGCGTCATCCAAAGCACCGTCGAGGGATCCGCAACGACTCCTTTAAGGTCACTCAACTTTCAATCGGAATGATGATTTGCGGTTTGCGCGCATCACTTCATTTTTTCAAATATGCAAACGCGCAAGATTGGGTCGCTCGATGTCTCCGTCGTCGGACTTGGCTGCAATAATTTCGGCTGGCGCATCGATGCGGACGCGAGCGCGAAGGTCATTGACGCGACAATTGATTCGGGCATCACCTTTTTCGATACGGCTGATCGCTACGGCAAAGGCCAGAGCGAAGATTTCCTCGGACGCGCGCTCGGAGCGCGACGAGATCAAATTATTCTGGCGACGAAGTTCGGAATGGAAATGGAGAAAGGACAGCAAGGCGCGTCACCGCAGTATATTGGGGAAGCGATCGAAGCGAGCTTGCGCCGGCTAAAGACAGATCGGATCGATCTTTATCAGTTGCATCAGCCTGATCTTAAGACGCCAATTGCCGATACGCTCGGTGCGCTCGATCAACTGGTGCATGCCGGAAAAGTGCGCGAGATCGGTTGCTCGAATTTTTCCGTTGCGCAAATCCGGGAAGCAGCAGATGCAGCTGAAGGCGGCGCGCATTTTGTTAGCGTGCAAAACGAGTTTAGTTTGTTTCATCGCGAGCCGGAAAAGAATGGCGTGTTAGCCGAATGCCAAGCACGTGGCATGGCGTTTCTTCCCTACTTCCCGTTAGCGAGCGGTTTGCTTACCGGAAAATACCGGAAAGGACAAAACCGCCGGAAGGAAGTCGCGCCGCGGATCGCTGGGGACCGAAACTATTTACGGAGAAAAATCTGGCAATCGTCGAGTCGTTGATCGAATTCGCGGAAACGCGCAATCACACCATTCTCGAGCTGGCATTCGCGTGGCTGCTTTCGTACAAACCAGTCGCATCCGTTATCGCCGGCGCGAGCAAGCCCGAACAGGTTCGCGCGAACACGAAAGCGGCGAATTGGCAACTGACTTCAGACGACCTGGCCCGGATCGATGCGATCATGAAGGAAGGGTAAAAGTTGGAGGGCGGAGCTCTGCGACGCCGCGAGGAAAGGGCTCGCAGCAGCTCGCCCCTCCAATTGTCGTTCGATTTCGCGACTCACTCTTCGGTCTGGGAGGCAGGCGGCTTGCCGACGAAATTTCTCAGAAAGGCTGGCAGCCTGCGCTACCCGGACAAAAGAAAACAGCATTCTCGCCGCTTCCAGTTAATTGTCATTGCGCGCCGCGCGCCTTTGGCAACACCTTAAGACATGCCAGCCTACATCGTTGTTGAAATCGAAATCACCGATGCCGTCGGCTACGAAGAATACAAGAAGCGCGCGGGCGCAACAGTCGCGCAACACGGTGGCAAATACATTGTGCGCGGCGGCGCGTGCGAAACGCTGGAAGGTGATTGGAAACCAAAACGCATCGTCGTTCTACAATTTGAAAATATGGAACGCGCCAGGGCCTGGCTCAATTGTCCCGAATATGCCGAGCCGCGCAAAATGCGCCATCGCACCGCCAAGACCCGGATGATTCTGGTGGAAGGCTTGTAATTTGTAACTGCAGGATCGCCTCGATATCCCAGCAAGACGGCATCCCAAAATTCAAAGTCGAAATACGCGCCGGCGGCGTTTATGGTGCGCGCGCATGAGTGAAGAAGCTATCGCGCAAAGGGTCATTCGCGTCATCGCCAAGAACAAGAAAATGGCGCCGGAAGAGTTATCTTCCGTCACCCGTTTCGAAGACCTCAAGATGGATTCGCTCGATGCCTTGAACATGATCTTCGCGCTCGAGGAAGAATTCGATATCAACATTCCCAATGAGGGAGCCGTGAAAATGAAATCCGTCGAAGAAGCGATTCACGGCGTGGAGGAGTTGCTGAAAGCGAAAAGTTCGCTCTCCAACTAGCGATGCGCCGCGTCGTCGTCACCGGCGTTGGCGTGCTCTCGAGCATCGGCAATACCGTCGCACAATTCGAAGAATCTTTGCGTGCCTGCCGTTCGGGTATCGGCCCAATCACCCAAGTGGATACCTCGAGGCTGCGTTTTCATAATGCGGCCGAGATCCGAGGATTCGAACCCACTGATCATTTTTCCGAGGTTACCTGGCTCGATCGTTTCGCCCAGCTTGGCATCGTTGCCACGCGCGATGCCATCGCCGATTCGGCGCTGATGTGGAATGATGCACTGCGCGCGCGCACTGGCGTTATTACTGGCTCGTGCCTGGGCGGCATGGGGACCGAAGACGCGTTTTACTTTGATCTTTATCATGAAAATAAGTCGCGTCTTTCGCCAACCGCTGTCCCGCGCATCATGAGCAACGCTGTCGCCAGCCACGTTGCGATGGAACAGAAATTCACTGGCGCAACCTTTACCACCTCCACCGCCTGCTCCTCCGCGAATCACGCAATCGGACAGGCATTTTGGCTGATCCGACAAGGTACACTGGATTGCGCGCTCGTCGGCGGCAGCGAAGCGCCAATTGTTTTCGGTCACTTAAAAGCTTGGGAGGGGATGCGGGTGGTCGCGCCGGACACCTGCCGTCCCTTCTCGAAAAATCGCGGCGGCCTCATCCTTGGCGAAG
>WNGC01001673.1_pt1 | contig 13537 bp, 10 predicted proteins | sample 5400051 | NCBI WGS metagenome assembly WNGC01 (sample SAMN13153368, study PRJNA577476) | soil metagenome | isolation source: 20 cm soil or saprolite under grassland replicate 2 | place: USA:California | collected 2016-06-15 | reverse complement strand
ACCGGTCGCGCACGGCGGTGGTGTTCATCAACCAGCTGCGCGAGAAGATCGGGGTCATGTTCGGCAATCCCGAGACGACCACCGGGGGCCGGGCGCTCAAGTTTTACGCCTCGGTGCGGCTCGACGTGCGGCGCATCGGGCCCGTGAAGGACCGCGAGGTGGTCATCGGCAACCACGTGCGCGTGAAGGTCGTGAAGAACAAAGTGGCGCCGCCATTCCGTCAGGCCGAGTTCGACATCATGTTCGACGAGGGGATCAGCCACGAGTCGCTGCTGGTGGATATCGCGGCCGAGGCGGGGATCATCGAGAAGTCGGGGGCGTGGTACGCCTACGGCAAGGAGCGGATCGGTCAGGGACGCGAGAACGCAAAGCTGTACCTCAAGGATCACGCTGATCTCGCCGCGGAAGTCGAAGCCAAGGTCAAGGAGCACCTCGGGGTGAAGCCCGCCGCGGTGGCGGCGGACGAGGAGGCCTCCGCTCCCGAGGAGTGAGTGCCGACTCTCACCGGTATCGCCCCCGATCCGCGCCAGCCGGGCTATCGGCTGGTCGAGGTGGATCGGGGGCGATTTGCGTCGCTCCCCGCCGACGCGCTGGACGGGTTGAGCCTGCGCGTGGGAGCGGAGCTCGCGCCGCCGGTGCTCGAGCGGCTGCGCGACCTCGCGGACGTGGAGGCGGCGCAGCGCGCAGCCCTGCGGGCCCTGGCGCGCCGCGCCCACGCGTGGCGCGACCTGGAGCGGCGGCTCGTCAGGAAGCAGCATCCGCCCGCGGCGGTGCGGGCCGCCCTGGAGCGGCTGGCGGAGCGGGGCCTGCTGGACGACCGTGGCTACGCGGAGCGCTACGCCGCGCTGCGCGCGACGCGAGGTAAGGGGCCGGCCCGAATCCTGGCCGACCTGCTGGCCCAGGGCGTGGAGCGCGGCGTCGCGGAGGCCGCGATGGGCCGCGCGCTGGAAGAGGAAGGGATCGACCCCCAGGTCGAGGCCCGCGCCGCGGCCACCAAGCGGGCCCGTCAGCTGGGCGAGCTGCCACCGCCGGTGCGGCGGCGTCGACTGCTCGCGTTTCTGGTGCGCCGGGGGTACTCGGGCCCGCAGGTGAAGGAGCTGGTAAAGGAGCTGTGCGGGTAGGGGGGGCCGGCCGTCCGTTGAACCCCGCGGCACCGCCGCGGGGTTAACCCACCCGAAAGGGCGTCGCGTGCGGCAAAGGGGACCTCACAAGGCGTGTGGACTATACGCGCACGTCACGTGGCACACGTGGCGGCGTGTACCCCAGGTGCGGAAGTCTGACGTGGCGGTCGTGACAGCTACCGTGTTGGACGCCGCTGAGCGCTGGGGAGTGCGCGTACACGCACAGGCAGTGTTATCGGATCACGTCCACGTCGTGGTGAGTTACGCGCCGCACGTAGCATTGGCGTCGTTCATTAGACACTCCAAGTCGGAGTCTGCGCGGCGGATCAATGCGGCGCGCGTCGACGCGCAGCGAATGCGGTGGTGCCGGGGCTACTACGCGGGTTCCCTTTCACGAAGAGACGTCGGGCCGGCACGGTCGTACGTGGCACTGCAGTTTCAGCGGCACCCGAACCGCATCCCACGTTAGTCCGGGTGGGTTAACCCCGGGCCGGTGGCCCGGGGCTCTCGGGGACGTCGGTGCCGCGGGCGGTGGCCCCCGGCGCAAGCGGTAACTCCGCGCTCGCCTTTCAGTTGCCCCGTGGCGCGCGCTATATTCCCCCCCATGACTTCCGCCGAAATCCGCCGCAAGTTCCTCGCGTTCTTTGCGGCCCGGGGGCACCGCGAAGTACCCAGCTCCCCCCTGGTCCCGGCGGACGATCCCACCCTGCTGTTCACCAACGCGGGGATGGTGCAGTTCAAGCGAGTGTTCCAGGGGCTGGAGCGGCGCGACTACACCCGCGCCGTCACCTGCCAGAAGTGCGTGCGGGCCGGCGGCAAGCACAACGACCTGGAACAGGTCGGCCACACCGCCCGCCACCACACCTTCTTCGAGATGCTCGGCAACTTCTCCTTCGGCGACTACTTCAAGAAGGAAGCAATCGGGTACGCCTGGGAGTGGGTGACCGGCGCCGACTGGTTGGGGATCGACCCCGCGCGGCTGTACGTCTCGGTGCACCGTAGCGACGACGACGCGCGCGGGCTGTGGCGCCAGGTGACCGGTATCCCCGACGCGCGCATCTACGGGCTCGGCGACGAGGACAACTTCTGGCAGATGGGCGACACCGGGCCCTGCGGTCCGTGCTCGGAGATCCTGGTGGATATTCGCACCAACGCGGAACGCGGAACGCGGAACGCGGACCTGCGCCAGGACGAGTTCGTGGCGCTGGGCGACGCCGGGAAGCTGCTCGAGATCTGGAATCTCGTGTTCATGCAGTTCGACCAGCAGCCCGACGGGTCCCGTCCCCCGCTCCCCGCTCCCTCAGTCGACACGGGAGCAGGTCTGGAGCGGATCGCGGCGGTCATGCAGGGCGTGCCGTCGAACTTCGACACGGACCTCTTCGTCCCGATCATCGAGCGGGCGGTCGAGGTGATCGGCAAGCAATACGACCGGGGGCCTGCGGGAGCGTCCTACCGGGTCCTGGCCGACCACGCACGGGCGGTGGCATTCCTGCTGGCCGACGGTGTGTACCCGTCCAACGAGGGGCGCGGCTACGTGCTGCGCCGCATCCTGCGCCGGGCGGTGCGGCACGCCTGGCTGCTCGGTCGTCGCGAGCCGACCCTCGTGCACCTGGTGCACGCGGTCGGCGGCGTGATGGGCCGCGTCTACCCCGACCTGGTACAGAAGCGCACCCACTTGGAGAGCGTCACGCGCGCCGAGGAGGAGCGTTTCTTCGACACGATCGAAGGCGGCCTCGCGCGGCTAGAGCAACTCAAGGGGGCCAAGCAGATCTCGGGCGCGGAGGCCTTCAAGCTGTACGACACGTACGGGTTTCCGATCGATCTCACGCAGCTCATCGCCGCGGAGCGGGGTCAGACGGTCGACGTCGCGGGATTCGAGCGCGAGCTGGCCAAACAGCGCACCCGCTCGCTCGAGGCGCGGGAGCGAGGCAAAGGCGGAACGGAGAGCGCCGCCGTCCACGTGAAGCGCGGCGGCGAATGGCGCACCGTGAAGCCCCGGGCCAAACAGAAGTGGGTGGGTTACGACACCACCGCGGCCGAAACCGCCGTGCTGCGGTTTCGGCAGGCGGGCGACGTGGTGGACCTCGTGCTCCAGGAGAATCCCTTCTACGCCGAGTCGGGCGGGCAGGTGAGCGATACGGGGCAGGTGAAGGGAGAGGGCTGGACGCTCGACGTGGAAGGCGTGGAGAAGGTGGACGGCGCGAGCGCCGTGGTGGGTCATTTCGGGGACGAGTTCGAGCCGACGCCGGTCGTGGCCCAGGTGGACGAGCCGCGCCGCAGGAACATCGAGCGGAACCACACGGCGACGCACCTGGTGCACGCGGCGTTGCGCACGATCCTGGGGCCGCACGTGCGCCAGCAGGGCTCCGTCGTGGCTCCCGAGCGCCTGCGCTTCGACTTCGCGCATCACGGACCGCTGGACGACGCGACCCTCGCCCGGGTCGAGGAAGAAGTGAACCGCCAGGTGTGGGCGAACCTGCCGGTCACCACGCGCGAAATGCCGTACAAACAAGCGATCGCCGCGGGCGCCATGGCGTTCTTCACGGAGAAGTACGGCGACATCGTGCGGGTGGTGGACGTGGCGGGCGTGTCGCTCGAGCTGTGCGGCGGCACGCACGTACCGAGCACCGGGCAGATCGCGCTGTTCCGGTTCACGCACGAGACGGGCGCGGCGGCGGGAGTGCGGCGCATCGAAGCGGTGACCGGGCCGGGGGCGTACGCCCTGATTCGCAAGCTCGAGGGGGAGCTGCAGGACGCGGCCGGCGCGCTCAAGACGCAGCCGGAGCACCTCGTGCGGCGCATCGAGCAGTTGGTCGACGAGAATCGGAAGCTCGAGAAGCGACTCGAGGATCTGCTCAAGACGGGAAGCGGGAAACGGGAAACCGGAAACGTGGAGCGGATCGGCGACGTCGAGCTCCACGTCGCGGACTCCGATCTCGAAGATCGCGATCAAATCGGGCTCGTCATGGATGCGTTCCGGTCGAGCCATCGGCGCGCGGTCTCCGTGCTGTTCACCAACGGCGAACGACCCGGGATCCACGTGGGCGTCACCGACGACCTGGTGGCGCAGGGCGTGAAGGCCGGCGACATCGCGGCCGCCCTCGCCGCCGTCTCCGGAGGCAAGGGGGGTGGCCGGCCGCACTTCGCATCCGCGGGTGCGGGCGACCCCGCCAAGCTGGGCGAGACCCGCGCACAGACCGCGGCGATCGTCCGGCGGCTCTTGGCACGATGACCCGGCGCGAGCTGCTCGCGTGGCTCGAGACGCGCCGCCCGGCGCCGCCCGAGGTGCTGCGCCCCTCCCTCGCGGCCGCCGTGACCGACGCGGACCTGCCGCTCCCGGATCACCTCGCCCTGTTGGGGCAACGCCTGCTGGCCCGGGTGGCGGGCCGGCCGGCGGGCGGGCGCGAGCTGGCGCTCGACCTGCTCGCCGCCGACGCATTCGTCACCTATGCGTTCGAGGCGCAGGCCGAAGCCGACGTCGCCGGACTCGCGGCGCTCGCGGGACGCGTGGGGGCGGGGGAGGGGGCCGCGCGCGAGCCGTGACTGCGCCGCTGGGACGGGGGCCGGGGCTGCTGGTGCTGGTGGACCCGAGTCGCACCGCGCCCGCCGAGGCGGCGACGGTCGCACGGGCGGCGCGCGCCGCCGGCGCCGCGGGCATTCTCATCGGGTCATCCTTCGACGGCACGCAGGATACGGAGCTCGTGGCACGGGCGATCCGGGGGGCGGCCGCCGGGCTGCCGGTGGCGCTGTTCCCCGGCTCCGCGCTGCAGCTCACCAAGGAAGTCGATCTGATCCTCTTCCTTTCTCTCGTCTCCGGGCGCAACCCGCAGTACCTGATCGAAGAGCACGTGCGGGCGGTGCCGTTCCTGACGCGGCATGCCGTGCCCACGCTCTCGACGGGCTACATCCTGGTGGACGGGGGACGCGTGACCAGCGTGGAAGCCGTGAGCCAGACGCGCCCGCTTCCCGCCGACAAGCCCGAGCTGGCGCGGGCGCACGCGACGGCGGCCCGGCTCATCGGCATGCAGGCGATCTACCTGGACGCGGGGAGCGGCGCCCCGCGGCCCGTGTCGGCGGAGGTGATCCGTGCCTGCCGCGAGGGCGTTCCGGGCCTGACGCTGTTCGTGGGCGGCGGGATCCGCAGCCCGGAGCAGGCGCGGGCGGCGCGACGCGCCGGCGCGGACTTCGTGGTGGTGGGGACCGCGCTGGAAGAGCGGGGCGCCGGGGGGGACGGGGGGGGACCGGACGCCGATCTGCCAGCGCTGGTGCGGGCGGTCGCCGGGTGACACCCACCCCCGCCGACCAGGCGCGGGCCGCCCTCGCCGGTCTGGCGGCGCTCGCCTCCCGCGTGGCGGACCAGCATGCCGTCGACATCGCGCGCCTGGCCGGCCGGTACGTCGACGCACTGCGCGGCGGCGGCACGCTGTGGTTCGCGGGGAACGGCGGCAGCGCCGCCGACGCCCAGCACATGGCCGCGGAGTACGTGATCCGCTACGGAAAGGACCGGCGGGCCCTGCCCGCGGTCGCGTTGACCACGGATACGTCGCTCCTCACCGCGTGCGCCAACGATCTCGGGTTCGAGGCGATCTTCGCGCGGCAGGTGGAGGCGCTGGTGCGACCGGGAGATCTGCTCGTGCTGCACTCGACCAGCGGCGAGAGCGCCAACCTGGTGCGGGCGGCGGAGGCGGCGCGCGCCAAGGGCGTCCGCGTGGTCGCGCTGCTCGGCAAGGGCGGGGGCGCCCTGCGCCGCTGCGTCGACGACTCCCTCGTCATCCCTGGCGATGAAACATCGCATATCCAGGAGCTGCAGCTCGCGATCGAGCACGTGATCTGCGGGATCGTGGAAGACCAGCTGTGATCGACCTCTCCGGGAAGCGCGCGTTTGTGACAGGTGGTGGCCGCGGCATCGGCCGGGCGACGGCGCTGCTGCTCGCGCGGGCCGGATGCGGGGTGGCGGTGGGGTATCGCAGCCGCAAAGCAGAGGCGGAAGAGACCGTCAGGGCGGTGGAGGGTGGTGGAGGGCGGGGGAAGGCGGTGGCCATCGCCGGGGATCTGGGGGATCCGGCCGCCGCCCAGCGCGCCGTCGCCGCGGCGGCCCGGGCCCTCGGCGGATTGGACCTGCTGATCGTGAATCACGGCATCTGGCCACCCGACGAGGTCCCGCTCGAGCGCATGACCGACGCGCAGTGGGACCTGACGATGCGCGTCAATCTGGACGCCGTGCTGTACGTGTGCCGCGCCGGCATCCCGCTGCTGCCCGACGGCGGCAGGGTGGTGCTCGTCTCGTCCACGGCGGGGCAGCGCGGCGAGGCGTTCCACGCCGATTACGCCGCGACCAAGGGCGCCGTCATCGCCCTGACGAAATCGCTCGGCGTCGAGCTGGCGCCGCGCCAGATCGGCGTGAACTGCGTGGCCCCCGGGTGGGTCGATACCGAGATGTCGCGGCAGCCGTACGACCGTGAAACGGGAGCGGGGAAACGGGAGATCGAGCAGACGATCCCGTTGGGGCGTGTCGCGAGCGCCGAGGACGTCGCCGGCCCGATCGTGTTTCTCTGCTCCGACCTGGCGCGGCACATCACGGGCGAGGTGCTGAACGTCAACGGGGGAAGTGTGTTGTGTGGGTGACTCGAATGCGGAGTGCGGAGTGCGGAGTGCGGAACGTCAGGGCAAGGTCGCTCGCCAAGCGGCTCTACCCTTTACACTCCGCATTCCGCACTCCGCACTCCGCACTTTGCACCGCATGACGTTTCCCGAGCGGCTGCCCATCCCGGCCGAAGTGCTCCGCATTGCACGGACGCTGGAGGACGCCGGCTTCGAAACCTGGTGCGTGGGCGGCGCGATCCGCGACACCCTGCTCGAGCTCGAGAACCACGATTTCGATCTCACGACGGCCGCGCCGCCGGACGAAGTGGGCCGCCTGTTCAAGCGTACGGTCCCCGTGGGGATCGAGCACGGCACGGTGGCGGTGCTCGACCGGGACAACCGGGCCCACGAGGTCACCACGTTCCGCCGGGACATCCGCACCGACGGCCGGCACGCCGTGGTGGAGTTCGGGGTGTCGCTCACGGACGATCTCGCCCGGCGCGACTTCACGATCAACGCGATCGCCTACCATCCGATCCGGCACGAGTGGCGCGACCCGTTCAAGGGCGCCGAGGACCTGCGCAAGAAGGTGATCCGCTCGGTGGGCGACGCGAACTGGCGGTTCCAGGAGGACTACCTCCGGATCCTGCGGGCGCTGCGGTTCAGCGCACGCTTTGATTTTCGCATCCACGCCGGCACGCTCGAGGCGGCAAAGGCCAACGCCCAGGGGCTGGCGCAGCTGTCGGCCGAGCGGGTGCGGGAGGAGTGGTTCAAGGGGATCCGGACGGCGGGCCGCGTCTCGAAGCTGCTCGCGCTGTGGATCGACGTGGGGGCGACGCGGATCTGGCTGCCGGAAATTCCGGGAAGCGGGAAACGGGAAAGGGGAAACGTGGACAAGCTGCCCCGCGACCCGGTGCTCGTGACCGCATACCTCGCTTCGGATCCCGCGTCGGTGCTGACACGTCTGAAGAGTTCGAACAAAGACATCGAACGTGGACGGGTGATTGGTCAATGGCGGGACAAGTATCCTGATCCGACACACCTTCCCGACGTACGGAAATGGCTGTCGCTCGTGGGCGAGTACGCGGATGATCTGTTGGTACTGCTACCGGGACTGGACGTTTCCCGTTTCCCGTTTCCCGTTTCCCGCCTTCCGAAGGTCGTCGCGTCGATCCGCGCCGCCAAGGACCCGCTGACCCTGAAGGACCTCGCGATCAGCGGCGACGATCTCATCGCGGCGGGCGTGCGGCCCGGCCCGGAGGTGGGGGAGACGCTGGCGCGGCTGCTCGCCGAGGTGCTCGACGACCCGACGCGCAACACGCGGGAGCAGCTGCTCGCCCGTGTCTAGGGCCCTGTTGTACGCCCTGGTGGCGGCGCTGGGGAACGTCGCCGGCGCGCTCGCGGTGACCCGACGTGCGGCGCGTGAGTTGGCGCTCATCGAGCACTTCGTGGCGTTCGGAGCCGGGTTCATGCTGGCCGTCGCCTTGGTGGAGCTGCTCCCCGAGGCGTTCGCCCGGTCGGGCGCGGCGGCCCCAGGGCTGGTGCTCGTGGGGTATCTCGCGGTGCACCTCACGCAGCATACGCTGACGCCCCACTTCCACTTCGGCGAGGAGACGCACGCCGTCAACCGCGTGGCCGGCACGTCGGCGCTGGTCGGCCTGTTGCTGCACACCTTTTTCGACGGCGTCGCCATCGCCAGCGCCTTTCTGGTTCGGCCGGCGCTCGGCGTGATGGTGTTCATCGCCATCTTTCTTCATAAGCTGCCGGAAGGCGTGACGGTCTCGAGCCTGATGCTGGCGGGCGGACGCTCCGGCGGGCAGGCGGTCATGGCGGCGGCGATGCTGGGCGCCGCGACGCTGGCGGGGGTCGTGTTCACGGACCAGTTGTCGTTCCTGGTGCGCCACGGCTTGGCGCTGTCCGCGGGCGTCACGATCTACGTCGCGGCGTCGAACCTGGTGCCCGAGTTTCAGGGGAAGCGGGGGTGGAGGCTGCCGGCCGCGTTCTTCACGGGAGCGGCGGCGTTCTATGTCACGAAGACGCTGTTGGATCGGCTCTCGTAGTCGGGAAACGAGAAACGGGAAACGGGAAACGTGAACGACTGCGCTGCCCAAGCTTGCGAAGCAGGCCGACCACCATGGAGATGACTCTCGTGCAGAGACCGACGACTTGCGTCGTGGCGTCATCGTCGGCGAGCTTGAGTCGGCTGACCAAATCCAGATGAGTTCGGAGCTCCGCTGCCGACCCGAGCGAGATTCTCAAGCACCGGATGAATTGATCGGCGGTGCTCAGGGCGTATCCCTCCGCCATGTTCGCCGGGACCGACACCGCGGCGCGTCGTATCTGATCGATGAGTCCGAAGTGTCTGTCGAGCGGGGACGTCATCGTGAGTGGGTACGCGGCCTCGGCCAGCTCTTGCGCTGTCCGCCAGGCGTCCAACGACTCAAGCTGTCGCATGGGATGACGATAGAGCCGCGGGGGGGAGTCATCGGCATCCGTGTGTTGCGAACGGTGTACGTTTTCGCGCAACACGTTTCCCGTTTCCCGTGTCCCGTTTCCCGTGTCTGATCCCACGCTCTTCTCCCGCTCCGCCGAGCCCCTCGCCGCCCGCATGCGGCCGAAGACGCTCGACGATTTTCTCGGCCAGGAGCACCTGCTCGGCCCCGGGAAGGCGTTGGGCGAGCTGATCCGGCGGGGCGACGTGGGGTCGTGCATCTTCTGGGGCCCGCCCGGCTCGGGCAAGACGACCCTCGCGCGCCTGATCGCGAATCACACCGATCGTCACTTCGAGCCGTTCTCCGCGGTCACGGAGGGGGTGGCCCGCGTGCGCGAGATCATCAAACTGGCGGAGGAGCGTCTCAAGTACGAAGGACGCGGCACGATCCTGTTCTGCGACGAGATCCACCGCTTCAACCGGGCACAGCAGGACGCGTTCCTCCCCTGGGTCGAGAACGGCATCATCACGCTGATCGGGGCCACCACGGAGAACCCCAGCTTTGAGCTGACGGCGCCGCTGCTGTCGCGTTGCCGGGTGTTCGTATTCGAGCCCCTCACCGATGTCCAGATACGCGCTGTGATCGAGCGGGCGGGGGAGAAAACGGGAGACGGGAAACGGGAAACGGGAAACGTGCTGGCCAACGACGCGATCGAAGCACTCGTCTCGTACGCCCAGGGCGACGCACGTCGCGCGCTGAACGGACTGGAGGCGGTCGTCAACCACGTAGCCCACGTTTCCCGTGTCCCGGTTCCCGTTTCCCGAGAAGTCGTTCTCTCCGTTCTGGAAAAGCCGCTCCCGATGTACGACAAATCCGGTGAGCAACACTTCAACCTCATCTCGGCTTTGCACAAAGCCGTGCGCGGGTCCGACGTGGAAGGCTCCCTCTACTGGCTGGCGCGGATGCTCGCGGGCGGCGAGGATCCGCTGTACGTCGCCCGCCGGGTGGTGCGCATCGCCGCCGAGGACGTGGGATTGGCGGATCCGCGCGCCCTGTCCGTCGCGCTCGCGGCCAAGGAGGCCTACCACTTTCTCGGCTCGCCCGAGGGAGAGCTCGCCCTGGCGCAGGCGGTCGTGTATCTCGCGACCGCACCCAAGTCGAACCGCGTGTACGTCGCGTTCGACCGGGCGATGGAGGCGGCCCGGCAACATCCTGCCGAAGCGGTGCCGTTACACATCCGCAACGCGCCGACCAAACTCATGGAGGACCTGGGCTATGGGGCGGGGTATCAATACGCCCACGCCTCCCGGGACGCGTACGTGCCGCAAGAGTACCTGCCCGAGCCGTTGCGGGGCGCGACGTGGTACGAGCCCGGCGAGTTCGGATACGAAAAGGACATTAGGAAACGGATGGAGTGGTGGGCGGAGCTCAAGAAGAAGGCGACGCCATGACGCCAGGACGCCAGGTCGCACGTCGGCTCGCGAGCTCCACGAGGGCCCTGGAACGTGGCGTCTTGGCGTCGTGCGTCGTCCTGTGGGCCTGCGCCACCCTCGGCCGCCTCTCCTTCACCGAGCCCGACGTCACACTTCAGGAGATCGACGTCACGGGCATCGGGCTCACCGGCGGCACGTTCGATCTGGTGTTCGACGTGTGGAACCCGAACGACTACCGGCTGCGCTCCACGCGGCTCGAGGTGGGGGTCGATCTCGAGGGCACGCACTTCGGCGACGCGCTGCTGGACCGGCCTCTCGACTTGTCGCCCGCCAACCACAGCCGGGTGGTGGTCCCCGTGCGATTCGCCTGGACGGGGTTGGGAGCCGGGGCGAAGGCCCTGCTCACCAGACAGGCGCTGGGATACGCGGTGACGGGCCGGGTGTTTCTCGACACGCCGCTCGGGACCAAGACGGTCGGGTTGACGGGGAAGGGGAATGTGCCGCTGATGAAACTGTTAAAATGACGAGGAGCTCGGTCAGATCCGACAACTAATCGACATCCAGCAGCCCGTCGAGCGCGCGTTTCTGGTCGGCGCCCCTCGCAAGGGCTCCGTGGACGTGGCCCAGGTGGACGACCATCTCGACGAGCTCGGCCGGCTCGCCGACACGGCGGGCGCCGAGGTAGTGGGCAGGACCCACCAGCGTGTGGAAGCTCCCAGCCCCACGTTCTACCTCGGGCAGGGGAAGGTGGACGAGCTCAAGGGGATCCTCCAGGAGACGGGCTCGACGCTGCTGTTGTTCGACGAGGCGCTCTCGCCGCTCCAGGGGTCGAGCCTGGAGAAAGCGCTCGCGGTGCGGGTGATGGATCGCACCGAGGTGATCCTCGACATCTTCGCGACGCGGGCGCGCTCGGCCGAGGCGAAGATGCAGGTGGAGCTGGCGCAGCTCGAGTACCTGCTCCCGCGACTCACGCGGATGTGGACGCACCTCTCGCGCATCCGCGGCGGCATCGGGTTGCGCGGGCCCGGCGAGACCCAGCTCGAGACCGACCGGCGAGCCATCCGGCGCAAGATCTCCAACTTGAAGCGGCGGCTGGAGGAGGTCGCGCACCATCGCGCCAACCAGCGCCAGGGACGCCGCGACCTTCCCAGCGCCGCGCTGGTCGGCTACACCAATGCCGGCAAATCGAGTCTGCTGCGCGCCCTCTCCGGGGCCGAGGTCCTCGTCGAAGACCGCCTGTTCGCCACGCTCGATACGCTGACGCGCGAAGTCGACGTGGGCGGAGGCTACCGTTTCCGCGTGACCGACACGGTGGGGTTCATCCGCAAGCTGCCGCACCATCTGGTCGCTTCGTTCCGCGCCACGCTGGAGGAAGCGCGCGAGGCCGACCTGCTGCTGCACGTGATCGACGCGTCGCACCCGACATGGGAAGAGCAGGCGGAGGTGGTGGAGCGCGAAATGCGGAATGCGGAATTCGGAATGCGGAATGGCCAGGAGAGCGCCGAGCGGAAGAGGGTGGTCTACGTGTTCAACAAGGCCGATCTCCTTCCCGACGCGGAGGCGTTCCTCGCCCTGGTGCGAGAGCGGTTCCCGCACTCTGTGCTGGCCTCCTCGATTCCGCATTCCGCATTCCGCATTCCGACGTTGGGCGGCGTGGATGGGTTGCGCGCCGTGCTCCGCACCTCCGCTCAGGCCCTGCGTCCCATCGCCCGCATCCGCGTGCCGTTGGGCGATGGGAAGCTGCTCGCCGCCCTGCACCGGGACTCGGAGGTGCTGGGCGAGCTGCAGGTGGACGGCGTCGTGGAGGTCACGGCGCGGGTGCAGGCGTGGATGCTGGGGAAGCTGCGGCGCGACGGGGTGGGGGTGGAAATCGGGGAATAGTGTGTTGTTCGCGCTACACTTGGAGTTACGCGCGCACGTGACGCGTGTCACCGCTCTGTCCCGCCCATCCCGATAGGTTCGCGCCAATGCAAACGCCGGGGCGACTCGGCGCACAACCGATAGAGCACGCTGCTCAGAGCAAACCCGTCGAAAGACGGCGACGCAGAGCTACGGGGCTATAGCGGATATTTTCCGCCACGCTTGCCGGGCCGCCAGCGATCGACCACCCGGGTCGAGAGTTGGGGGCCCGGTCTGCGTTTTGATCCCCGGAGGCATGCGATGCCGTTCACCTACAAGCTGGCCTGTCGCCTGGCGCGGCTCAAACACCTGGTCGTTGGCGCCGCCGCAGTCGTCGCCGCCACGGTCATGCTGAGCTGCGAAGTGCCAATCCGGAGCACGGCCCCGGAAGCCACCGTCGATCAGCTGATCATCCTTCCCGACGTCGTCACGTTACAACTCAATCAGGATCAGGATTTCATGGCGGTCGGCCTGAACGCCGCCGGCGACACGACACCGAGCTCGGTCACCTGGACCGTCACGGGCGGGACGCTCACGGATATGGGCTCGAGCGGCGGGCGCCATTACGGCCGCTACCACGGTGGGGCCTGCGGCAGTTTCCGCGTTTCCGCGACGAGTCACCCGGACGGCACGACGGGCAACGCCACGGTGACCGTCGCCGGGTGTCCCACGCCGGTGGCGTCGGTGACGGTGACGCCGACTGCGCCGACCGTGCAGGTCGGGCAGACGGTGCAGCTCACGGCGACCCCGAAAGATGCCAATGGCAATCCGCTGTCCGGCCGCGTGGTGACCTGGTCGAGCAACAGCACGGCGGTGGCCACGGTCGACGGCAATGGGTTGGTGACGGCGGTCGCCGCCGGCGCCGCCACGATCACGGCAACCAGTGAGGGACAGAGCGGCACAGCGTCGGTGACCGTGTCGAGCATCCCGGTGGCCTCGGTGACGGTGAGCCCGTCGCCGGCGAGCGTGCAACAGGGCGCGACGGTGCAGCTCACCGCGACGCCGAAGGATGCCAACGGGAATCCGCTCAACGGCCGGGTGGTGACCTGGTCGAGCAACAACACGGCGG
>WNGC01001672.1_pt1 | contig 13538 bp, 17 predicted proteins | sample 5400051 | NCBI WGS metagenome assembly WNGC01 (sample SAMN13153368, study PRJNA577476) | soil metagenome | isolation source: 20 cm soil or saprolite under grassland replicate 2 | place: USA:California | collected 2016-06-15 | reverse complement strand
GCGGATGCGATTCCGTTGCGGATCGGCAAGCGATCTGTGGCATAAGCACCCCTCGCCCGCCCGGGCGATCTCCCCTTCGACGATCAACCTTCCATGCGCCCTCTCGTCCTTTTGGCTCTCCTGGCTCTTGCATCGCCTGGCCTTGTTGCCTGTTCCCAGTCCTATGCAAGCCGGGTCGACGACCGCACATTTCGCATCGAGGGACCGGAAGTCCCGGGCGGTTCCGATGCGCCGAACCGCCGCCTCGCCGACAAGCTGTGCCCGCGCGGCTATCGCGTGCTCGAAGAGAGCCGGCGCAAGCCCGATCCGAACTCGCAGATCCAGACGTTTTGGACAGTCCGCTGTCTCTAGCGGCCAACCGTCTCGGCTGATTCCCCGTCGCGACCGAAATAGGCCGTAGGCCCCTTGCTGGGCGCGGCATCCCGGCGCAATCTGCGCCGCGCCTCATGGGCGATCGAAAAGAGGAGAGAAGCGCGTGCAAGGCCGCTTCTACGACGCGCTGGAAACCCGCAGCCCGGAGGAGCGCGAGGCAGCGCTGATGGCCGAGCTGCCGCGGGTCGTCGCGGCGGCCAAGGAGCATGCCCCCGCCTATCGCCGGCTGCTCGCCAAGGTACGGCCCGAGGATATTACCGACCGGCGCGCGCTCGTCGATCTGCCGCTGACCCGGAAATCGGATTTGATCGAGATGCAGCGGCGCGATCCGCCCTTCGGCGGGCTCAACGCGGCGCCCATCGGCAGCGTCGCACGGGTGTTCTCGTCGCCCGGTCCGATCTATGAAGTCGAAGGCCGGCGACCCGATTTCTTTCGCATGGCGAGGGCGATGTACGCCGCCGGGATTCGCAGTGGCGAGTTAATCCACGTCGCCTTCTCGTATCACCTGACCCCGGCCGGCGCGATGGTCGACAGCGCCGCGCAAGCGCTTGGCTGTCCGGTCATCCCGGCCGGCACCGGCCAGACCGAATTGCAATTGCGCACGATCACCGATCTGAAGCCCGACGCCTATGTCGGCACGCCGTCATTTCTGAAAATCCTGCTCGACCGCGCTGCCGAGCAAAATAGCGTTCTCGGTTCGATCAAAAAGGCGCTGGTCGGCGCCGAGGCGTTTCCGGCCGTATTGCGCAGCGAGTTTCGCCACCGCGGCATCACGGCCTTGCAATGCTACGGCACCGCCGATCTCGGGTTGATCGCCTATGAGAGCATCGGCCCCGATGGCGAGGTCTGTCCCGGCATGGTGCTCGACGAGGGAATCATCGTCGAGCTGGTGCAGCCCGGAACCGGCGACCCCGTGCCGCCGGGAGAGGTCGGCGAAGTTGTGGTGACGACGCTGACGCCGGAATACCCGCTGATTCGCTTTGCGACCGGCGATCTCTCGGCGCTGCTGGCCGGCCCCAGCCCGTGCGGCCGGACCAATCACCGTATCAAGGGCTGGATGGGCCGCGCCGATCAGACAGCAAAGGTGCGCGGCATGTTTGTGCATCCGGAGCAGATCGCCGAAATCGTCCGGCGGCACAAATCGATCATTCGGGCACGGCTGGTTATCGAGCGGCCGGCGAGCGCGGATCAGATGAGTTTGCACATCGAGATGGGCGAGCCGGCCGAAAGCGTGGGGGCTATCGCCGAATCGGCACAGGCTGTTACAAAGCTCCGCGCCGAAATCGTGCGGGTTCCGGAAGGCAGTCTGCCGAATGACGGCAAGATCATCGAGGACCGGCGCCCGGTCGATTAGGCTGGTTGGTTAACAAGCTCCACCAAATAGCCTCAATTTGAGCATTTCGCGGTCGTAATCGGCGGGCCATATGAGCAGCGTAAGGTTCTCCCTTACAGGTTTGTCCCCCAAACCTCGTCTCCGGCCGATCCCATCGGCCGGCGGCTTCGCGGCTCCGGTTCTCCCCCTCCGGAGCCGCTTTTTTTAGGCCCGAAGGGTTGCCTCCATTTCCCGAAACGATCGAGCTTATCGGCGAAAATCTTGCTTGCCGGCGCGGCGAGCGGCTCGTCTTCGCCGGTATCGATTGCCGCATCGGCACCGGAGATGCCTTGGTGCTGATCGGACCGAATGGAAGCGGCAAATCGAGCCTGCTGCGCCTTTTGGCGACGCTGCTCGCGCCCGCCGCGGGCCGCCTGCTCTGGGGCGGCACGCCGGTCGAGGACGATCCGGCGGGGTATCGAGCGACAATTCATTATGTCGGGCACCTCGACGGGGTGAAGCCGGCGCTGAGCCCGCGCGAGATGCTCGGCTTCTGGGCAGCCTGGCGCGGCGTGTCGCATCCCGCGGTCGACGCGGCGCTCACCGCCTTCGGCATCGAGCCTATCGCCGATTGCCCGTGCCGCTGGCTGTCGGCCGGCCAGCGGCGGCGGCTCGCTTTGGCCCGACTCATCGCGGCGCCGGCGCCGGTGTGGCTGCTCGACGAGCCCGGCGCCGCGCTCGACGATGACGGCGAGGCCCGCCTCGTCGCCGCGATTGCGTCGCATCGCGCGGCGGGCGGCCGGGTTGCCGTCGCGACGCATCAGCCGCTCGCGCTCCCAGGTGCAACGACGCTGGCGCTCGACCGGTTTGCGGCGCCACCCGATGCGATCGCCATCTGATGCGCGCCTTCCTCGGTCTGATCCGCCAGGATCTGCGGCTTGGGATACGCCAGGGCGGCGATATCGGCCTCGTGCTCGGTTTCTTTGTGCTCGCCGTCATCTTGTTTCCGTTCGGGATCGGCCCGGAGCCGGAGCTGCTGCGGCGCGTCGCCGCCGGGATTGTCTGGGTCGCGGCCCTGCTCGCCGCCGTCTTGAGCCTCGACCGGCTGTTCGCCACCGATTATGCCGATGGCGGCCTCGATCTGATCGCCTTGTCGGCGATGCCGCTGGAATTGGCGGTGCTCGCCAAAGCCGCGGCCCATTGGCTGACGACCGGGCTGCCGCTCGTCATCGTCAGCCCGCTGCTCGCGATCCTCGTCGATCTCGACCCGGCGGCGCTCCCGAGCCTCGTCGTCGGCCTGTTGCTCGGGACGCCGGCGATGAGCCTCGTCGGAGCGATCGCGGCGGCTTTGAGCCTCGGCGCGCGCCGGCCGGGGGTGCTGACGACCTTGGTCGTATTGCCGCTCTATTTGCCGCCCCTGATCTTCGGGACGGGCGCTGTTGAGGCGAGCCTTGCCGCCGAGGGGGCGCGCGCGCATCTGCTGCTGTTGGCCGCGCTGAGCGTGGCGGCGGTGCCGCTGGCGCCGCTCGCCGCCGCCGCGGCATTGCGGCAGGCGCTCGACTGAGACGCCCTGCGACTCACCGACGCTGACGACGCCCCGGCGATGCGCTACAACCCGCCGCCTCAAGGGATTACGCTAATTCCAATGCTGAGCCATCTGGCCAACCCGGCCCGTTTCATGCGGATCAGCGGCGTCGCCCTGCCGTGGCTGGGTGGCGTGAGCCTCGTTGTGCTCGTGCTCGGCTTGTTCTGGTCGCTGATCCTCGCGCCCCCCGATTACCAGCAGGGCGAGAGCGTGCGAATCATGTTCATCCATGTCCCCTCGGCGTGGATGGCGTTGTCGGTCTATCTGTTTGTCGCGGTCGCCAGCGCCGTCGCACTGATCTGGCGGCATCCGCTGGCCGAGATCGCGGCGCAATCCGCCGCCCCGATCGGCGCCGCCTTCACCTTTGTCTGCCTTGCGACCGGGTCCTTGTGGGGCCGGCCGATGTGGGGGACGTGGTGGGTCTGGGATGCGCGGTTGACCTCGGTTTTGGTGCTGTTCTTTCTCTATCTCGGTTATATCGCGCTGGTGAACGCGTTCGACGATGCGAGCCGCGGCGGCCGCGCCGGCTCGCTCCTGGCATTGGTGGGCATCGTCAACCTGCCGATCATCAAATTCTCGGTCGATTGGTGGAACACATTGCATCAGCCGGCGAGCGTATTGCGCCTCGGCGGCCCGACGATCGATGTCACGATGCTGGCGCCGCTGCTCGTCATGGCGTTGGGATTTACCCTGTTGTTCGGCTGGCTGCTGCTCGTGCGCATGCGCACCGCGCTCAACGAGCGCCGGTTGCGCGCCCTGCGCATCTACGGCGAAGCGGCAGCGGGCAATGCTAGCGAGGCATCCAGCGGCGCCGCGCGGCCGGCCTGGCGCTGATAGCCATGGATGCGCTCGCGACATATGTCTCGATGGGCGGCTATGCCGGGTTCGTGTGGCCTGCTTACGGGATCGCCGCGGCGGTGCTGGGTGGGCTCGCGCTGCAATCCTGGCGGCGCTACCGGGCGAGCCAGGGCGCGCTCCGAAATGTCGAGCCGCGGGTCCCGGAGCGCCGATGACGCGCAAGCGGCGCCGCCTTGTGACCGTACTCGCGGGCCTTGTCGCGCTCAGCGCGGCGACCGCTCTCGTGCTCGCCGCCTTTAGCGACAACCTCGTCTTTTTCTACAGCCCGACCGACCTCGCGGCGAAAAACGTCGCGCCGGAGCGGCGCATCCGCATCGGCGGCCTCGTCGAGACGGACAGCGTCAAGAAACAGATCGACGGCCATGCCGTCGCGTTCCGCGTGACCGACGGTCAGACCGAGCTGCGGGTCGTCTATGACGGCATCCTGCCGGATTTGTTCCGCGAGGGGCAGGGGGTCGTCGCCGAGGGGAAAATGGGCCGCGACGGCGTCTTTGTCGCCTCAAACGTGCTCGCCAAGCATGATGAGAAATACATGCCGCCCGAAGTTGCCGAGGCGCTCAAGAAGAGCGGACGATGGCAGGAGGGCGGCACGTCTTCCGGCAAGCCGGCGGCCTTGCCGGCAAAGGCGCCCTAGCCCCTCACTACGATTCGGGGGGGCGCTCGGCGCTGGCCTTGGTCGCGAGAAAACTCGGCAGGTCGCGCCAGGCATAGCCCGAGGCTTCGACCTTTTTGCCGCCGACCGCAAACATCTTGCGCTGCACCTCGCGCCCGCCGAGGCGCTGGTAAAAAAAGCGCCCGGGATTGTCGCGCAGCACCCAGATGATCGCCGAGCCGCAGCCCTGATCGACGAGCCGCTCGAACAATGCGAGCAGGAGCCGCCGACCGATCCCCTGATTCTGCCAGTCGGGGGCGACATAGAGGGTAAAGACCTCGCCGGCAAATTCCGGCTCGCCACGGCAGCGGCCGCAGCTGCCGAAACCGAGGATATGTCCGTCCTGATTGACCGCGACGCGCACATCGTGCGGTTCGCGCTCGATGACGGTCGCCCAGCCAAGCTCGCGCCGCTGCGTCGACAGCCCGACGAGAAACGGCGCCGCCAGGATGCCGGCGTAGGTCGCACGCCAGGTCTCGACATCGAGCCGCGCGATGCCGCGCGCGTCGCCTGGCCGTCCGCTGCGGATCGTTATCTCGTCCATGCCGTTGCATTGTGCCCGGTTTCGCGTGCGCTGGGGAGAGCGTTGCTGCCCCCCTCTCGTCAATGTCACACCGCATCACCTCGCCGCGTGGTATTCGCGCCATCTGCGAATTATGGTGCGCCGATGGTCCCGCTCCGGCTGTTCATTCTGGCGATCGTGGCGCTTCTGGTCGCGCTGGTGCCCGCAGAGGCGGCGTCGAAAAAGAAAAAGCCGGCGCCCGCTCCCGCCTCTGCTCCGGCCGAAGCGCCCGCGCCAAAAGGGGGCGCGGCGCAACCGCTTGGCCAAAGCGGCTCCTGGACCGCGTATCAGGCGCAGGACGGTACGGGGCTCGTCTGCTACGTCATGGCCCAGCCGCAGAAGAGCGAGCCGGCCGGGAGTTCGCGCAAGGCCATGGCGATGGTCACGCATCGCCCGGGCGAGAAGATCGCCAATGTCGTCAGCTTTGTCGAAGGCTACCCGATCAAGCCGGGGAGCGAGGTGCAGATCGATATCGGCGGCAGCAAATTCGACCTGTTCACCAAGGACGACAGCGCCTGGGCCCGCACCGCCGAACTCGATCGCATGATCGTCGCCTCGCTCGGCAAGGCAAAGCAGGTCGTCGTTCGCGCCGCGCCGCAGAAGGGCGCGGCCACGACCGACACCTATGCGCTCGCCGGCTTCGCAAAGGCCCTCGCCCTGATCGACAAAGCGTGCGGCGTCAAGCGGTAGGCTGCTTTCGGACCGCGGGCCTCTGGCCCGCATTGCGGGCGGGACGCCCGCGCTCTTATATGTGCTCAATGCTTTCTCAAGCTTTATCGAGCGAACGGCGGAACCTTGTCGGGCTGGGCCGGGCTGAGCTGGCCGCGGAAATGGCCGGATTTGGCGCCGAGCCGTTCCGCGCGCGCCAGCTCTGGCATTGGATCTATCACCGTGGCGTCACCGATTTCGCAGTGATGACCAGCCTGGCCAAGGGCTTTCGCGAGCGGCTTGCCGAGAGATATGAATTACGCCGACCCAAGATCAGCCGCGCCCTTGCCTCCCTCGACGGCACGCGGAAATGGCTGTTGCGCTTTGATGACGCGCAGGAGATCGAGACCGTCCACATCCCGGAAGCTGACCGCGGCACGTTGTGCGTCTCATCCCAGGTCGGCTGCACTCTGACCTGCACCTTTTGCCATACCGGGACGCAGCGCCTCGTGCGGAATCTGACCGCCTCGGAGATCGTCGGACAGATCATGATCGCGCGCGACTCGCTCGGCGAATGGCCCTCGCCCAGAGATGACCGCCAGCTCACGAACATCGTGCTGATGGGGATGGGCGAGCCGCTCTACAATTTCGACAATGTCGCCGCCGCGATGAAGATCGCGATGGATCCCGAGGGGCTGGCGGTCTCGCGCCGCAAGATCACGCTGTCGACCTCGGGCGTTGTGCCGATGATCGAGCGCTGCGGCCGGGAGCTCGCGGTCAATCTCGCGATCTCGCTGCACGCCGTGACCGACGAATTGCGCAACACGCTTGTCCCGCTCAACAAGAAATACCCAATCGCCGACTTGCTCGAGGCCTGCCGCAGCTATCCCGGATCGAGCAATGCGCGCCGCATCACCTTCGAGTACGTCATGCTGAAGGGGGTCAACGACAGCCCGGCCGAAGCACGTGAATTGGTGCGGCTGTTGAAGGGCATTCCCGCCAAGGTCAATTTGATCCCGTTCAACCCATGGCCCGGCGCACCTTATGAATGCTCGTCGGACAAGGCGATCAAGGCGTTTTCCGACATTGTGTTCGAGGCCGGCTATTCGGCGCCGGTCAGAACGCCGCGCGGCCGCGACATCTTGGCCGCCTGCGGCCAGCTCAAATCCGAGAGCGTGCGCGCCCGCCGCACCGTCTCCGCTCCGGCGCCACAGCCCGAGGAGATTGCCGAGGCTCCGCTTTTCGGCTAGTTCCCGATCACGGTCGCGTCGCTCTCCTTCCGTCATGGCCGGGCTTGTCCCGGCCATCCACGAAAAGAAAGACGTGGATCCCCGGGACAAGCCCGGGGATGACGCTTTGGGGTGCTTCGAGGATTTAGCCAGTGAGAAGCATCCATGCCCGACAAAAGCGGTGATGTGAAAAAGGTCGTGCTGGCCTATTCGGGCGGGCTCGACACCTCGGTGATCCTGCGCTGGCTGCAGGAGACCTATCGCTGCGAAGTTGTCACCTTCACCGCCGACCTGGGCCAGGGCGAGGAGCTGGAACCGGCGCGCAAGAAAGCCGAGCTGCTCGGCGTCAAGGAGATCTTCATCGACGATCTGCGCGAGGAATTCGTCCGCGATTTCGTGTTCCCGATGTTCCGCGCCAACGCGCTTTACGAGGGCGCCTATCTCCTCGGCACCTCGATCGCGCGGCCCTTGATCGCCAAGCGCCAGATCGAGATCGCGCGGCAGACCGGGGCCGACGCCGTGGCGCATGGCGCGACCGGCAAGGGCAACGACCAGGTGCGGTTCGAATTGAGCTATTACGCGCTCGCCCCTGATATCAAGGTCATCGCCCCATGGCGCGAATGGGATTTGACCTCGCGCACGCGGCTCATCGAATACGCAGACCAGCACCAGATCCCGATTGCGAAGGACAAGCGCGGCGAGGCGCCGTTCTCGGTCGACGCCAACCTCTTGCACATCTCGGCCGAAGGGAAAGTGCTCGAGGATCCCGCGGTCGAGCCCGAGGAGTATGTCTACAGCCGCTCGGTTGCCCCGGAGCAGGCGCCCGACGAACCGCAATATGTCGAGATCGACTTCCTGCGCGGCGATCCGGTTGCAGTCGATGGCGAAAGGCTGTCGCCGGCGGCCTTGCTGACCCGCCTCAATGAGCTCGGCGGCAAGCATGGCATCGGCCGCCTCGATCTCGTCGAGAACCGCTTTGTCGGCATGAAGTCGCGCGGCGTTTACGAGACGCCGGGCGGCACGATCCTGCTCGCGGCGCATCGCGGCATCGAGAGCCTCTGCCTCGACCGCGGCGCGATGCATCTCAAGGACGAGCTGATGCCGCGCTATGCCGAGCTGATCTACAACGGGTTCTGGTTCTCGCCCGAGCGCGAGATGCTGCAGGCGGCGATCGATAAGAGCCAGGAGAAGGTCGAGGGGCGTGTGCGGCTGAAACTCTATAAGGGCTCGGCGCCGGTCGTCGGGCGGCAATCGCCGAACAGCCTATACAGCCTCGCGCACGTTACCTTCGAGGAAGACCAGGTTTACGACCAGCGCGACGCCGAGGGCTTTATCCGGCTGCAGGCATTGCGCCTCCGCCTCGCCGCGAAGCGGGATCAGCGATAGCCGGCGGGTTCCTCCCCCGCTATGCGGGGGAGGTGGCGAGCGATGCGAGCCGGAGGGGGCGGCAGCAGCACGGCCCACTCGCAAACATGCCCCCTCCACCATGCTGTGCATGCTCCCCCTCCCCCGCTGAGCAGGGGAGGAGCCGATTGCTGTCAGTTCGCGCGTTTGTGCTGTTCGAGCCAGCCCAGCATGATGCGGTTGAAGGCGTCCGGCGCCTCGACATTGGGAAAATGCTTCATGCCGGCGATCTCTTCGTAGCGTGCGCCCGGCACGAGCCCGGCGAGCTTTTTGTTTTCCGGTGCCGGCGTCCCGGGATCTTCGGAGCCGCAGACCACCAGGACCGGCGCCTTCACCGACGGCAACCGCCTGGTGAAATCGAAATCCAGAATGCCCGACGAGCAGCCGAGATAACCGGCCGGGGTCGTGCCCGCGATCGTGTCGCGGATCTGCTTCCAGCGGCGCGGGTTCTTCGGCTTGAACGCGTCGGTGAACCAGCGCTCCATCGTCGCATCGGCGATCGGTTCGAGCGAATTGGCCCGGCGCACGATGTCCATGCGCTCATCCCAGGCGGCCTTCGCGCCAGAGGGGCTCGCCGGCAGCGTGTCGCACCACATCGCCGAGATCAGCTTTGGCTGGTGCTCGATGGCGAAGGCCTGCCCGAGCATGCCGCCGATCGACAGGCCAATATAGTGGGTCCGCGAAATTGACAGCGCGTCGAGCACGGTCGCGACATCGCCGGCAAGGTCCTTCATCGCATAGTGATCGCCCGGCGCCGGATCGCTGCCGCCATGTCCGCGCATGTCGATCCGCAACACGCGGAACCCGGCCTGCAACAGCACCGGCACCTGCTCGGCCCAGCTGCCGCCGTCGGAAGCGAGCGAATGCGTGATGCAGACGGTCGGTGCGCTATCGGGCCCGACCAGATCGTAGGCGATATTGCGTCCCTGCAATGGCAACAGCATGGCTCTCCTCCCGATCTGAATGAGAGGTCAGCTTAGGGCAGCGCCAGCCGCGCTGTCACGCGGCGGGCAATTGGGCGAGCGCCGCCGCGAGATGTTGCAGCAGCCCGCGCGGCTCACCGGCGATGCGAACGGTCTTGTCGCGGCTCTTGGCGCCCCCGACGATTGAGATGTCGCGGCGCGGCAATCGCCATGCTTTTGCGAGGACGGCAATCAGCGCGTCGTTCGCGCGGTTCTCGGCCGGCGGCGCAGTGACGGCGACCTTCAGGACGAAGCCGCCGTCCGCGGAGGCGGCAATCCCGTCGATCCGATCGGCGCGGGCTCGCGGCGTCAGGCGGATGGCGACGCGCACCCCATCGGCCGCCGCGGTCAGAAGCCCCTCATTAGAGGAGGCTCGGGGCAAGGTCGTAGATGAGCAGGCGCCGCAGAAACATCAGGATCAGGATCAGGATCACCGGCGAGATGTCGATACCGCCGAAATTCGGCAGGAACGACCGGATCGGGCGCAACGCCGGCTCGGTTACGCGATAGAGAAAATCGCCGATGACCGCGACGCCGCGGTTGTACCGGTTGACCACGCCAAAGGCCAACAGCCAGCTCAACACCGCCTGCGCGATCAGGAGCCAAATGTATATGTCGATCAGCGTATCGACGAGCCAGAGCAGCGCTCTCATATGGCGGATCCCAGCCCCCGGACGGCGCGCGACCCTAGCGGGAGGGCGGCATTGCCGCAAGCGCAGCAGGGCAAGAGGGCGGCTCCTTTCTCGCGTTGCGGTCGGGCTGAGAGGAGGCGCACCGATGCCGGGAAGAATCGTTATCCCGGCGAATTAAGGATCAGCATTCGTCCCGGAGCCGCGCTTGACACTCTGGGGGGCGATCACCATAAATCCGCGGCGCCCGCGCTGGGGTGCCGACATGCGCAGGTTTAGCTTAACGGGGCCGTAGCTCAGCTGGGAGAGCGTCGCGTTCGCAATGCGAAGGTCAGGGGTTCGATCCCCCTCGGCTCCACCATCCTTTAAAAAAAATCTCTCAGAACCGCCGCTGCACTGGCGCTTCAGTTGACCGGCGGTTCGGGCCGGTTATGTCGCGGCCACTGCCGGCTGACGCCGCTCGAGCAGATCGGCCTCTTGTTCGAGATCCTCGGCCATGCGCAGCCGCGATTCCCAGATCGCCGGATTGCCGGTCTTCTCGGCAAATTCGCGGTACCACGCCGCCAATTCGCGAAGTTTCTGTGGATCGTCCATTGTCGCCCCGAAAGCCTCCCATGCGTCCGTCTTTCAACGCAGGAAGGGGTGCGGCGTTCCCGCGCAGCGGAAATTTGCGGCGGCTACAAAGGAAGCGCGAGACGGCCCCACCAGCGCCGCGCCACGACAAGCGCGGCGAGGCCGACAACGCCGCTCAGCGCCGTCGCCAGCGGCGCGCCGATCGCCTCGGCCAACAGGCCCAAGCCGAGAAAGCCGAGCGGTCCGACGCCGATGCAGACCGACAGGACGCCATACATCCGGCTGCGCATCTCGGCCGGGGCGGCGAGGTAGATCAGCGTCGCCTGCATGACGCTGAAGGCCGAGCCGGTCAGTCCGGTCAGCAGCAATGCCGCGCCGGCCAATGGCACGCTCGGCGCCAGCGCGAAAACGATCAGCATGACGAGATAGCCGATGACCCCGCCGACATAGAGCCGCGTGTAATGCACAGGCCGGGCAAAGAAAGCGATCAGCAGCGCGCCGCAGAAGGCGCCGATGCCGTCCATGCTGGCGAGGATGCCGATGCCGCTCGCGCCGAGCTCGAGACTGTCCTGGCCGATGACCGGGATCATGCTGGTGAACGGCCAGCCGAACACATTGTAGATGACGGTGATAACGAGCGTCCCGACGACCCGGGGATCGCGCCGCACCAGCGCCAGCCCTTCGAGCATGCGCGCCAGGACGGCGCCGGCGGCTTCGGCCGGGGCGATGTTGTTGCGGTGCGTTAGCCGCATCGCGGCGACGAGCGCGATCCCGTAGCAGAGCACGCTGACCGTGAACGCGCCGGAGATGCCGATGCCGGCGAGGAGTAGCCCGCCGATCGTCGGACCGAGCATGCGGCTGGCATTGTTGGCGCCGACGTCGATCGACATCGCCGCGCTCATCTGAGCGGGGCCGACGACCTCGCCGATCATGACGCGGCGCACCGGGTTGTCGGCGGCCCAGGCGATGCCGTTGACAAAGCTGGCGAGCGCCAAATGCCACACCGCGAGCCAGCCGAGATAGGCGAGCACCGCGAGCCAGACGGATGTTGCCAGCATGATCAGCACGACGGCGATCAGCGCGATCCGCCGCTCGATCCGCTCGACCCAGGCGCCGATGACCGCGCCAAACAACGCCATCGGCAGCATGCGCAGCATCGTCATCAGGGCGACGTCGAACGCCGAGCCGGTGCGCTGATAGACAAAGACGCCGACGACCAGCATCTCCAGCCAGCGCACCGCGAAGGCGACGACCCCGATCATCCACAGGCGACGGAAATTGGGGCTCGCGAGCGAGCCCCAACGCCGCGAACGGCGCCGGCGCTCGGCGCGGGCGAGGACGGCGGGCGACCGCGCCGGGACAGCCTCGCGCGCACCGCCAAAGGGCCGCAGCAGCAACTCGTTCAAACGCATCTCTACACGGGGTCTCGGCGGCGTTCCTGGCAGCGGTTGTTGCGTTCGGGCGCGGCGGCGTAGTCTATCGGCTCAACATGCCGGCGCGAGCGATCTTTAGGAGATCGCGGCGCCGCGCCGCGACCTGCCAGGACAGGGGATGGAGATGGATCTCGGGCTCAAAGGCAAGAAGGCGATCGTCACCGGCGGGACGCGCGGAATCGGCCGCGCCATCGCCTCGCTGCTGGCTGCCGAAGGCTGCGATGTCGCAATCTGCGCGCGGCACAAGGATGCCGTCGAGGAGACCGTGGCCACGCTTGGGCGCACCGGCATCCGGGCAACCGGCGGCGCGGTCGATGTCGCGGATCTGCCGGCACTGCGGCGCTGGGTCGGCGAGGCGGCCGAGACGCTCGGCGGCATCGACATCTTTGTCGCCAATGTCAGCGCACTGGCCCAGGGGATGGACGAGGAAGCCTGGCGCAAGGGCTTCGAGATCGACGTCATGGGCACCGTGTTCGGCATCGAGGCGGCCTTGCCGTTTCTCGAGAAATCCTCGGCCGGCGCGATCGTCGCCGTCGGCAGCACGGCGATGGCGGAGGTTTATGGCCCGACGCGCTCCTATGCGGCGGTTAAGGCGACGCTGATCCCTTATGTGAAGGGTCTCGCGCGCAACCTCGCGGCAAAGAACGTGCGGGCGAATATCGTCTCGCCCGGCAATGTGTATTTCAAAGGCGGGGTGTGGAACATCGTCGAGGAGCGTAATCCCGAGATGTTCGCCTCGATGCTCGCGAGAAACCCGATGGGGCGCATGGGGACGCCCGAGGAGGTCGCCAACGCCGTCGTGTTTCTCGCCAGCCCGCGCGCCAGCTTTGTCACCGGCACCAATCTCATCATTGACGGCGCGCTGACCCAACGCGTCCAGTTCTGAACGTTTCGTACTGCGTTTCCGATAATGTCATTCCGGGATCGGCGAAGGCGAGGCCCGGAATCCATGAACACGAGCTTCTGGAATATGGATTCCGGGCTCGCCGCAACGCGGCGCCCCGGAATGACTTATCAAGCCGCTTAGCTCGGGGTCGGAGCATCGGGGTGGAGCAGCTTCGCCCCCTTCAGCTCCTCCCATAAGGCCGGCGGGATCGGGTGTCGCAATAGCTCCAGATTGGCGCGGAACTCGTCGGCATCCCGCGGGCCCGGAATGATCGCCGCGACCGCCGGATGCGCCAGCGGAAATTGCAATGCCGCCGCGGGCAACGGCACGCCGTGGCGATCGCATAGCGCGCGGATCGCGGTGACGCGCTCGACCACCTCGGGCGGCGCGGCGCGATAATTCCAGGTGTCGCGGCCGGCGAGGATGCCCGAGT